>FWPU01003823.1_pt1 | contig 36760 bp, 30 predicted proteins | sample 2228361 | NCBI WGS metagenome assembly FWPU01 (sample SAMEA103939777, study PRJEB20133) | metagenome
GTAGGCATTCCCATAATCCTGCTCTTCAACTTCTGAAGGTCTGGGTTGCTCTTAAGTGAGGGATGCCACTCTCACCCTCCCCTGTATCCACTCCCATCAAGGGAGATAAAATACAAGCAAATGACCTTTTTACGCACCTTAAAAGGTGCGGCTACCATTTGCTTCTCATTGGATAACTTCAGGACTTCAGCGCTTCAGTTCTCATAAGTAAGGATAATTTACATCAACTCTTACACTAAGGTACGGATACGGTAAGCACTTAATCATTTGACTTGAGGATTAAAGATATGATAAAATCACTCTATGTCTATAGGCACTGTAGTATTATTAAGTGTTCTGGGATTTTTGAATCCATCTATGGGCACAAGAAATCCTGCTGATATTCCTGTCCCAAAAAAGAATTTTGATGTCATTGTGATTGACTCCGATGACAACAAATTAGAACTCTCCTTCTTCAGCTGCGAGGGCGAGGTCTATTTAAAGGGTATGTTAGGCAAGGCACAAGGTATCGTGAGTTTTGAAAAAATAAGTTCTATATCATTCTTTACTGAAAACCACACGCTTTCTGGAAGGTTGATGCTTAAAAATGGCAAGGAAATTATTCTGGAGATCAAAAGAAACCTCCTATTTTACGGTAAAACGGATTTCGGGAACTTTATTCTACGAGCCGAGGATATAAAGAGCATAACATTCAAATAAACAATTTTTAAATTCATGAAAGACAAAATTATTGTCGGAAAACTTAATTATTTAAATACAATCATATTTTATATTGAACTTGAATCCGTCCTGAATGATATAAGATACATCAATGGAACGCCTTCAATACTAAACAAGATGCTTAGAAATGGCGAGATTGATCTGAGCCCATCCTCCTCAATTGAATTTGCCCTGCGTCCGAGAACATACCTCGTCCTTCCGGATTTATCCATCAGTTCATTCGGCGAGGTCAAGAGCGTCCTCCTATTTTCAAAATGTCCCCTCTCGGCGCTCAACTTAAAAAAAATATCTGTTACCTCCTCTTCAGCAACATCATTTGCACTCATCAGAATCATTCTTGAAGTATTTTTATCGCTCAAAAAGGTAGAATACCAGACATCCTCAGCGCCGCTTGAAGATGCCTTTAAGACATCTGATGCAGTCCTTCAGATTGGTGATGAAGCACTTATTTATACCAATAAACTCAAGGCGCCCTTTGTCTATGACCTTGGAAAATTATGGTATGACCTTACGGGTCTGCCTTTTGTGTTTGCACTCTGGATTGTCAGACGGGATTCATATAACAGAAATCGCGAAAAGTTCAGAGAGATACACCATATCTTATTAAAAACAAAGGAAAAATTCATGAAGGACAAAAATCATTTTCTTAATGGGTTGCCACAGCTTAAAATTATTGACAGAGCACAAATTCTTGATTACTGGGATACAATAAACTATGACCTCACCAAACAACATATTAAGTCAATAAATAAATTCTACAAATTATCTGCTGAGTTAAATATAATACCGAGAGCCCCGCTGCTGGCAATTGCGGATATTTAACTTTCCTTGTCACTATTTTGCTTTCTCAGGGTTCAGGAAATAAAAGTCTGCTGATTCGTCTTAAAAACAAAGAGGATACTAAAAATAGATATAGCAGGAATGAGAATGGCTCTCCCCTTCCCTCTGAATAATTACAGCCACAACCCTCATTTGGAAGAATTCCAGGAAGGCTTGTGACCGTAGATGAATTGCCCCTTGGATCTGATGAGGTAACCTCTATATGGAAGACCTTACCAGTATCAATCCCGGTTATTGTAAAATTATGTTCCTGAGAATAACTCATCCTTGTAAATAAACTCTCGCCCTTCTCACTGTCCTTTATTTTCACAGTGCTGTTTGCAAGTTCATCGGTTTTCCAGGAGAGACCGATTTTGCTTTCCTGTATTTCAATCATTATATCAGAGATGATTGGTGGATTTTTATCAGGCTCTGCTGATGATAGATTCTCCAGTGCCTTTATAATATTTAGTTTTCCGTATCCCCATGTATTATTCGGAACAGGACCAGTAAATGAGTCGGTCTTAGCATTATTTCTTATAAGTTTTATTACTTCATCAGGATTTAGTCCCGGATTCATGTCAAACAATAGGGCAACTGCACCGGTCACATGGGGAGAAGCCATGCTTGTGCCTGCAAGCATAAAGTGGAGATTATCCGGAAGTAAAAGTATAGTATCAATCTCTGTCACATCTGAGGATCTTGCAGAGGCAATCCACTCTCCAGGTGCTGTAATGTCTGGCTTTATTCTGTTGTCTCTTGTGGGTCCCTTTGAGGAAAAATATGAAATATCATTTCGTATACAAGAAGGATTAGATAGTTCACAGGTATAGTCATTTCCGTCCTTTGCCTCCCAGTAGGTCTTGCTCGTGTAGGAGCCAACGGCAATAATGTAATTTCCGTCTGCTGGAACTGAAACTGTCTTATCTGTATCTCCAGGAACAGATAATAAACTACCTAATCCTGTCAACAACACTGGGTTCTCAGTAAATTCTCCGTTATCGGTTGTTATCCAAGCATCAAAATTTCCACCAGATGGGTCTGTGGAGTTAGGTTTAACTCCAAGTGCCCATCTGCATCTTGAAAGGTCCTCGTTCGTTGATGGCGATTCAAGAATCACAAGAACATTTCTGCTTCTATTCTCTGGATAGGAGATTGTAGTTGTGTCAATATAAACACTTCCGCAATTGAGCCCGGGGCAACTGATGGAGAATTGAACTGACTGTCCCGGAGTAACAAATGATGTTTTTCCACAAAGGGTGTTATCCTGTCTTAATCCAGCAATAGCAAAATCAAGGGTATCCGTAGCGTCATACCATATATCAAGTCCCCCAGTGGTCTCTTCTGAAGAATAATCCATAACATACCACTCTTCTGATGTAATACTTCCTCCAGCATGTATTCTTATATGTCCGCTATTTCCCCCGGCAGAGACAATAATCCTCCCGGGACCTTTCAGTGCCTCAAGGGCTCTTACAAGTTCACCCTGCCCGTCGTGGGGACCGTAATTCCCGCCTAAACTCAAATTGACAACAGCGGGCTTTTTGTATTTTTCTGCAAGCCGAAATACATAATCAACGCCATCAACCACTGTACCCTCAGTATATCTCGTTTTCACAACAACAATCATTGCTGATGGCGCAATGCCCCTGTATGTGGTATGGGAACCAGATGCAATTCCTGCTACATGGGTGCCATGGCTGTAGTCAGGGTCGGTATCAATCTCCTTGCAGGTCCCGTTATTGATGGAATCTACATTACACTCAGCACCGTATCCGAAATCAGGCGGTGGGGTTCCATTGATTGTCTGGTCCCAGAGAGCAATTATGCGTGTGCTTCCATCAGGATTCTTAAAATCAGGATGAGTATAATCAATCCCTGTGTCTACAATGCCTACTATTGTATCTGTTCCAGTAATTCCCCTGGGTAGTCCTGTGCCAGATTCTGCCACATTAGCATAAACCATCTGCCTGCTTATATCAAGGAGAGGACTGAGTTTTCTGGATGGTGTAATACGTCCCACCGATGGGACTTTTACAAAGTCAGAAAGGTGGTTAAGAGGAATACGAACAGTAAGGATGCCGCCGGCAAAAGTGCCTGAAGCCCCTCCATTTGATCTGAGCCATTTTATTATATCCTCCGGATTCTTCGTATCAACCAGTAATTCAACCCTCTGATTTTCATCAAAACTTAATAATTTATCATGGATTCTACTTGCACCTTTTTCAATAAGCAGTCGGACGGGTAAGGATATATGACCTGCTTCGGAGGACTGTGTAAAGAAAAAGAATATAAAAACCAAAAAAGCACATCTATTAGACATACAGATTACCTCAATCGTGGAAACACTACAGCGCCGCCTACATTAAGGAGATAATACCCAGTATTATCTTTTTTCAAGTTCAATGGTTCAATGATATTCCTTACCGTTTCATAGAATGCGTTGCTGAATTTTATGTTTATTGTTAAATTTAACAAACTTGTTGCAAGAGGATACCTGAGAATAACCTCACCATTAATTGTTCCATCAATATCACCGCTGAAGGCGATACCCTCGCTCTTTATCTTTCCTCCCTCCAGAACAAGCACGCCGGAAATTGAGTGGATATTTATGCCTGGAATTTTTATAAAATTTATTGCCTCTGATTCTTCGGTCCTAAAATTCTCTATTTTTATCTCCACCCTGCCTTGTGATTCGCGAAGATTATCAAAAGAACCTTCAAGAATTATACTTCCATTAAGTTTACCGGAGATGCCTGTTTGAAGAACTGTTTTGAGCGGTGAGTATTCTGAAATACTAATATCTTTAAAATTTATAGAAATTTGCTTATTTTTATTCTTCTCTTTGTAATAACCTGATGCCTCACCATTGTAAAAATTTCCTTTAAAACTCAAATTTAACCTACCTAATAATAATGAGAAAACTGATTGTCTGATTATTAATCTCTCTGTCTTCAGGTATTCAATCTTCTTATCCGCCTGGAATCCGGAGAAAGTCAAATCCTCAAACTCAAGTCCAGATGGGATGGAATATGAGAGTTTAGCAATAGAGAGCAACCCATAACCCCGAGAAGAAACCTCATAAATAATCCGATTTTTAACCTCCTCAAAGGGCAGTGTGACAAGAAGCGATATAAAAAAACTTAAGAAGAACAACGAGATATATCCTGCTAAGACAAAAGCTTTCTTGCGCCTGTTAGAGGAAGATACAAAAGCACTTAAAGAACTATAAATACCTTTAAATATATTCCCTAATTTGTTGAAATTAAAAGCGAATTTCATTTTGATTGATATGCTCCAACAGTAAGGGTTACATCAAGTTTATCAGGATCTTTAAAGGTCCTTTTTGCATGAAATTTCTTTATCCAGATGGAATACCTGTTATCCTTCTCAAGGAAATAGAGAAAATCAGTGAGTTCCTTTACTGATATTCCAGTGAGTTTAACCTCTGCTGTCAGTTCATTAAAATTCTGATGAGATGTGCCTGCTTCAGATGGTCTGAATGACTGAATTGTTATATTAAGTTTAGAGGTTATCCCCTCAAGGAATGAAAGAAGCGATGTCTCCTTCTCAAGAACTCTGCTATCCGATAGTAGTATATTTTCTCCATAGTTAGCCTTTAATTCAAGAACCTCCAAGAGTTCGCTTCTCTTCTCGTAAATTTTTTCATCAAGTTTTTTCAGTTTATTAAAAATGGGTGATAGGGTGATGTATAAAATTATTAAAAATACGATTGTCAATCCCGAAATAAGTATTATCTTTTCTCTCTGGGTCCGCCCGGAATAATAAATCAAAAATTTTCTGTATAAATTCCTCAAGATGATTCTCCTTTCAAAATCAGTGCAATAATAAAATTAAAGGATTTTCCATCAATATCCTGTTTTGAGTCAACGACCTCAACATTGCTGAAATATGTTGATCTTGAGAGTTCCGTCTTAATTTTATCCACTGTCTCAAGCGTGGGTGCTTTTCCTTTCAAACGGACCTTTTCGCCCTCTTCAATGATTTCAAAAATATCCACTGTAAGATCCCTGTTAATCCTTGTGCTTAATTCCCTGAGCACATCAATGACCTTGATATTTGAATAAAGCCGTGATGTATTGCCAGCAAATAGTCTTCGCATCTCTCTGGCACAATCCATGTCTGGAGCGTATCCCTTAATCACTGTAGAACAGGTGGCTGTTAACTCCTCCTGGAGTTGATTGTGAACCCTTTTCCTATCAGTATATTTATAAATAATATCTCCAATAGTAAGAATAACCAGTATTCCGAAAACAGCACCTGCAATTATCATAGAGGATCTGATTTCTGATAGAGATTTACGATAAGAAAACTCACCTCTTCTGAAATTACCTGATACCGCTCTTTTATAAATACTCCTTAGAACAGTCGCAAAGGGCAAAACCAAATGAAACTCCTGTGAGATGGAAATATGTTCAAGTTCATTAAAAAATTTAACGGGACTCAATGGCACAGAAGAGACGCCGAGTAAACTTCCTAATTTTTGAGCAGCACTTTCAGAAATCCCTCCAGCGGATACATAAATTTTCTCAAGTTTCTTTCCTGTAATTTCCTGCAATAATCTGTCACATCTTTTTATCTCCTCCACGATATCTACTTTGCTACTCCTTACAGTCCTTGTAAGTTCAAGTCCTTCATTGGAATAGAAACACAGTTGAGCCCTTTCCTTCTCAAAGTTAATTAATAATATAACGCCCTCGCCTTCTGGCTTTATCCTTCTTGAAAGTGTATAAAGTGAGACCGCATCCCAATCTACAATATATGCATCTATGCCCGCTAAATCAAGAATATCAAGATAGTGTTTTAATCTCTCTCTTTTTATGCCGTATCCAAAAACACGGTTAGTATTATTTATTCTGGATGCCCTGGTGTAAGTCACCACAATCTCCTCCAGTGACATGGGCAATACAGTGTCAAGTTCTACCTCCACAGATTTTTGTATTTGGACCGGGTCAGTGAAAGGACTATCTATTAACCTGTAGAAAATATCATCACCGGGAAGTGAGCAGTAGAATGTTGCAGATAGACGCTCATCTTCAGAAAAAAGTCCTTTAATCCCCTTTATGTAATCGTCCTCAGATGGCGCACCTTCAAAAAAAAGAGACCTGTAGTCTACAAATTTCCAGCCCGCAACAGTAGTCTCAATCAGGCATGCCTTTATATAATTTTCACCGATACTAAGTCCGATATTCAAAGCCATATTAGAATGCCTTAACAATTATATTATTTTCCTTATATACGCCAATTTTTTTGTATTTCATATGCCTGCTTTTTACAAGTTCCTCTCCCGGGATTGATTCAACTTCAACAAGGTTACGGTAGAGGTGTTCGTTGATTGCTGTTGCTGTTGCGCTCCAGTTGCGCTGGGCTCCGCCGAGTGGCTCATTCACAATTTCATCAGCAATTCCCATGCGGAGAAGGTCCTCTGCAGTCAATTTCAGATGTTCTGCTGCTTCACTCGCCTTACTCACATCCCTCCATAATATTGAAGCACAACCCTCCGGAGAAATGACTGAATAAACGGAATATTGTAACATCAGGAGCCGGTCACAGACGCCAATTGCAAGGGCACCACCGCTTCCCCCCTCACCTATTACTATGGATATTATAGGCACACGCAGAGTAAGCATCGTAGCAATGGAGGTGGCTATTGCCTCTGCCTGATTTCTCTCCTCTGCCCCAATTCCAGGGAAGGCGCCCGGTGTATCAATAAATGTGATGACCGGTTTATTGAATCGCTCTGCGAGTTTCATTAAACGAATTGCCTTCCGGTAACCCTCTGGGTGCGGCATACCAAAATTCCTGAATGACTTCTCATTTGCTGTTCTTCCCTTCTGATGACCGATAAGCATAACAGTTCTCTCACGGAAGGTTGCAAAACCACCGCATATTGCAGGGTCGTCACCGAACATCCTGTCACCGTGGAGCTCAATAAAATTACTGAAAATTAGATTAACATAATCAAGAAAATATGGCCTCTGTGGATGCCTGGAGATAAGTACCTTCTGCCATGGAGTCAGGTGTGAATATACATCTGCGAGCATTTTGTTGACCTTCTTTTCAAGTCGCATAATTTCATCAGCAATATCCACATTGCCTGATTTGTACAGTTGTTTTAACTCCTCTACCTTCTTCTCAAGTTCGGTGATATTTTTCTCAAAATCAAGCGGCTGATTTATCATCTTTCACTTCACCGTCCAGAAATTTTCTTACAGTAGTAATAATCTTTTCAAAATCGGATGGCTCAATCCAGATTGCCTCTTTCACACCCCTGAACCATGTAAGTTGTCTCTTTGCATACTGCCGTGTCCTGAGTTTAGTTATTTCTACTGCTTCTTCAAGCGAAATTATGCCCTTCAAATAGCTAAGAATCTCTCTGTAACCGTGAGATAGTATTGGGCGAAACCTTTCATCATAACCTTTTCTCAGCAGGTCTTTGACCTCATCAATGAAACCATCTTTTATCATCTTGTTAACCCTTTTATCTATATTATCATAAATTAGATTTCTGTCCAGTTTTAAACAAATATAAAGCACATCCACAGATCCTAAACTTTTCCTCTCCTTAAATCTTGATGGCTGGATCCCAGTAACTTCATAGATTTCAAGGGCTCTCAGTATTCTATATCTATCATTTGGATGGATATATTCTAACACAGCAGGGTCAATGGCAATAAGTTTAGAGTACATATTCCTTAGACCCAGTTCATTACACTCTCTATTTAATCGCTCCCGTATGGATTTATCCGGTATGGCACCGTCAGCCAGCCCCTCAAGGTATGCCTTTATGTAAAAGCCAGCTCCACCTACTATAAGCACATTCCTGCCTTTTTCTATTATACTCCTTGCTGCTACTTCCGCCAGCTCCCTGAATCTCTGGGCATTAAATTCCTCATCAGGGTAAACAACATCAATCAGATGATGTGGAACCATCTGCTGTTCTTCTTTAGTTGGCTTTGCTGTGCCTATATCCATTAATTTATAGACCTGTCGTGAGTCAGCATTTATAATCTCGCAGTTGAGTTCCCTTGCCACACGAATCCCTATGGCTGTCTTGAAGGAGGCAGTTGGTCCTGCAATAACGATGATCTTTTCTACCTTCTCCTGAACCATGTTTCTATTTCCTTCATGGGTAAAAATTTGAGGACAGGCCTGCCATGTGGACAGTAAGGAGAGACCAGGGCTTCTCTCAAATCATTAATTAACCCCATCATTTCCTCGTAAGAGAGTTTTTCTCCGCTTCTTACAGAGGTGTGACAAGCAATTGTAGAGAGTATTTTATTGATTGCAGAGTCATTAATGGCGTCAAAATCACAGAGTCCATCTACAAGCCCCATTATGATAGACATTATATTTTCATTGGAAAGGACCTGGGGCACAGAACGAATGACAATGGAATTCTCGCCGAAACTCTCTATATCAAAACCTATTGCACTGAGGACTTCCAAATTATCATGAATAATTCTTATCTTACTCGGAGGAAGTTCAACAACCTCTGGATGTAGAAGATATTGGGACTCCTTTATCTTTTCCTCGTATGCCTGTTTTAATTTATAAAATGTGAGTATTTCATGTGCGGCATGCTGGTCAATAAGAATAACTCCTTCAATTGCTTCGCAAATTATATACCCCCTGAATAACTGGCCTATGGGAATTACATCCCTTAATAAGATCTCAATATCTGGAAAATATTGAACCTCTTTCTTCTGAGCACTTTCTGAATATCTTAAAAATCCCTCCTTAATCAAATAGGATTCTAACGAATCTCTGATTCTTTCATATCTCTCTTCTTTCCTGGCTTCACCCCCTTTTCCCTCTATATCGTATACCGTCTCCTCTCTCTCTTTTACTCCCCCTATGGACGGAATAATTCTTTTAAAACATGAGCCAATTGCGTTTGATACAGCACTAAAAACCTTCATAGGTTCCCTGAATCTCACCTCGTATTTTTGGGGATGTATATTAACATCAACCATTTCCGAAGGTAGTGTAATAAAAAGTATTACAAAATATGGCTCCAGCCGCTCCTTGCCAGTTGTATACCCGCGTTGTATTGCCTTCTGAATCAACCTGTCCCGAATAAATCTTTTGTTAACATAAATGTAGGACCCACGGATGTCTGTTACCTCAGGTGGTGATGCAAAGCCATTTAGTGTAATTTCTTTCTGACTATAATGAAAGGGGATAAGTTTTGATGCTGTCTCTTCCCCGAAGATAATTTCCAGACGCTCCTGCAGGTCTTTAACCGGCTGGAGTTCAAAGATCGTCTTTGAATCCATCGTAAGTTTCATATATTTATCCGATTGGATAATTGCGAATCTTTCAAAAACTGCGTTGATTAAGCTGTTTTCTCTCTGTCTGGACCTTAAAAATTTTCTCCTTACCGGAACATTATAAAAAAGGTCCCATACTGATACCCTTGTTCCACGCTGGACTGCGATCTCTTCTATTCTTTTTAATTCCCCCCCATGAATTTCTACTGAATAACCCGTATCATATCCCTCTGCCCTTGATACAAGTTCAACCCTTGAAACACTGGCAATACTTGCAAGCGCTTCGCCCCTGAAACCATAAGAGAGAATTCTCTGAAGGTCATCTTCTGAATTAATCTTGCTGGTAGCATGCCTTGAAAAAACATTTCCAACATCCTCTGGGAGAATCCCCGTTCCATCATCAATCACCTCAATATTCTCAATACCCGCACCCTCCACCCTCACCTCAATCCGCTTTGACTCTGCGTCAAGGGAATTCTCAATAAGTTCCTTAATAACCGACGCAGGCCTCTCCACAACCTCACCTGCAGCAATTTTGAGCACAATGCTCTCTGGAAGCACATGAACCCTCTGAGGCATCATCAATTAACTCCCTTTTTGATATGAATCAAAAATATAGTTGTATTATATCATTAAAATTATCTTTTTACTTTTAATTTTTAAATCAAATTTTTAAACTTGACAAAAAATTTAAATATGTATTAAATCACATTTTATTCTTTTTCTGTCAATATCTCTTAGTTATGCAGGCAATGGTGGAACATGGGTAGGTTTTGCTGTAGCCGATGAACATTGTATAGGAGGACAATTTTCGTGGGAAACAACGACTGGTATTACTATTGCAAATCCAAACAAGGTACCTGCACAGATAAGAATTACGTGGATTGGCAATCCCCCTCAGGATTCACAGGGTTTTTTTATTCTTGATCCTGCTGAGGCAGCACAACTGGGTGCACCAACCGGGATAATAAATGTAACCCTTCCTGGTAAAAGAGCTATGGCTTTTGACGCCCTTTCTTTTGCCAGAGAGCACGGACTTGTTCCATCACAGTGCCCAATTATAATTGGATTTGGTTCAATATATCTGGATATCTCGTGGTCTACAAATGGAAATCAAGAGTTAGTGTTTACAACAATTAATCGCAATGCACCAACTACAGGTGAAGAACTTCACTGGAATGGGAAATTCGGAGATAACACAACAGATTAAAGATTAAACCTGCCGCCCCTTGCATATTTTTAGTAGTATGGGCGTAAATATTACAAAACACAAACCCAGAACGAACAAATAGGAACCAATTCTAAAACTTTCCGGTTCATACTTAAAAACTATTGTATGGCGTCCTGGCTTTTCTATAAATATTGCTCGTTGAATATAATTAGCAGTATAAATAGATAAGACAAAGGAGGAATTTCAAACGAGATACCTAATGAAAACAAAACCTGTTTCAGAAATACCTATTCTTTTTAAAAATAAATATGTAAAATATCCTGCGCAGAGTAATATAAATACAAGATAAAAATCATAACTATCAAGTGGTGAAAAAAGGTATATTATCCATTTTAGATAAGAGAAGGGCGAAGATGCACCATTCGCAAGAAAAGGAGTCCCCGCTCCATTATATGGATTCCACAGTGGAATATGTCCACTCTTAAATTGCTTCCAAGAATAGACATCAAAAGGAAAGTTCTCTTGAATTGGCGCAATATCCCAGTTTGGATGGAGAACAAACGGAAGCCCCTCAGGACGTTCAGTCTGATAAAGAGCATCAAAATAAAGGTTACTTAGTGGTAAAATCGTCTTGTTTTCTAAAAAAACTCTATGAAAAAAAAGAAATAACAAAACTGAAAGTAATACTATAAATCTTATATGTGAGGAGATTGTGGTTTTTATTTTTGTGAAATCCATTTATTTAGAATTTATCTAAAAAAACCCGCTCACAATCCCCCTACCCTTTTACCCTTGGGATAAGTTACATCAAATTCATAGTAAAGTTCTGTCTTTTCGTTCTTTGCTGGCTCCAGCATCCATTTGATAAATCCATTGTCTGAATCAATTTCTGCATCAGGGGTAATTTTTATAATCTTCACCTTAATTGCTTCATTTCTTGATACGGGAATTCTTGACAGAATCTCAACCTTGACCTTCCGCTCGTAGGGATTTTTTAAAATGACCTGATATGCCTGATTAAGCCGAACCTCTTTTGAAAATACGCCCTCTGTAAATTCCTTTCGCCTCAATAATTTTTTCTCCACTGAAAGATTTTTATCAATACCGGTTGGCAATTTTAATTTGTCTCCGCCAGGCGTAAAGGCACTCCCTGCTTCACCCACATAGGTCCCTCGCTGGAAGAGAATCAATTTGCCTCCAATCACTGGAAAGTCCTCCGGAAGCATTGTTTCTCCGATTAAATACCCATAAGGAGAATAATCCGGATAAATGCGATAGAGAAACTCAGCGTCAAGTTTTTTTGAGATAATATCAAAGGAATGAGGCATATTGTCAGAGGGAACGGTTACGCGCGAAGCGGACCTGAAAATATAGGCAACACCACGCTCCTCCACAGATGGAGGAGCCGGGACTTTCATTTCTTCCTCAGCCATTGCGGGTACCTCAGCAGGAACAGCCATTGGCATTGTCCTGCCCTTTGTCACAGGACGCGGGGGTGGAAACTCCGGTTGAAAGTCAACAATCCACGGAGACGGTACTGGCGGGGTCCCATAAATTGAGGGCTCTGCAGTTGAGAAAATCAAGACAGTATTTTTCCAGTCCTCGCCTCCGGACTGACGCACCTCTGCCTTCATTGTCAGCAGGACAGTTCCATTCTCCGGATCTGCATCAATGCGATAGACCGGCTCCCATAAGGCACCGCTTCTGAAATATGAAATCCTTATATTTGTATTTCTGGATTTATCTGATGAGACCCTGATTTCAATCTCCTTTCTTGCCTTTGCGCTGGATGCCTGAAGGTCTGAAATCTCCCTTTTGATTTTATCTATCTGAATATTTAGGTCATCAAGATGTATCTCGGATAACATTTTTTGTGTCAGGGCATCCTTAAGTCCCTCTGAGATAAACATTACAATATCGCTGAACTCTTTTGGCTCAAACTTTCTCTTGAAAAAATCAGCGGGCAGATTTGATGATAATGACTTGGATAGATTATTGTAATAGTCAACTCTTGAATTTATTACATCTATATTATTTTTGAGTTCCTTTCCCTTCGTCTCAAGCTCCTTTAATTTATTATTCAATTCCTTCAGTTTCTCACTGAAAACCTCAGTGGTCTGCCTTGTCTTAACCTTCACATCAAGAATATTAATTCCGTCTGCTGACACAACAACCGAGTTGTCATCAATCTCCGGAGGCAGGTTCTCAATCAGAATTGTATTTTCACCGCTCTCAACATTAAGTTTCTGCACCCTTTCCACATAGGCGCCTGTGCGATACAGAGTAACTATGTCAACATCGGGAGTGATTGCACTGGAGTCAAGGGCAAAAAGGACAAATAAAAGTGTAAACCTTTTCATGTTACAATAATATCATTTATAAAATATTTTTGCAACTCAAACCAGATACATAACAACCCCTGCTACAAGCACTCCTGCTGTTGCGGGGATTATGCGACGGTAAACCTTCCACAAATCCGCATCAAAGTATTGCCTTGTAAGCACAAGGCAGAGGTGCACCGGCGAAAGGAGAACGCCGCAGTATCCTGAACAAAAAGCAAAAGTTACGTAATGTAGCGTATTATCATGAATAAGTGACAGAAGCAGGGGAAAGGTTGCTCCCACAAAGCCAACAGTGAAGCCGGTAAGCAATCCCACAATAAAGGGAAGAAAAAATAATAAGGGGAGTAAAGGAACATTTGAAGTGGTAAAAAAACTGCTCAGGTTTTTCACTGCCCCGCTCATCTCAAGGGTTGTCTTAAATAAAAGCACACCGAATATTAGACCAATAATTTCAAGAGAGACGGACTTTTTAAGCGTGTCTGAGATTTTTTTCGCCGGGAACTTGAGAAAAATAAAAAGAAGGACTAGTTCAATAATAAGTGCATATAGCAGGTCAATATGGAAGGCAATAACAAAAAGGAGGAGAGAAATAAATGGTAAAAAACTCTTAAAGTCAAGTTTATTATTATTCTCTGAATAATTATTTACAATTTTAACCCTTCGCAATCCGAGTAAAAATCCGAGAACAACCATCATTAGTGCAAAAATAGTATTTGCAATAATTAGTTGTCTCAATTGAATCCCTGCAATTCCTGATGCAAGCAAAATCCCGGGATACAGCGGAAGGACAAACTCCCATGGATGCCTGAACCAGTAATTCAAAAAACTCTTTTTGTCCGGAGACATATTTAATTCCTTTGTGGTCTCAGCGACCATGGGTGCAGAAAAAAGCGCACCACCTACAGATGGTAGCATTCCAATAAGTGCTGGCATCACGGGAATTACCCATCTGCTCCCTTTCAGAAGCGTTCTGAGTGTATTCATCATTCTTGTAAGCAATCCTTCACTCCTTAAAACAAATTCAAAACCCCTTATTAGTGTGAGTGCAAGTATTAGATTTACTGTCCTATAATCAGTAAGTGTATTGTAGAGGCAACTTGCGATTGTAGAAAGATCCATCTTATAAAATAGCGCAATTAGCCCACTGCATATAATCATAATCAACCCAAGATTCCACTTCAGTTTTGTAAAGAGTATAATTGTCAGCAGAACAATCGCAATTTTTATAATGTCAATCATAATTTTTAATTTTACTTCCTGATTAAATTCCAAGCAATAAGAATGAGTGGAATCTTTACTGGCTCATTGCGACTGAATAAAATGAACTGTTTCGCCTTACATGCTTGTTGGTTTTGACTGGACTGCAATAAGAAGAGCTGGAAGTGCCTCTTCCTAAGAGTCGGAGGTGGTTTTGCAGGAGCAATTCAGGAAGTTTATGGCTATGGATATGGAACTGCAACCGGGTTTAATATCCTCTTAGGAACAGGTTATGCCTTCTGGATTGGCAGAAGTTTTAACCTAACGTTGAATGCTGATTATTCAATGCAATTTTATGGCGGTGGAGAGGATGAGCCGGACGGTTCAAATTTCATAAATATTTACCCTGGCTTTGACTGGTACTGAAACATTTCACAAATCCCAGTTGCCCGCAGGCGGCTGAAATGTCCTGTCCCCTGCTCTTACGGATTGTTGCAGTATAATTATGATTCTTTAAAATCTGCTGGAACTCTGCTATTGCCTCATCCGTCGGTCTTTTGAAATCAGAAAAAGGGTTCTCGTTATACGGAATAAGATTTATCTTACACCTTATACCCCGCAATAATCTCGCCACTTTCTTTGCATCCTCAGGTGAATCATTAATTCCCTGAATCATTACATACTCAAATGTAACCATCCTCTTATGGATTTTCGGATACTGTGAGGCAACCCTGAGAATGGATTGGATTGGGAATTTTTTGTTAATTGGCATTATGAGGGAGCGAATGTCATCATCAGGAGCATTAAGGGAGACTGATAAACTTACATCAACTTCCTTTATAAATCTTTCCAGTTCTGGGATGATTCCGCTTGTAGAAAGCGTAACTTTCCTCTTTGCAAAGGCGAATCCGAGCGGGTCTATTAAGATTCTGATAAATTTAACTACATTATCATAATTCAGAAGTGGCTCACCCATTCCCATCAGGACAATGTTTGTAATCTTTTCATCTTTACCGAGCCGGTCTCTAACCTCCATAACTTCAGCAACCATTTCTCCTACGCTCAGATTTCTTACGAAGCCTGATCTACCTGTGAGACAGAATCTACAGCCAAGAGGGCATCCCACCTGTGTTGAAACACATAGTGTCCTCCTTGTTGCGTCGGGGATATAAACAGATTCTACAATAGCGCCATCTCCCAGGGTAAAACGAAATTTTATTGTCCCGTCAGAACTTTTGAATTCATCAATCTTGTAATCCGATTTTATAAAGAATTTTTCCGAAAATTTTGCCCTTGTTTCTTTTGAGATATTTTGCATTTTCTCAAAATCATAGATCTTTTTCTTATAAACCCAATCGTACAACTGGTTAGCCCTGTAGGATAACTCATTCATGCTCACAATAAGTTCTTGCAATTCATAAAGAGTGAACTCTTTAAGGTCAACCTTCATAATTAAGGGTTCTTTGTGAATCATTCATATTCAGTTACAATACTTTCTGATAACAGAAGTCATGCTACTTCATCAAAAAGTGTGATGAGAACTGATATTAAAACCTGCTAAAAATCTCTGAATCCCTGAAGAAAAATTTAATCTCCCACTCCGCTGTTTCAGGAGAATCAGACCCGTGAACCGAATTTTTTTCAATATTTGTCCCGAAGTCACTCCTGATAGTGCCTTTTTCTGCCTTTTTCGGGTCCGTAGCACCCATTATCTCTCTATTTTTTTGAATCGCCTTCTCTCCTTCAAGAACCATGACCACAATGGGTCCTGATGACATAAAATCAACCAAACTGTTGTAGAATGGCTTATCCTTATGGACTCTGTAAAATTCTCCACAGATGTCCTTTGTGGCGTGAATCATCTTCATTCCTGCAATTCTCAATCCACTGCTCTCAAAGCGCCTGATGATTTCTCCTATTACATTTTTTGATATACCGTCTGGTTTGATAATTGATAAGGTCCTTTCAATAGCCATAGAACTCTCCTATTCCACTTCAATAAACTTTGCATCCTCTATAATTGCTTTCATCTCTCGCACTGCTGAAGTAATTCCGACATATAAAGCCCTGCTCACGATACTATGGCCAATGCTTAATTCCACAATCTCTTTTATTGCTGCAATCCTTTTCACATTGGTGTAGTTTAATCCATGCCCTGCATTGATTCCCAGTCCGAGTTTTGAGGCAAATTTTACTGCATTGAGAATTTTTGAAAATTCTGCATCTATATCCTTTTCCTTTCTGGCTTCCGCATAGAGGCCAGTGTGAATTTCAATAAAATCAGCCCCTATCTTATTTACACCCTTAATCTGGTCAAGGTCTGGATTCACAAAAATACTGACTGTGATATTACCGTCATGCAATGTCCGCACAAACTTTTTTAAGGCATCCTGGGCGAGGATAACATCAAGACCACTCTCGGTTGTGAGTTCCTCCCTGCGTTCAGGTACAAGGGTGACCATATCAGGTCCAATTGAAAGTGCTACTTTTAACATCTCCTGGGTGGGCGCCATTTCAAGAATCAATTTTGTCTTAACTGTTTTCCTCAGAAGTTCTACATCCCTCTCCTTGATGTGTCTTCTATCTTCACGGAGATGCACTACTATACCATCAGCCCCTGCGAGTTCTGCCAGTGCTGCAGCAGTTACCGGATCTGGCTCAGCACCCCGCCTTGCTTCCCTCAAGGTTGCCACATGGTCAACATTTACTGCTAATTTAGGCATAATATCCTCCTGTCACAGACAAAGGCGCCTTTTCACTGTATCAGCAATTTCATCAGCATATTCCTTAATTATTTTTTTATCCTCTCCTTCCACCATAATTCTTAAAAGGGGTTCTGTGCCGGAATATCTCACAAAGACCCTCCCTTTTCCACTCAATTTTTTTTCTATGCTCCTTATCTTTTTTAACACCTGAGGTTCATTATTAAGATCCCTTTTCTCTTTCACCCTCACATTTACCATAACCTGTGGAAATAACTTAAGCCCCCTAACAAAATGTGATACTGGCTTATCCTCAGCTTTTAGCATCCATAGAAGTTTCAATGCAGTAATTAATCCGTCGCCTGTTGTGTGGTCGTCAAGGAATACAATATGACCTGATTGTTCTCCTCCGATATTTGCTTTGACCTTTTTCATCTCCTCTACAACAAACCTGTCTCCCACTTTAGTTCTGATGCACTTTATTGAATGAGTATTTAGGGCAATCTCTATTCCAAAATTACTCATGTGGGTGAGGACTACAACATTCTTTTTCAAGAGGTTAAGTTTTTTATAAAATTTTGCGAGCATATATATAATCTGGTCGCCATCAATAATTCTTCCCTTTTCGTCTGCAATTATGAGGCGGTCACCATCTCCATCAAGGGATAAGCCGATATCTGCATTATGCCGGCTGACATGAGAAGCCATCTCTTGAGGATACAGTGCTCCGCAATTGCTGTTAATGTTCTTTCCATTCGGGCGAATGTTAATGGGATAGACCTTCGCATTAAGCTCCTCAAGCAGGGCGGGTCCTATCTTATAGGCAGCACCATTGGCACAATCAAGAACTACCCTTAACCCATCAAATTTAATATCCCCAGGAATAACGCTCTTCAAAAAGACAATATAACGTCCTATGCCATCAGCAACCCTGAATGCCTTCCCTGTGTTCACTGATGTTGAATTTATTCTGTCAATCCTTCCTGTAAGAACAAGGTCCTCAATCTTTCTTTCTATGGCATCAGAAATTTTGTATCCATCCGGTGCGAAGAATTTGACCCCATTATCATAATATGGATTGTGAGAGGCAGAAATGACTATTCCTGCGTCTGCTCTGAGGTCAGCAGTTACAAAGGCAATTCCAGATGTCGGCAATGGCCCTGTCAGAAGAACATCTGCCCCCATTGAGCATATTCCAGCAGAAAGGGCTGATTCGTAAATATATCCGGACAACCGTGTATCCTTTCCAATGACAATCCTCCCTCTTTGAGATTTGTTTTTGAAAAGGTAGGCAATTGCCTTCCCAACGCGCAGGATGGTTTCAACACTCATAGGTTCGGTGTTAACAACACCCCTTATTCCATCTGTTCCAAAGAGTCCCCTCATTTTCTTTATCTCTTCTCTTCCTTTATTGTCAAATCAATATTTTCTGGTTTGATCGCCTCAACAAGTATATTATCAGGAACCTCAACCATTGGTTTTACTGTATAATGCCCTGGCGCCATATTTTCAATATTAATATAAACTTCAATTTCCTTCAACGGAAATGCTTCCAATATATTTTCAGGCCCCCTTATCTGAAGGTCCACTGTTTCCGGAAATATGCGAAAATCCGATTGTTCTCCTTTTACTGTTATTCTAAGATTGTTTAGAACCTTGGTAATATAATTAGGGGCTATGAAAACATCTACATTTACTGTATCTGTGTCAATATACTTATAGTTAAGTTCCTCGGTATTGAGCAAAACAGAGATGCCTTTTAAATCCCCTGTCTCACCTGAAATATCTATGGGTCTGGTATAAATTTTTTCTATTCCTTTTAATGAATCCTTTGTTCCATCAATTTCAATTTCAGATGGGGAGATTCTGTAATTCGTAACCTGATAACCCTTTCCTGGAGTGCCTTCAAATTTAGGCACAACAGTTAGTTTTTTTCTGATAGTTTCACTCAGAACCATAGTAAGGGATGAAGGACTCATCCATATCACCTGGACACCGGGAGGCAGTCCAAGTTGGTCACCTGTAAAATTAAAGACATTAGTCCCGATCTGCATCCTTGCAGCATCTATGGAGTATTTCAGGTTAGTTGAGGAAAGCCGAAAGAGAATGTTCCTGGGTCCCCTTACCTTCAAAGTAATCTTTTGAGGAATGTGAGAAAGGACCATTGTATTATCAGGGAGATTGACTATTTCGAGAGGAATGTCAATAATTCTTTCTGAATTTTTAATACCGCTTACATAAAACCAGAGAATAATTGCGAGTATAAGTGCAATTATTTTCAACGGCATATCTTTATTAAATTTTTTTAATATTCCCTTCATGTCCTTTTTACCACCTCGGGTGGGGCAATTTCAAATATCTCATTCATCTTTTTTCTCAAATCACCCGTCTCAAGATTCAAATATATATTCTCACCGGTAACAAGAGAGATTGCTCCTGTTTCTTCGGATACAACAATCACTACTGCATCTGTAATCTCTGTAATTCCAAATGCTGCTCTGTGTCTTGTTCCCAGCTGGCGTGGAATTTTACTGCTTGTTGACAGAGGAAGTATACAGCCAGCAGCATGAATTCTGCCCCCATTGATCACAACCGCTCCATCATGGAGGGGCGAGTGGGGAAGGAAGATGCTCTGGAGTAGTTCGCTATTCACCTCTGCATCTATGAGGGTTCCAATTTCAAGATGATTATCAAGTTTCTGTGCCCTTTGAAAGACAATTAGTGCACCAATTTTTCTAGTCGCCATAACAGCAGATGCTTTCACAACCTCCTCAATAACACTACTGCTGTTTTCACCCCCTGTAAAAAGAACTGAAGGTCTGCCCATTTTGACAAGGGCACGCCTTATCTCGTCCTGAAAGAGAATTACAACAATAAGTACTATTGATGCGAGAAAACTTGAAAGTAGCCAGTTGATTGTCTGTAACCCTAATAAATCAGATATCAAAAAAGTAGCAGCAATTATAATCAAACCCACAACCATCTGAAGTGCCCTTGTCCCCTTCAATATGAGTATTATTCTATAGAGGACGTATGCAACTATAAGTATATCAAAAACATCCCTCAATATTTTTAAATACGGCGACATATAATAAATTATTTTTAAATCATGTTTATTTCATTGTAAATTCTTATGCATCTCTTTGTTTCCAGGACATCGTGGACGCGAATAATTTGTGCGCCATTAACTATTGCTGTAAGGTTGGCTGATAATGTGCCCTCCAGGCGCTCCTCAGGCGAAAGGTTCAGGATTTTCCCGATAAATGACTTTCTTGACACACCAATCAGGATAGGTTTTCTGAAAACTTTAAAAGCCCGGAGGTTTTTTATAATCAAAAGATTATCCTCAATTCGCTTGCCAAATCCAATTCCAGGGTCAATAATAATCTTACTCTCATCAATTCCATGATTAGTAGCATAACGAATTCTTTCATCAAAATAATCAAGGAGTTCCTGAATAACATCTTCATAATAAGGATTATTTTGCATATCCCCCGGCGTCCCCTTAATATGCATGATAACTACGGGAACACCCTTTTCAGCAACCACCTGAGCCATTTTTTCATCAAATCTAAGCCCGCTGATATCATTCACAATCTGCGCGCCCGCATCAAGTGCTGCTTTTGCTACATTACTCTTATATGTATCTATTGAAATTGGCACATCTGTCCGCTTCGCAATTTCCTCAATAACCGGAATAACCCTTTTTAATTCCTCCTCTTCTGAGACCCTTTCTGAGCCCGGTCTCGTTGATTCACCACCTATATCAAGTATATCTGCACCGTTCTCAATAAGTTTCATACCATACTTTATTGCATCATCTTTACTGAAATATTTACCGCCATCAAAGAAGGAGTCAGGTGTTACATTTAAGATACCCATTATTAATGGACCGTGAAAAAAATTAAGTGTATCTTTTTTACATTTAAGTGACATGGTATCACTATAATAGCCCTCAATAAAACTGGATAATTTTTCTCCTGTTTCATATAATCCAAAGGGTTGACTTTTTAATTTCTGGCATAAAAGTCGCAGTTGTTTTAGGGTCCCAATGACGATGACATCCACTTTGTCGTTTTCAAATTCCATTGCTTCCCGCGGCAGGGCAGCGTCGCCACCAAGGGAAAGCATCTCCTGTTTGATAATGTGAGCGGCTTTTAATGATAATGATTTGATTTTTATACATACCCCCAGCATCTTCGGAGCCATCAGTTGAATACCACCAGGGTCAACATCTATCTTTTTTAATTCAATGCCTGCTTCTTTTTCAGAATTAATCTTTAGAAATACAGGAATCAACCCCTTACCTCAGCAGGAGTTTGCTGTGGTTTTTCATCCTGCAATTCGTGCTCTTTTATAATCTTTTCAATATCTGCATTATCAAGAATCTCTTTTTCAAGTAAGTTCTGAGCAATTGCCTGGAGAATATAAAAATTGTCACTAATGATTTTCTTTGCGGTATTGTAGCAGTCATTTATAATTCTCCTGACCTCATTGTCTATTTCCTGTGCTGTTACCTCACTGTAATCCTTTTGATGCACAATCTCCCTTCCGAGAAAGACCATATCCTCCCTTCTGCCGTATGAAAGGGGACCTAATTTTTCACTCATCCCCCACTCGCATACCATTTTGTTTGCGATCTCTGTTGCCCTTTCAATATCATTGCCTGCGCCTGTGGTAATATGATTAAAAACAAGTTCCTCAGCAACTCTACCCCCCATCAGCACTGTGATTGTATTAAGCAGATATTCTTTTGAATAAATGTGTCGGTCATCAATGGGCAATTGCTGGGTAACTCCAAGAGCCATACCCCTCGGTATAATTGTAACCTTGTGGATTGGATCAGTCCCCGGTAGTTTCTTCGCAACAAGCGTATGTCCTGCCTCATGATAAGCAGTTGTTTTTCTCTCTGTCTCGCTTATTATCATACTCCTGCGTGCAACACCCATTAAAACTTTATCCTTCGCCTCTTCAAAGTCATCCATATTTACCCTATCCTTGTTCTTCTTGGCTGCAAGTAAAGCGGATTCATTTACCAGGTTTTCAAGGTCCGCTCCAGTAAATCCTGCAGTTCCGCGCGCAATAAGAGTAATATCTACATCATCCTCAAGAGGAATCTTTCTTGTATGCACTTTGAGAATCTCTTCCCTTCCCTTTACATCCGGTGGCGGAACTACAATCCTTCTATCAAAGCGTCCTGGGCGTAATAGTGCAGGGTCAAGAATATCAGGCCTGTTTGTCGCAGCAATAAGTATTATGCCCCGTTCGGTTTCAAATCCATCCATCTCCACAAGCAACTGATTCAGTGTCTGTTCACGCTCGTCATGCCCACCGCCAAGTCCTGCTCCCCTGTGCCTTCCAACTGCGTCTATCTCATCAATAAAAAGAATACAGGGAGAATTCTTCTTGGCTGTTTCAAAGAGGTCCCTGACCCTTGCTGCTCCCACTCCAACGAACATCTCAACAAAGTCCGAACCGCTTATATTAAAAAATGGCACGCCTGCCTCGCCAGCAATTGCCCTGGCAAGGAGGGTTTTTCCGGTTCCTGGAGGACCGACGAGAAGAACACCCTTAGGAATTCTTCCACCGAGTCGGGTATATTTCTTGTGGTCCTTCAGAAAATCAATGATTTCCTTCAGTTCTTCCTTAACCTCCTCAATTCCGGCTACGTCCTTAAAGGTGACCTTTTGCTTTTCCTCATTAATAAGTTTTGCTCTGCTCTTTCCAAAATTGAATGCCTTACCGCCAGCTGCCTGCATTTGCTTGAACATCAAAACGAAGAGAAATATTACAAAGATTGTCGGGAGCCATGTGAACAAAAATGCCTTCCACAGCGGCTCCCCTTCTGCTGGCTGAATTGAAATTTTTACCTTTTTTTCATTCAATTTTTTTAGCAAATCAGAATCAAGAAAGACATAGGATTTAAATCTCGTTTCATCAGTCAATTTGCCATAAACAGAATCTCCCTTTATATTTATCTCCTGAACCCTGTTGTTATCAACCTCATTTAGAAACTCGGAATATGTCAACTCCTTGATATTAAGGACCGATGGCTGGAACTGCCTGTAGAGTAAAAAAGATAGAATCACCAGAATCAGTATTATAATAAATCCTCTTTGCATAACTACAATTTAACACATTAATAAAAAGTTTGCAAGAAGATGTGAAGAAAAATGTTAATTATACTCAAGCAAAATTTTATAGTAAGGTAAAGGGGTCCAGAAACTGGGGCATATTCAGCACTTTACCCCTTTATCACCAGCACATTGCAGTCCGCCTTTCTCACGACTCTGTCTGCTGTGCTTCCTATCAGAACCTTCTGGAACACAGTGAGCCCCTTACTTCCGAGTACTATCATGTCTATCTTGTTCTTTTTTGCTATGTTTATAATCTGAATATAGGGTATGCCGGAGACAACCTTCCTTTTTAAATCAATGCCCCTTGTATCAAACTGCTGTATAAATTTCTTTAGTTCATCTTTTGCCTTTATCTCTGCCTGTTTGTGATAATTGCGGTAAATATCAATTACCTGTCTGGACATCCAGATTGTATCAGGAATGACCGGTTTTTCAAAGACATGCAATGTTACAATACTCGCTCCGGTAAGCCGGGCTAGGAAAATTGCAAAGTTCATCGTCGCGACTGAATATTTTGAAAAATCCACCGGAACTAAAATCTTCTTTACTTTAATCTCCTTACCTTCAATCCTTCCTTGTTTTTTCATTTTCGTCCTCCTTCTTTTCTAAATTTAATTTATCCAGGGTCTCAGGCACAATGGACTGAAAATCAATCCCTTCTGATTCAAGACCTTTATCTTCCTTTAATTCCTTTGCAAGATCTTCATAATCCTTAAGCGTTGGCATATCTTTAATATCCTTGAGTCCGAAGAGTTCAAGGAACTCCATCGTAGTCCCATAAACAAGGGGTCTTCCTGGCACCTCCAGCCGTCCCATGATTCTTATTAACCGCCGTTCAAGTAATGTTTTTAAAACGCCGCCTGAATCCACACCTCTTATTGACTCAATCTCTGCCCTTGTAACCGGCTGTTTATATGCGATTATTGCAAGCGTCTCAAGGGCTGGCTTAGTTAGTTTCTGTGGACGCGATTTAAGATAATTGCGTATCCATGGTGCAAATTCCTCCCTTGTCCTGAACTGATAACCATTGGCAACTTTTGCAATGTACAAACCCCTATTAAGCGAGTTGAATTCACCCACCAGTTCCTCAACAGCAGATTCTATCTCTTTCTTATCCTTCATATCTATTACTTCCTGCAACTCCTTTAGTGTCACCGGTGTGGGGGAAATAAAAATCAAGCACTCAATGACCTGTTTTAACTCACTGGTATCCATCTATCTCTCCTTCCTTAATTTCAAAGCCCTTTTTAAGTTTTTCTGCTGGATAAATCCAGATAGTTCCAAATTGCTGGGGCTGGATTATTTTTAATAATTTTAACCGAATCAACTCAAGGAGGGCAAGAAATGTTGCAATTATTTCTGACAACTCAATATTTTCTTTGAAAAGTTCATTAAATTGAATAACCTCAACATTTTTTAACCGCTCCATTAATTCATCTATCTTTTGTGCTACTGTAATTCTATCCCTTGCTATTTCCTGGACAGCATAAGAGGGATATTTTTCCAGAACCTTCTTGAAGGCATCTATCAATTCAAATATTGATGCCTCAATGACCTCCTCTGACTGAGAAAGTTCCTCTGGAAGCGTCTCTCTTTTAAATGTATGCCACCCCAGATGGCTTCTCCTCTCAAGTTCCTCAGCTGCGGACTTGTATCTTTGATACTCCAGCAGTCGCTGAACAAGTTCGCTCCTCGGGTCCTGCTCCTCTTCTGATTTTTCCTCCTCTCTCGGGAGAAGCATTTTGCTCTTGATTCCCATGAGCGATGCAGACATCACAAGAAATTCCCCTGCCACATCAAGGTTCAGCGTCTTCATTACATTCAGGTATTCAAGATACTGCTCTGTAATAACAGCAATAGGGATGTCAAAAATATCAAAGTGATTCTTTCTGATAAGGTATAAAAGAAGGTCAATAGGACCTTCAAAAATCTCAAGTTTTACTCTATAATCATCTATCATTCAGACAAGCCCTATTGCCTCTCTGACTTCTTTCATTGTCCTCTCTGCAACCTCATTTGCCCTCTTTGAACCGTATTCTATAATACCCCAGGCATTTCCTTCCTTTACTGCTTTATTGCGTCGCTCTATGATAGGGGCAAGAAACTCATTAACCTTTGGAATCAACCAGCCCTTACAATCCAGACAGCCGATGCCGGCTGTTCTGCATCCCTTTTCAACCTCCCTGATTGTACTTTCTGTTGAATACACAAGGTGCAGATAATACACCGGGCATTTTGTTGGTTCACCAGGGTCCTTTCTTGTCTTCCTTGCAGGATCCGTCATCATCCGCTTGATTTTCATCTCCACTACATCCGGCGGGTCAGAGAGGAAAATTGCATTGTTATAACTCTTTGACATCTTCCTTCCGTCAGTGCCAAGAATTCTTGGCGAAGGCGTCAGCACTGCCTCCGGCTCCGGGAATATTTTACCATAAAGATTGTTAAAGCGCCTGGTGATTTCTCTTGTCAGTTCAAGATGAGGTAACTGGTCCTCACCGATGGGAACCTTATTTGCCTTATAAATAACAATGTCCGCTGCCTGTAGAACCGGATACCCTAAGAATCCATAATTATTCAGGTCCCTGCCCTCGGGATTTGCAAGTTGCTCCTTGTATGTTGGATTTCGCTCAAGCCATCCGATTGGGGTTATCATTGAGAGCAGGAGATGCAATTCTGCGTGTGGTTTAACCCATGACTGGAGAAATAATGTGCATTTATCCGGCGAGAGACCAACTGCAAGCCAGTCATAGATCATTTCTTCAATATTATTCCTGAGGTCAGATGTCTTTTGATAATCCGTTGTCAGCGCATGCCAGTCCGCAACAAAATAATAGCAATTATACTCATTCATCAGTTTAACCCAATTCTCAAGTGCACCGTGATAGTGTCCGATATGAAGTTTGCCTGTCGGTCTCATCCCGCTTAAAACAACTCCTTTCATTCAGTTAACCTCCTGATAATGCGGAGCGATATAAAAGCATTAACTCACCAAAGTTATGTCCTGTAATTAACTGGGCCATGTATTTAACTGGAAGAAAAAGAATAAATGAAAAGATTGGGATATTGAAGACCCACTCAAAGGCAAAGATCATTATGAGAATAACAGGACCATAGCTTTCAAGCCAGGCAACGGTTTCGTGATATTCCGATGGAAGAACCCATCTCAAGATTCTTGAGCCATCAAGGGGATAGAGGGGTAATAGATTAAAAAAACAGAGGATTAGATTAATCTGAATTGCAAGTATTGAAAAGGCAAGGATAAAATCGTAAAAAACACCGCCATTGAATCTGTCCTCAAGAAGGACTCTTAGTATTATTCCAAAAATCAGTGCCTGGAAGAGATTAGATGCAGGTCCAGAAATAGCGACAATACCCATATCGCGGACTGGCTTGCGGAAAAAATAGGGATTCACAGGCACTGGCTTTGCCCAGCCGAAATGGACAAGAAAAAGGAGGATGGTGCCGATGGGGTCAAGGTGCGCAAGAGGATTCAATGTAAGGCGATTCATCTGCTTCGGCGTTGGGTCACCGAGGGCATTTGCGCTGAGAGCATGGGCAAACTCATGAAATGTCAGAGCAATCAGAATCACCGGAACAAGTAATATAATCTCTCTAATGCTAACAGCGTCCATTAAATAATTTTTATATCACTTGTTCCTCTATGTCAATAAAATAAACTATATTTACTCTTCTATGATTCTTTCCGCCTCATCCCTGTAGGCATCCATGACATAGGGAATTCCAGAGATATCCGCTGCCTCCCTTGTCAGTGCCATCAGGTCATTCCTGGATATTGTCTTTAAGGAGAAGTTTCTGCTGCCCGCCATTAACTGCTGTAGTCCCACCCTGAACTTCTCTGCATAGGTGAACATAGCAATAGCCCCCAACGGCAATTCCTGAACCTCTTTACCATATCTCTTTTTCAATTCTTCATAGGAAACGAATATCTGTTCCACTCTTGTGCCATATTTTTCAATTGTTTTTGGCAGTTTGTTCTCCTTCAGCCAATTCTGGATATTTTTACCAACCATACCGGGAATCATCAAAGCCCTGCCCATACAGACCGCTTTGACATATGGTGCACCCATAGCAATTGCCTTGAATACACCGTCTTCTGTTGAAAATCCACCTGCTATAGCAATATCAGGCACTCTAAAACCCTTTTTTGAAAGTTTTTCACAGAATTCGTATGTAAGCGCCTCAAGATAAAATGTGGGAATTCCCCATTCATTCATCATGGGCCAGGGGCTCATTCCCGTTCCTCCGGGCGCACCATCAATTGTAATCAAATCTAACTTTGCCTCAGCACCCCATCTTAATGCCATAGCCAGTTCTACCATAGAATAAGCCCCGGTCTTTAATGTGATTCTCTTAAAGCCCAATTTTCTTAATCTATTAATTTCTTTCATAAAACCTTCTTTATCCACAAATCCTACTCGGGAGTGCCTCTCAAACTCTCTGAGAGCGCCATCCTTATAGGCAAGTTGAAACTCATGATGCTCAGGGTCAGGAGTTACTATGTACCCCCTCTTCTTTAATTCAATTGCCCTCTCAAGTGATGAGATCTTGATTTCGCCACCAATACACTTTGCTCCCTGCCCCCATTTGAGTTCAATTGTATCAAGTTTGTGCTTATTGAGAACATATTCTGCCACGCCGAGCCTGGTGTCCTCAATGTTCATCTGGACGAGAATCTCACCGTAACCATTGTGATATCTCTTATATGTCTCTATTCTCCTGTCCATCTCAGGAGATTTGGCAATCTTCCCATTTCTGTGAACTTCCAGTTCCGGATCAACGCCACAGACATTCTCTCCGCATACAATTGTTATGCCCGTAATTGCAGCGCCAACAGCAAAGTGCTCCCAGTTCTTTCGTGCAATATCTGTAGAACCAAGGGCACCGGTGAAGATAGGCAGGGTCATCCTTACCTTTCTGTTCCATCCGTATTCTGTTTCTGTATTTACCTTAGGAAAGGTGGCAGTGTCAGGTCCGGGACGAACTCCACGTGGAAGACCGCGAGCGCCCTTTGCATATCCCTGAATGTTAAGGTGGGAATAGTCAACGGGATAATTCTTGTCAGCACCTGCTGTTACCTCAGCAAATGGACCAGGATACAGAACCTCCCTCCCGCGAAAGGAAGCAAGCCAGATTTCGCACTGTCCAACACATCCATCAAAGCAGACGCTACAGATACCTGACATGGGAACAACGCTCTTCACACGGTTAAATGTGCCCGTAGCACTACTTGCATTTGGTTGTCTTAGATTCATAAAATCCTCCTTAAATCCTTAAAAAAATAATTTTAAAAATATTTTTAACTAATTTTTTAATTTTATATCCCTTCCCGGTTGTTGTCAAGAAAAAGTAAAGTTCTAAACTATCTTTTTCTCTGTTATAATTCCAATGAATTAAATAATCTTTTGCTTTCACTTAAAAATTATTGTAAAATTTTTAGCAATGCATCGTCTCTCAAAGATATTTTTGCTATTTTTACTTCTTATAGAAGGTTTTCTCCTCGCGGATTCAGGGGTTAAACATCCTGACCCAAAAAATGACAGTTTGATTCCAATCACCGGATGGCCCTTTTATCTTGAGAACTTAGAGATTGGAACACCCCTTTCTGACTACGGAAGCCATTTCGGAGTAAAGGCAAGCGTTGACAACGATGGTGATAATTATCCCAGATTTGATTCACCCAACCGACTTGATGCAAAGACATTCCTCAACATGGCTCATTATCCAGCTATTACCTCCTTTTATGGACAGGTTGACCAGTCATACCTCTGGTTCAGGGAAATCACTCCTGATACTTTAGACCACCTCAAGCCAGGACTTTCCAGGACACTTCAGTTTTATCCCTATGGATGGACTGAAACAGCGAGCGATTCAGCACTTACTGCAACTGCAAATGTGGTGACTGTTGATACAAATACTTTTTTATTTTTCATAAATGTCAAAAACACATCCTCTGCTGATATAACTATAACGCCTGTATTCACAATCTTCAAGGACAGTGACCCTCAGAGGGAGGGCACAATGGTTCCCGGCTCATCATTCGGTCAGTGCAATTCATATAATCTTGATTCTATAAATAATATTATAACCTTCATCTGCGAAGGGGAGCGAGATTCAAAGAATATAAAATTTGTCAGGGCCATGACGAGCAGTGAGCGTATAAACTCCGCAAGCCTGGTAGCAGGTGAAAAATATAAAATTGACATAGAGTTAGAAAGCATCACACTTGCCCAGAATGCGCAACGCGAAATTACATTTGCGGTTGGTTATTCTGCAGAGGGCACTGCAGAAGATGACGCTAAAAACCTTGTACTTAATGGCTGGACAAAAATTCAATCAGCAGGTGGTCCCTCTTCTCTGATAAATAATATTGTGAGCGAATGGAATAATTTTTTTAATAATCTCCCACCTCCCCATACTTCTGACTCCAGATATATTCAACTTTACAAAATGGCTGCTACAGCACTCAGGATGAACATTTACAAGAGGCGAAATAAAATGCCTGCGGACTGCTCCGTACCAGGTAAGGCGCATTTCAATTATTTCTGGGCATGGGATACGCCCTTTCATACTCTGGGTCAAAACAAATGGGATATTCAACTTGCGAAAGACAATCTTACAACACAATTCTCTGGACAGGGTGAAAAAGGGAATATAATGATGGTTATTGATGATAATTTATCATCAAACTTCTGGCCTGACTTGACCCAGCCTCCTGTTCAGGGGTGGGCAATAAAGGAGATTGCAGAGAGAGATAACTGGCAAGATGTTGTGTGGCTGAGATTTATGTATGAGTCAAGCAAAAGGTACCTCTATTTCTGGGAGCAAAACAGAGATACTGATGCTGACGGACTCTATGAATTCTCAATGGGGCTTGAGACCGGCTGGGACGATACACCCAGATTCCACTGCGGACCATATACCAACATCTGCATTGCCCCAACAGATAGAATTGATTCGCTTGACCTTAACTCCTGGTTGTATCAGTACTATTCTGTCATGTCTGAGATCGCCAGCAAGCTCGGTAATGAGACAGATTCAGAAAATTTCAAAGAGAAATCAGAAAAACTATCAAAGAATATTGAAAATCTCCTATGGGATAAAGAATCAGGGGCTTTTTTTGACCGTGAGTTAGTAAATAATGAACATGAATTCATAAAGGTCCTGACTCCAGCAACATTTCTCCCTTTAACTGTAGGTGCAGTAAAAGATACAGAAAAGGCAAGGAGAATTATTGAGGAGCATCTCCTGAATCCAGATGAGTTCTGGGGAACATACCCTATTCCCACGGTGGCATACAATGATGAAAAATACGATCATAGTGATGACGGCTATTACTGGCAGGGACAGATATGGTTGATCACTGCCTATTCAGCCATGAAGGCCCTTTACAGATACGGCTATGAGAACAAGGCAGAGGAATTGAAGATGAGAATACTTGATATGATGTTCAATGCTGATTCAGGAGGGATCCACGAGACATACGATGCGCTAACTGGAAGTGTCGGATGGGGTGCTGGAAGCAATGGCTACTTCGGCGGCGTTGGGGAACCGAGCGTCTTTCAGTTCGGCTGGTCAAGTGCATTTACAATGGAAATGATTCTGGAAAGGTATCAGAGGGAAAGGTTTTTAATGCCTGAAGACAGAAAGGTCACGGGCTTCATAAAAGAAATAAGGAATATTAAAGATGGAAGTAAATATATTACCATTGCAAGCAATACCTATGAGGTTCCAAAAATCATCCTGGAGTCCGGGGGTGTATCGCCAATTGTTAACTCAAAGTCAATTTACCTCAAGATAGCGGATCCCTATAACCTCTTCAGTTCAATTGATAAACCCTTCAGAGTTTATCTGTATTTTTCGGCAAGGGCTGGCGAGGTAAGTCGGGACGGCAAAATCAATTGGCTGAAGTTTGAGGATGATGAAGAAGGCACTTATTTCCCTGCGAATATAACAGGCGATGATTCTGATGTCAGATATTATTTAATTATACCGCAGGAGGAAGGATGCGGGTGCAGTACAGCAGGTGAAAGAAGTATAAAGTTCTCCGGATTTATCTTCCTTTTGCTAACATCGGCAACGTCCTTGTTATTACTTAAAAGTTATATCCTAAGTTAACCCTCTTATAAAATTTTTGACCTCCTTTATAACCACATCAGGGTATTCTGCAAGTGCATAATGGGTGGCGTTAGGTATAACTATAAGTTTTGACTTTTTAATTTTTTTGTGCATTGTTTTTGCTACATCTATAGGAGTCAGAATATCCTTTCCGCCAGCAATTACAAGGACCGGACACCTTATCTTATCAAGCACAACATAAGCATCATGGTCGCCAAGGCGCTGAAGTGTCTCAAAATAAATTGAAAAATCAAGATTCTTAAAATCCTTTAATATATCCCAGAAAATCTCGTCTGATAGAGTTGGAGCAACAAGCCCGATTTTTTTAAATATAGAGAGAAAATTGGGGATGGAAGTAACACCTCTGACTGTAAATGTGGCAACTCTGGGTAAGCGCTTCGCAATACCGGTAAGTGTTCTGAAAAGAAGCCCATCCTTATCTGAGCCCATTGCTGTTCTAAATGGGGACCCGTAAGTCCCGTTTAAAACTATTATGCCAGCAAACCACTCCGGATGTGTTCTGTATAATTCAAAATTCACCTGAACGCCCATTGACCATCCAATAAAGACCGCCTTTTTTATCTTCTGCCTCTTCAGGAAAACTTCTAAATCCCTTGTTTGATAATCAACGCCGAGTGTATTTTTGTCAACCTTCTGGCTTGACTTATAGAGCCCCCTGTAATCCCATGATAAAAAAAGGCATTTATCTTTTAGTGCATTTATTAGAAACTTCCATGCAACAAATGTTCCACCAAGACCGTTGGAGAGGACAACGGGCAATCCATTTTTATTCCCCTCCTTATAATAACCGATTACTGTTCCGTCAAAACTCTTGAAATGACCTGTGCGCATAATGAATGTATTTTTTTTCATAAAGAGTAATTTTTATGGAGGACAATGGATTTGTCAAGAATAATTTAATAAGAAAATCTATTTGAAGATTTTCAAAATCAATCCAGTGTAATCTGTGTCCCTCTGAAACAACATTAATTATTCGTGAAGGTGCGCTTCCTTTTAGCAGGTCAAGGATTAATTTCGAAGTATGCAATATTTTACTCTTTTAACCCGATAAGTTCTGCTGAATTCTTGAAGAAGATACGATCTGATAGGTCCCTGTTATTGCCGATTGCCCTTTTCATAACTCTGATATTATACTCCTGGAAAGAACCAGGCCAATCCGAGCCGAATAGAATTCTTGAATTATCAACTCTTGACAGAATATTTTTTATACTTCTTGCGGACTGAAAACTTGTCTCAAGATAGACATTTTTGTATTTAACCGCAAGTTCAATTGCCGGCTCGGGAGTATGAATGCCTGTGTGTCCCAGGACAAACTTCACCCTCGGGAAGGACGAGATAATCTTTTCAAATAATTTCACATTGCCATATTGATAGAAATGGGTCCTTGTAATGTAATAATCATACTCGCCTGTGTGGAAGAGGACAAATTTATCGTATTTCTCATATTCTTCAATAATTTCAAAATATGCCCTGTCTTCTGGTGATGTGTGTTGGAGGATGGGATGTAATTTTAGTCCTGCACACCCAAGAGTTATGTATCTCTTTAACTTTTCAATCCTCTGTGGGTCCTTCGGGTCCACTGATGCAGTAACAATTAAATTTTTATCCTCTTTACACTCATTCAAAATCTTTTCTGTTGGCGTCATTGGCTCAATGGGATGCACAACAGAGTATGTGACACCTGACTTCTTCATTCCCTCAATCAATCTATTCTTGAACCCCCAGGAGTGTCTCATCTGCGTCTCAACAGCAAGGGGGATTCGCATCCATGATGGAGTTGGACCCTGGAATGGAGACCAGAACCCTATTTTTGAAAAGAGATAAATTATAAACCTGAAGGGCTTTTCGCCTGGCCTGTAAAGGGGCTCAAAGCCATTAATCACATCACCGATGTGGGTATGAAAGTCAATGATTTTATCTTTCATTATGAACCTCCGGAATCTTTTTGATTCTAACAGAAAATTATTGTGAGAGCAATTAACTCCCGGTAATTATTAAATCATCATAATACCAGTACTGTGACGGCACCTGACCGTCTGTGTAAAGGCGTAACCTGAGATAAATCTGTGTCCCTGCGTATGCAGAGAGGTCAATGGTCTCCCTCCTCCAGGTGAATTTGCCGGAATATCTTGCAAGTTCAACCCAGTTTGCAGGGTTTGTGCAGTCCAATGAGGCACCGCAGACCTCAACAAGCCCGTAATCGTCGCTCGGTCCATTGTCCTTCAGGAACATCTGATGATAAAAGCCAAGTGTAACTGATGTTAGTCCGCTAAGGTCAATTGGAATGGCTGACACCATTGCACAATCATTGTTTTGAGAACCTCCACCAGGAGGAATCTCATAATACCAGGAATAAGGCGGAGATACATAGGTTGTGGATGTCTGAACCCAGTTTGAGGCACAATTTGTGCCCTGATTTGCATTCCATTGCGATGGGTCATCGCCCGGATTCCATTCGGGAACGTTTGTTGTAAACGACCATGTGTATGGCGATAACATTGTATTGCCAGCCATGTCCTTAACATTCTGGATTTCTGCCGTGTATAAGGCACCACCCTCAAGGAATGTTGAAGGCGTGAATGTTGCAGTTAGTGTTAGAGAGTCGTATGTAACAGTTCCTGTTACCTCGCCAGATGGTCCAAATAACTTAAAGTTTGTATTATTAATTGTCAATGGGTCAACCGGTTCATCAAAGGTCACAGTAATTACGGTCGTCACTGGCACATTTGTCTGTCCATTGAACGGGGCAGTAGCAATCACATTTGGTGGGGTTGTATCAGGAACCCCTCCGGTTGTGAATGACCAGGCAGGTGTGCTCACGCTTGCTGGGTTTCCGGCAAGGTCTGTTATTCCTGTGGTTATATAAACATTATAGGTTGTGAACTGGGCGAGGTCTGAGTCCGGATTAAAGATAATAGTATTTGTCGGGGGGTCGTATGTTAGAGTTCCGCTTACAGGACTGCCAAAAGAATCCTGAACATAAAAGTTTGCAGAAGTTACTGTCAATGGGTTAAGTGGCTCATTGAAGGTGGCAAGGATTGAACTGTTTATTGAAACATTGGTTCCGGTTGGCACATACGAAATTAATGTAGGACCTGTGGTATCAATGCAGGAGGTTGTGCAGGTTTGGAATGACGAGAAATAGGTCCCTGATAATATATTGCTGTAAATGCTCTGAACGTCAGTGGATATTCTGATTTCGTAGGAGCTCGGACCCACATCCAGGTTGCTTGAAGGGGTAAATATGGCAGTATTCGTTGCAGGGTCAAATGTTACTGTCCCGTTCACCTGCTGGTCAACTGCCCCGGTTATATCCCATAGTGTGATGTTAGTGTTACTGATAGTTGATGCATCCATTGGCTCACTAAACTGAATCAGGATTTTCACATTCTCAGGAACATTATTCTGATTTGATAAAGGATAGACATAACTAACAAATATATTCACTGTGAGTATCATGGAATCTTGAGTGACACATCCTGCTGGGCTTGTTGCAGTCACAGTATAATTCATACTGCATACCGGGTTTGCTGTAGGTTGGGCAAGCGTTAAATCGCTGAGGAAACACCCACCAGGACAATCAGGGTCGCCTGTGACAGTTGAGCAGGTCCATAAATAAGTGTAACCACCAAGCCCTCCGGTGCCAATAATTGCACTACCCCCGGTAAATATGCCCTTATCCAGCCCTGCATCCGCACCGGGGTCCACATTTACAACCGCGGTGTCAGTATCTGTTGCTACGGCACTGTCAGTAACCTGAAGGGTATATGTGGTTGTCACATTCGGACTTGCTAATGGCCTTGCAACATTATTAAAATCAAGGTTGCACGATGCCTGATTGCATGTCCAGAGGTATGTGTATGGTGTGACACCACCATCAGCAGAATCAAATCCATCTGCATCTGTTGTCCCTAATTGAACCGGCTGATTTCCAGGGCAGTAATTATAGTCAATCCCTGCCTTTGCAACAAGTGTATTAACAAAGTTAACTACAACAGAATCGCCATCAGGGTCAGAACATCCATTGTTGTCAGTTACATTCAGGGTATATGTTATTGGAATACCGAGGTTTGGTGAACAATCGTTTGTAAAACAGTCAACTGCTGGTTGTTCAACGGTGATGCTGGATAAATAGGTTGAAGGGTTCCATAAAAATGAATACGGCGGCGTGCCTCCAGTTGTTATTCCACCAATTGTGTTTGTCCCACCAAGAGTCACTGCCTGGTCTGCGCCCGCATTAGCAACTGGAAGGGGATTGACCGTGACATTATTCTGAACAGAATCAGAGCATAAATTTGTATCTGTAACTGTGAGCGTGACAGTGTAGTCCCCTGGTGAGGCATAATTATTTGACGGATTCTGGAGGGTTGAGGTATTGCTGTCTCCAAAATTCCATGCCCATGAGTTAATGGTGCCGGAGCCGGGCGTGGAGCTATCAAAGAAGTTTACCGCATCACCCAGACAACGCGGGCTGTTTGAGGTGAATGAAGCACTGGGGGAAGCAAATACTGTGACAGGTGCGGTTTCATCATCAGAGCATCCATTAGAGTCTGTTATGGTGAGTCTGGCATTATAATTACCTGCAATGTTGTAGATAAATGGTAATGGGTCTGTCAGTGTTGAATCAATAATGCTGTCCTCATTGAAGTCCCATTCATAAGATGTTATAGCTCCTGAGCCTGGCAGGGATGCTGAGCCATTGAAGTCAACAGTAAATCCTGAACAAATTGACGCAGATACAGGACTTATAACAGCTGTAGGAATCTCCAATACTGTGATTGGCTGTGAACCAGTATTTACACACCCGTTTGTGTCTGTAACGCGCAGCCGAACAGTAAAGTTACCTGCAGTGTTATATGGGTAGGGCGACGGGTTTGCTACTGTAGAATCACCATAGACCGAATCGCCATTTAAATCCCATGAGTACTGTGCAATGGTCGCAGGAGGTGATGCTGACGAAGATGAACCATCAAAGTCAATGGAGCTGTTCCTGCATGTAGAAAAGGACGGTGCTGAAATCACAGGATTTGGGAGTGATGTAACCGTAACTGTTACAGAATCCGTATCCTGTTGTGCAGGGTTTGATGAATCCGTGACTGTAACTGTGTAGGTTGTGGTCACATTCGGACTTGCTAATGGCTGTGCCACATTCGTTGCGCTTAAAAAGCAGGATGCCTGGTCGCAGGTCCATGAATATGAATATGGCGGTGTCCCGCCATCA
>FWPU01003828.1_pt1 | contig 36740 bp, 27 predicted proteins | sample 2228361 | NCBI WGS metagenome assembly FWPU01 (sample SAMEA103939777, study PRJEB20133) | metagenome
GAGCGGTGCCCGAGTGGCTGAAGGGACACGACTGGAAATCGTGTAGCCTCCGAAAGGGGGCTCGTGGGTTCGAATCCCACCCGCTCCGCCACGCTTTATCTGGGGAGGCGACACCGTGCGATGCTGGGGAGTGCGTCTTCTGCTTGCTCTTGCGGGGCTACTCGGCTCATACATCGGGCTGAGTGTGTTGCTGTTCGTGGTGAGCATGCATCGCGCCAGCGTCTCGCAAAGCGTCTGGACCTATCAACCGTTCCCTGAACCCACTGCCGACCAGCGTCTGCTGATTATTGCGCCTCATCCTGACGATGAAGTGCTGGGCTGTGGGGGACTGATTGCAGAGGCGGTTCGACGGGGAAGTGCGGTGCGCGTGGTTGCCCTTACTGCAGGCGACGGCTTTCAAGGCGCCGCAACGCTCACCTCGCGCAGTAAACCCACGCCAGACGATTTCCTTGCGCTCGGCAACTTGCGTTCTCTGGAACTGCGCAACGCCTGCCAAATTTTGGGACTTTCCGAAGCGGATGTGATTCGGCTAGGCTATCCCGATAAAGGGCTGTGGCAGATGATTCAAAACCCCACTCGCACCTTCCGCTCCCGAACGACCCAAGTCGACCGCGTGCCCTATGCTGATGCTCTCTCACCCAACAAGCCCTACACCGCGCTCGCCCTCATCGATGACCTCAAGCGCATCCTCAGCGAGTTCCAACCGACCGATGTGTTCGTGAGCCACCCGCTCGACGACCACCTTGACCATATGGCATCGGCTCTGCTGGTTCGGGAAGCGTTAGAGCAGGCATACCAGCAAGACCTCATCGCTCAACGCGCCCGCCTGTACTACTACATCGTCCATCGGGGCGATTTTCCACTGCCTCAAGGCGACCATCCCAACCGCGACCTGACGCCCCCGATAGGTCTCACAAACGAGAACTGGCTGATTTTCAATCTGTCGCCCGACGCGCAGTTGCAGAAAAGGCGTGCGCTGATGGCACACGAGAGTCAAGTGGCGCTGATGCCCCGATTCCTGACCAGTTTCCTGCGCCAGAACGAGCTGTTCTTGCCTGCAGAAGCCCCTCGCCACGAATATCGCAACCCTGTGGATGATAGCCCGATGCTCCGCCTGCGCCCGAATGCCGACCTGAGCCATGTGGAGGTCTACCCCAGCCAGTGGGGGCTTGAGCTAGTGGTGCATACACGAAAACCTCTCGGCAAGCAGACACAACTGGAACTAACGCTGGTGAGCATCGATCACCAAAACCGCTGGCAGACTCAACGCTGGCGTGTTGAGAGCGATTCGCCCCTCATCTATACTCAAGAGGATAACCGCCTTACCCTTTGGATACCCGACGCCGAGCTGCGCTACGCCCAGTGCGCTTACCTTGTTGTCCAGACGCGCCTGTATGGGGTCGAAATCGATCGGAGCGGGGTTCTGCCCGTGCCGTTGAACTGAAGGGAATCCCGTGTGGCGTCTCGCTCTCCACTCTCCTAAAAAGCAAGCAAATCAGGAGCAACCTCCAGCAGATAGCGTATAATAAAGTGGGGTCAACGATGGACTTCACGCAACTGCTCGAGTGGTGGAACTTTATCTTTGCGCTCCCGTTGGTGGTGGGCATGATACTCTCGGCGGGAATGCTTTTTAGTGCAGTCAGTGAGGGGAGTTCCGATGCAGAGGGTGATTCTGCTGACGCCGATGCAGACCACGCCGACTCAGCCGATGCCCACACGCACACAGATACCACTGACTCTGTCCACACCGATAGCGCCGATGTGGCACATTCCGACAGTGCAGAGATGGTCAAAGCCCACCACGCGCATCACCACGATGACCCGACCGCACTCGTAGGAAAGGCACTCAAAATCTTCGGGATAGGGATGGGTGTACCGCTCACTGTGTTGTTGCCCGTGCTGTTCATTTTTTGGGGCGCGATTGGGCTGACCACCAACGCCCTGCTCCAGCCACTGCTGAAAGTGCCTGCCCTCTTTGTGCCGATTTCGGTGGTAGCGAGCCTTGTGGGGATGGCACTGATGGGGCGCACCACGGGGCTGCTCGTGCGACGGTTCGGGCTACTGGGCGAAGGGCGCACCCCGACCCGCTACGACCTCATCGGTTGCACAGGGCATGCCGTGTTCCCCATCGACTCCGAGCAAGGGGTGGCGAACATTCGCGCACGCAGTGGGGACATCGTGCGCATCAGCTGCCGAACCTTGCCGGGGCAACCGCCCATTTCTTCGGGAACAGCCATCCTCGTTGTGCAGTATAACCAGCAGACAAACGAGTACATCGTGGAGCCGAACCCGTTCGAGGTCGACCTGAGCGACCCCGCTCAGCAGGAAAACCTCGACACGGAGCGAAACTACCTAAGGGGGTAAAAACCGATGCTGATTCTGTTGATGCTCTTGGGAATATTCTTAGTGCTCCTGGGATTCGTCGGGGGCGCGGTCGTTGGCAGCTGGACTGCCATCCACTCGCTGGTAAGCTGGATACTGGGCGGTCTTTTAATCTTGGTGTCGGGCTATATGCTCGCACTCAAATACCTCTTCCTCCGCCCTTCCGCGAACTTAGCCTATGTGATTACAGGATGGCGAGGACGACGCGTGCTGATTGATAGTAGTGGACTTTATGTGCCGTTTCTGCACGAGAAAGTGCCCGTCTCGTTGGAGACGATGAAGCTCGAAGTGGAACGCAAAGGACCCGACGCCCTGATTACCCGCGACAACTTGCGTGTCGATGTGAAAGCCGAGTTCTATATCAAAGTGCAACCCGATACCGAATCGGTGCTGAACGCTGCGCGTTCACTCGGTGATAAGTCGGTCAATGCCCAGTCGGTTTCGACGCTGGTGTTCGAGAAGCTCGTTTCGGCGCTGAGAAGCGTTGCAGCGACGAAAGACCTGGTGGAAATCCACGCCCAGCGCGACGCCTTCGCCAGCGGGGTTCAACAACTGGTGCGCGCCGATTTGGAACAGAACGGGCTGACGCTCGAATCGGTCACGATTTCACGCTTAGACCAGACCTCGCAGGAGCTGCTTTCGGACAACAACATCTTCGACGCCCAAGGCAAGCGCAAGATTACCGAAATCACCCAGTCGGCACTGGTGGAGCGCAACCGCCTTGAACTGGAGGCACAGCGCGAAATCACCCTCAAGAGCGTGCAAACCCAGAAAGAGATTCTGGAGTTAGAGCGTCAGCGCGCCGAAGCCGAAGCGGCTCAGCAAGCAGAGGTCGCCAAAATCCAAGCCGAGAAGAAGCGCGAGGCTGAAACCTATCGCATCGAGCAGGACCGCCAAGTGAAAGAGGCGGAAATCCAGCAAGACCAAGCCGTGCGCACTGCGGCGATTGAGCGCGACAAACTCCTACTCCTGCGCCAGCAAGAGCTGGAGAAGACCGACATCGAGCGCGCGAAGACCGTTGCGCTGACCGAGCGCGAGAAAGAGATTGCGGTCGCCGAGGCGGAGCGCAAGCGCGCCGAAGCCGAGAAGGCGGCGCTGGAAGCCCAAGCCGAACGCGAGCGCGCCAACCAGCAGATTATCACCGTGCAACAGCTCGCCGCCGCCGAACGCGAGGCACAGGCAAAACTCATCGCCGCAAAGCAACAGATCGAACAAGACCGCATCAAGCGCGAGATGGAAGTGCAGGTGCAGGCGTTCGCCGAGGTGAAGAAGGCGGAGGCAGAGAAGCAAGCGGCGGAACTGGAAGCGCAAGCGACCCTCACCCGCGCCGAAGCCGAAGCCAAAGCGCGCGAGCAAATTGCACGCGGTGAAACCGCCGTCAAGATGGTCGACATCAACATCGCCCGCGAGCAGGTGGAGGTGGAACGCGCCCGCGTCGAGGTCGAACGCCAAGCACTGGAGTACCGCCAAACCTACAGCGAGGCGGCGCTCAAGTTCGAAATCGAGAAGCTGCGTGTGGAAGCCCAGCGCGATGTGCAGGTCGAACTGGCACGCGCCATCGGCGAGTTCATGAGCCGAGGCAATATGAATATCTTCGGCGACCCCGAAACGCTCGCCCGCATGACCGAGCAGTACGCTAAGGGCTTGGGGCTGGGCATGGCGATCGACGGCGCGCTCAGTGGTCTGCAAGCAATCGGCGACGGCAACGGCAAACTGGGCGAAATGGCTCAGCAACTGATGCAGATTGCCCAGCGTATCGGCGCGGTTCGAATGAGCGCACAGACCAACTCCACGCCCGACCAAGTCGCCCCAACCGAACCAGCCGAGAAGGAAGCTTGATCACCAGACCTCACCCCCCCTTGCCCCCCTCTCCGTTTACAGAGAGGGGGGAATCCTATGGCGTCATTCTGAGCGCAGCGAAGAATCTCAGCCCTCACCCCCAGCCCCTCTCCCAGCAGGAGAGGGGGGCAGACCCTTCGCTGCGCTCAGGGTGACGAAAGGATATCAGGGCGACGACACGCGCAGGACGCCTGTGCCATATGTTGCTGATGGGCAGGATGCCCAAGCCACGACTGCCTCTCCCGATCCCCTACTCCCCACTCCCTTCCATTCACACCTCCGTCACAATCGGCACAATCAGCGGGCGACGGCTGAGGTGCTTTCGGCAGAACTTGCGCATCGCCAGCGCAACCTCCTCACGCACATTGTCGTAGTCGCTCGCTTCGGCAGGGAGCATCTTACCGATAATCTCGTGAATCGTAGAGCGCGCTAACTCAGGCTGAACCTCATTCTGCCATTCGAAGCCCCGAATGACGAACTGGGGGTCTTCCACCAACTCGCCTGTTTGGGCGCGCACGGTTATCAGCACCATCATCATTCCCTCTTGGGCAATCTGGCGTCGGTCGTGAATGATATATTCGGGTACACCCCCTTCCACCCCCTCCTCAATTAGCAGGCGTCCTGCAGGCACTGGTTCGGCATATTCCACCTTGCCGTTCTGGATGCGCAGTCCTCGTCCATTTTCCAACAGGAAGAGTTGGTCGTCGGTATAGCCCAATTGGCGCGCCAAGTCGAAGTAGCACGCTTGGTGGCGCGGTTCACCGTGCACGGGCGCAAGATACTTCGGCTTCAGCAGGCTCATCATCAGCTTCAGTTCCTCTTGGCAGGCGTGTCCCGACACATGCACGGGCGCAATCGCATCGTAGACCACGCGCGCACCCAGCCTCACAAGTCGGTTCACTGTGCGCCAAACGAGGCTCTCGTTGCCCGGAATGGGCGTAGCTGAGAGGATGACTATATCGCCTGGTCGGATTTTGAGGCGGGGGTACTCGTCCGCCGCAATCTGGCTCAGTGCTGAGAGCGGTTCACCCTGACTGCCCGTCGTTAGCACCACAATCTGGTCGTCGCGCAGGTCGTCCAACTGGCGCGCCGAGACCATGCGGTTCGGGCTGACACGCAGATAGCCTTTCTGGGTGGCAATCTCGATGTTCTGTTCCATGCGTCTACCCAGCACCGCCACGCGTCGGTCGTAGACCTCTGCCATATCGATCGCTTGCTGGATTCGGTGTAGGTTGGAGGCGAAAGTCGTGATTAAGATTCGTCCTGTCGCTTGGGCGAAGAGGGTGTAGAAGGCATCGCTCACTTTGCTTTCGCTTTCACCCCAGCCCGGTCGCTCGGCGTTGGTGCAGTCGCTCAGGAGCAGGAGCACGCCCTCATCGCCTATCTTCGCTAAGCGGTTGAAGTCGGTGCGTGCGCCATCAACAGGGGTATGGTCAAACTTGAAATCGCCTGTGAAAACAATCGTGCCTTCGGGAGTGCGCAGGGCGAACGCCACACAATCGGGAATGCTGTGCGTGACCCGTATCGGCTCTACCTCGAAACTACCCACTCGGAATGGCTCGCTGGGCTGTATAGGGGTGAGTTTCGCTGTGACGCGTCGCTCGCGTAGTTTGTGCTCGATGAGCGCAAGAGTGAAGTCTGTGCCGTAGACAGGCAGTTCGCCCAAGAGGGGCAAGATGTAAGGCAGTGCGCCCACATGGTCTTCGTGTCCATGCGTGAGCAGAATCGCCTGAATCTGCTCGCGGATGTCCACTAGGTAGGCGGGGTCGGGGATAACCAGGTCCACACCAGGCAGGTCTTCACCAGGAAAGGAGATACCGCAGTCGATAATAACCGCTTCGTCGTTGTAGCGCACGAGATTGAGGTTCTTGCCAATCTCTCCTGTACCGCCCAAGGGGATGATTTCTAATGCCAAGGGTTCAGTGCCTCCTTGTGGGGAATTATACCTGGGGGAGTGGGCACAATCCACTCCCCAACACCGCCTTCTGTGGGGAGTATCTTCTTGTCCTTCCGAGCATAGCAAGTGTACAGGCTTGTGAACCTGCGAGAACGGGTGTTGGAGGTCGATATTCTGAGTCAGAACCGCTTCCAGATTGTGTCGGGCAGGGTACCTTCGTAGAGCGCTTTGCCGACGATGACGCCCTCCAGCGAGGTGGTCTGTGCCAAATCGCGCAGGCGCTGGAGGTCGCTTTCATCGCGTACACCACCCGATGCAATCACAGGGACCGAGACGACCTCCAGCAAGGCTTTCAGAGGGCGCAAATCGACCCCCATCAGCGTGCCATCCAGTGCAATGTTCGTGAACACGATACGGCTCGCCCCTTGCGCAACCATCTGCTGGGCGAACTGGAGGTAGTCTGTGTCCGAAACGGCTTCCCATCCGCTGATTGCCACACTGCCCGCACGCACATCGAGTGCCAGCGCAATGCGCTCACCATATTGCTGAAACATCTGTTCGGCTAAGTCGGGATTTTGCAGGGCGGTCGTACCCACAATCACACGCTCGACACCGATTGCGAGCAGGGCGTCTACATGCTCCAGTTGGCGCACGCCTCCGCCCACTTGCACAGGTACATCCACCCTGTCGACGATTTGGCGAATCGTCTCGAACTGCACAGGTTCGCCTGCCCTTGCCCCATCCAAGTCCACCAGATGCAGGCGTTTTGCCCCGCGCATCGTCCAGTGCTGAGCGACGGCTATCGGGTCGTTGTGATATTCGGTCACTTGTTGATAGTCGCCCTGCAGAAGGCGCACCGCCTTACCACCCAACAAGTCAATCGCTGGAATGATTTCGATTCGCTTCATCATTCGCCTGTTAGCCCGAAGTTGAAGAGCACAATCAAGAGGTCGGCATCGTCCACCACGCCATCGGCGTTCAGGTCGGCTTGGGGGTCGTCTGTACCGAAGTTGAAGAGCACCATCAGCAGGTCGGCGTCGTCGATTACATTGTCGCGGTTGGCATCGCCGTTGAGGAGTGTCCAATCCACCGTGAGCGTGCCGTTGAGGTTCAGCGTCTGACGCCGTGTGAGCCAGCCCGGAACGCCCACGCGCACCTCCACTGCACCGGTGAACGCCGACACAAGGCTGTAGTTGCCGTTGGCATCCAGATTGACCGAGACGCTATCGCTCTGACTGCCCTGCACGAGTTGGAACTGCGCCGAGCGCGTGGCAGGGTTGCCCACGAAGTCTTGCAGGATGATACGCCCGTTCAGTCCGGGCAGGCTATGAATGCGCCAGATTCCTGCGCCTGCTGTGTTGTCGTTGCCTGCGTTGACCGTGGCGACCACATAGAGTGCGCCATCGGGCGCACGCAAAAGGATTTCGGGCTGTTCGTCAGCGCTCGTGAGCGGTGGGAGTGCGCTCCCCACGACCAAGTTGCCGTTCGTGCGCCACCACTGGAGGCGAGGCTTCCATCGGAAGGGGTCTTGCTCCAGCTCGCCAATCAGTAGAGCAAACATCCCACCCAAGTTCACTGCGCTCATAGGACGGTACGCACCGACGAGCGCTTGGGCGTTCAAGGGGGCGCTGTTGGGCAGTCCCAGCATGGTTGCGGTTCCGCGTTCGCTCTCGGTCTCCACACTCCCGCTGGCGAGCCACACCCCACCGTCGGTCGCCAGCACATCGGGGATCGAGTCGCCGTTGGCGAAGTCCAAATCCCAGAGGGCTATTAGGTCAGCGTTCGAATCGATACGCGCCATTCGCAAGCGCATCTCGTTCACGGCAGGGTTCCAATAGTCGCCCAGCAGGTAGAAAGTGCCGTCGCCTGCCGAGACGAAGCGCGTCGTGCGCAGGGGAAGCCAGTTCTGGGCGACGGTCTGCCCGACGGTGTTCAGGATTTGCACGCGTGTGTGCGTGAACCGACGCAGGATGCCTTGCTCGTCCGCTTCGTGGATGAAGAGCATCGTGCGATTGCTATCCAAGCGAATCATCCCGATTGCGGTCGCATTCGCCAGCAGGGTGTTCGGCTGGTCAAAGCGATGTTGCGCGAGGAGGTTGCCATTCGCATCGTAAATCAAGCGCGCGTAGCCGATCCCACTATTGCCGTAGTTATGAAGCACCTCCACGCCCCCATCGGGCAGAGCCAGCAGTTGCTGAATCACATCGTAAGCACTGAGATTGATTTCCTGCGACCAAATCAGGCTTCCAGACGCACTCCATCGCTGGACGAAGGCAATCGAATCGGTATTGGCACGCGTAACCGCCAAGTAGATCGAATTGTCAGGGGCAATCGCCAGCGCTTCGGGAAACTCCGATTGATTCGACGCGCCGAAAGTGCTTGTCCAGAGCAGGTTGCCGTTCGGGTCATATTTGACCAGTGCGACGCTGTAGTGCCCTGCGGTCAGAATGACCCGTCCTGCGATGATGAGATTGCCCTGCGAGTCGACCTGAGCGGTGTGGGGTAAAAACGCACGCACCGACGGCTGGATATGGAGCCGACTCCACTCCACATGTTGCGCCATCACGAGTGCGCTCATCAGGAACGAGACCCCAACGGCAAACCAGCGATTCATAGCACCCCTATTATAGCACACCTTCGACTTTGCAGGAGCTCGTAATTGTCAGGGGCTATAGCGCAGGAACCTAAACCCCGAAAAATCGTCGATAGGAATCAGTAGGCTCAAAGTGAACCTACTCTTTAGCCTGATAACTGTGGAGGAATCTGATGAAAGAACGGAAGCGATATGCGTTATGGAGCGCCCTGAGCGTGAGCAGTGTGCTGATGGTACTGTCTGGTTGTGGAGGTGGTGGCGGTGGTTCCACGCCCGCTACACCAACCGTCGGTGTGAATATTCAAGGGGCAGAATGGGTCGCCTTTCGTGATGGAGCGACGGGCAACTGGCAGGTGTTGAGCAGTTCGAATCAGTCTGTATCGGTTAGCTCGCCCGACGGACGCTATGCGGTTGCGTATGTGTGTGGCGGAGACAAGCCAGTGGTGAATGTGGTTCACGCCACTCGTGCCGAAGTGCCCCAAGTCGTGGCGAACTGTGCCACACCCCCTTCAGGAGGCACGGTGAGCGTGAATGTGACCCTGCAGGGCATGACAGGTGCGAGTGGGGCACTGGTCGGCATCGGGAGCGCGTCCGCCACACTCACAAACACAGGTTCCATCAATATCTCGACAGGCACTTATGATGTGATTGGCGTGCGTTTTGTCGGCGATGTGCCGAACCGGCTCTGGCTCGAGCGCAATCGCACCATCAACACCAACACAAACTACCCTATCAACTTCGATCAAGCCGATGGGACTGCGGTGCGAGTGGTGAATGTTTCGGCGGGTTCGCTCTCGGTGAACGCCCTCGATAACTCGCCTTCTGTGCTGGAGCAGGCGACGGCACAGGTGTTCCTGAACAACTCGATTGTTGGTGTTGGGGCGTCGTTGTCAGGCAACACCTCCCTCACCGTTCAGTACCCTGTGCCTCCGAGTGGCGTGCTTCAGGCATCGGACCGGTTCCGTGTGTCGGTAACCACCACTGCCGAGCGGGGCGCGTTGGGCATCCTCAGCGCCTTGCCCGCTTCACTTCCTGTCAGCCTGCTCGCGCCTTACAACAGTAGCCCCACTTTCTCGGTCAGCCCTTCGGGCGCGGTGGTGTTCACCGTGAGCAACTTCGCCTATACAGGCGCAAGTCCTGTGCGCGGGTATCAGGTCTCGGTGCGTGGCGAAGCCCAAGACGCCCGCTGGAACATGTTCTTCTCGCCCGGCTGGCTCGGCAACCAAACCCAAATCACGACACCTGATTTCTCAGGGCTTTCGGGCTGGAACAGTGCTGCGTGGGACATCCAGCGCGGTTCGGAAGTGATTGTGAGCGTGCGCGCCTATGTGAGTGGGAACGGCTCTCTACCAGCCCTCCTGAACTATATCGCAGGGAACACCGACCAACTCCCCGCAGGCTACGAAGTGCGCTATGTGACAGCCAACTCCGACCCGATTACACCGTAGGGGTCTTGGGGAACAGACGGAAACGAAGCCAACACAGGGGAGTGGAAATACGGCTCCCCTGTTTTTTTACTTCGTGGAGGGAGCCACCTCATCACGCACAGGCAGAGGCTCCAACAGCATCTCCTTCGTGGCGATGAACGACTCGCGGGTGTAGTCGGCTAACTCATAATCCTCGCGCAACACAATCGCCCCCGTTGGGCAGGCGTCTTGGCAGTACCCACAGTAGATACAGCGCAGGAGATTGATTTCGTAGCGCTTGGCGTAGCGCTCACCCGGAGAGTAGCGTTCCTCGTCGGTGTTATCCGCTGCGACGACCAAAATGCATCGCACAGGGCACGCTCCTGCACAGAGCGAACAGCCGATACAACGCTCCAAGCCGTTCTCATAGCGCAACAGCACATGGCGCCAGCGTGTGCGCGGGAACTGCTCCTTACGCGCTTCGGGGTAGGAGACCGTGTCTTTCGGCTCCAAGAAGTGGCGCATCGTGATTTTCAGCCCCTTGCTAATCGGCTTGATAACATCCCGAATGATATTCATCGTCGTGCCTCCTCCAATAGGTGATACGGTTCGCCCGCCAGCAGGATAGCCTCTCGCAAGGCAGAGCGCACTAAGGGCACTTGGGGTGCCTCGTCCAGCGTGTAGCAAAACAGGTCAAAGGGCATACCGCCCTCTTCAAAATAGACGCAATAGTCCAAGTAGCGGTCGAACCAGCGTGGTCGGTCGCTCTGGCGCAGGGGGAGGAGCAGGTCGGCGTCGCTTCGAGGCGTGGCTTTGTTGCGCGCCAGCGACCCGAACAGGTAGACCGCATAGACCTCCGGTCGCTCGGTGACTAACCGCTCAGACGCTTCTTGAAACGCCTGACGCGCCCCTTCCCTATCGAGCCAAAAGAAGGTCACAGTGTTCCACGATTCTTTGGGCAGAAAGCGATTCGTTGTCATTGGCTATTGCCTTCAGTCAGTTGAGGTGTCGTTCCTACCGACTCGATTGCAGGTTTCTGGCGCGGGTTCAGCTCCAACAGCATACCCAACCGTTGGGTACGAATCTTCTGTTGGAGTTTGATGAGCGCGTAGATGAGCGCGTCGGGTGAGGGCGGACAGCCTGGCACATAGACATCGACGGGCACAATCTGGTCCACGCCCTGCACAATCGCATAGTTGTTGAAAATCCCGCCACACGAGGCGCATGCGCCCATCGAGACCACCCACTTGGGCGAGGGCATCTGGTCATAAATCTGGCGAAGCACGGGCGCCATCTTCTTGCTCACGCGCCCTGCCACAATCATCAGGTCGGCTTGGCGAGGCGAGGCGCGGAACACCTCCATCCCAAAACGCGCAATGTCGAACCGTGAACCTGCTGTTGACATCATCTCAATCGCACAGCACGCCAATCCAAAGGTGAGCGGGAAGATACTGTTGCGCCGTGCCCAGTTCACAATCTCATCGAGGCGGGTAATCAGCACATTGCCCCCAATCTCCATATTCGGGATGGCGGGCGTCGCCGAGTCTCGTAGCACGACCTCTTGAACACGCTTATCCATAGGGTTCACCCCAATAGATTGTACCCTATTTTGGGGAGTGGGGAACGGGGAGTGGGTAGCCGTGGCTTGGGCATCCTGCCCATCAGCAAAAAAATAGCACAGGCATTCCTGCCTGTGTAAACTGCACAGACATGAATGTCTATGCCACAATCGCTCTCGTCACCCTGAGCAAGGCGAAGGGTCTACGCCCCCTCTCCGTTTACGGAGAGGGGGCAAGGGGGTGAGGTTCACTCCCTTCGCCCACAGCGTGGGAGAGGGGCTGGGGGTGAGGGCTAAAACCGCTGGAAAATGTTGGCGTTCACCCCGAAACTGAACTGGAAGACTGTACCCCTGTCAGGGGGGCTAGGTTCACTCCCCTCTCCCGAAGCGTCGGGAGAGGGGCTGGGGGTGAGGGCTGACAGAGAAGCACATGGGCGAGACACCCGTGCTACGATTGTGCTAATGGGCAGGATGCCCGTGCTACGAATGGATTTCTCGAACACACTCAATCGGTCGGGATGCCCCTGTTGGACTATCCCGACCGATGAATCTCAACCCCCTCAGCGGTTAGGCAGCTTTGGGGAGTGAGGTGCTAGAGGCGGACCTCGCCTCTTCTGCCAAGCGGTCTAAACCTGCCACGATTTGCTGGGAAATCCCACGCATTTCGGCAAGCAAGCTTTCGGCAGTGGTCTTGTCGCCCTTCTCCATCGCATCGACCGCCAGCGAGGCAATCTGGTGGAGCCGTGCGTGGAGGGGTTCGATGTCCTTGAAGCTCTGCAGATGCCCCAGTGTTGCCATACCGACCGAGTAGTACCACTGCCCCAGCGCGCAGTTCTTGTGGGATACCAGCTCGTTGCGCGGAATCATCACACCCTCGTAGACCATCTTCTCCACGCGCTCGACCCACTTGAGATGCGCCTGCTTGAACTTAGGCACCATGCTGGCGAAGTCGCCCTGACCGCTCTCCCAGCGGAACCGCCCGATAGCGAACTGAACCGCCTCGGCGGTGCCGACCATCTGCTGAGCCTTGCGCGCCACTTTGCGGATGCCCTCCACTTGGGTGTTGACCACCTGAAGCACCTCTTCGGCGTTGGCAGAGACCTGTTCGCTCATCGCGGCGGACTGCTCAATCATATGTTGCACATTCTGGGTACTGGTCTCGGCGCCTGCTAACATCTGTTCAGACGCCGCGCTGGACTGCTCGGCAATCGCTGCAATCTGCTCAATTTCGCTCAGGGTCTGCTCGGCTGCGTTTTGGATGCGCTCCAACTCGTTGACGGTGGAATTGACCTGCGTGTTGACTTGGGCAATCGCTGATAGGATCGACTCCAGCGTCTCGCTGGTCTGGTTCGCCAGTTCGACGCCTTGACGCACCTGCTGTTGGTTTTCGTACATCGCCTGCATGGCGCGTTCGGTCTTTTTCTGTACCTGTTGGATAATCTCGTGGATGTTCTGGGTGGCTTTGGCACTGCGTTCGGCGAGGTCGCGGATTTCCTTCGCAACCACGGCGAACCCGCGCCCTGCCTCACCAGCCTTGGCAGACTCGATCGCTGCGTTCAGCGCAAGGAGGTTCGTCTGGCGTGCAATCTCCTCAATCGTGCGCAAGATGGAGGTGATACTGGACGACATCTCGGTCAGCTGGCGCAGTTCGCTCGCCAAATGGTCGGCTTGGGCATCGATGCTGTGTATTGCCTGATTCGTCTGGTGGAGCGCTTCGCGCCCTTGCTCGACTTTGGACGAGACCTGTTGAGCAATCTGCTGAACCGACTCTGCCTGCTGAGCCAAGTTGCGCACCGACTGGAGGGTCGACTGCATCTGATAGACGCCTTGTTGGGCGGCTTGGGCAGTATTCTCTGCGCCTTGCGCCACCTCGTGCGCCGCTTGGGTCACCTCTTGAACCTGCCCGATAATCGTTTGGCTATCATTTTGCACTTGCAGGGCGAACTCTTGGATGGCTTGAGCGAACTGCTCGACCAAAGTGGCGACCTGTCCCGACTGTTGTTCCACCTCGCCCACACCTTGACTGACACCTTGTGCCTCTCCAATCATCTGCTGATTCGTCTGGGCAAAGGTCTGGAACGAATCGCGCAGGTGCTGAACCGTTTGGTTGAACTGGCTTAGTAGATGGTGCAGGGCATCGCGTGCTGTAGTGGGCACACTTGCCGTGAGATCGCCCGTTGCCAGTTTGGACATCGCCTGACCCAAGCGCTCAACCGAGCTCATAATGTTGCGGAACCGACCCACCACGCCGATTGCCGCGTAGAGCAAAATGCCGAACATTACCAAGCCGAACACCATCGCCAAGTTCTGGCGTGTGCGTGTCGCACCAACCACTTGGCTCTCAATCGACTCTGCCTCTTTTTCTGCTGAGGTGAGTAGCGTCGCAGCCGCCTCCCGATGTGCCCCAAACAGTCTATTCTCCTCTGGTTCGATCGCCATCATCGCTTTGAAGTCTCGCTTCTGAACCAGCGGGAGAACCTTCGCGTCGACGAACTGGAGCCAAGCGTTGCCCGTCTGGATTACCTGGTCGACAGGTGCGTCCAGATTCGTGCCTTCGTACACCTCGCGCCAGTGTTTAGAACGCTCTTGAAACGCCTTGCGGTGTTCACGGTATTCTCGGATACCTTCCTCGATAGCCCTCGGGTCGTTCGAAGCCACAGCGAGATAGGTCGCCTGCACCGCTACTCGTGCCTCTGCAAGGTAGAACGGGGGCGGGGCGACATCAATTGCAACCGCTTTACCCTTAACAATCTCATCGTAGGCGGAACCGCCTATCGTGTAGTTGCGGATGGTCGTCCAGTTGAAGAAGGTCGTTATCGCAAACAGCACCACGATGAAGTAGAGTAGCCCTTGTATTACCGTGAGTTTGTTCCAGCTTCTCATCAGCGCCTCCTATAGAGTGAGATTCGATAGAGATTATGGAGAGCGCAGGGGAATTCTTAAGAGTTTCCAAGGCACAATTGGCACGGTTCTGGAGCCGACAGTGGGACTCGAACCCACGGCCTGCGCATTACGAGTGCGCCGCTCTACCGCTGAGCTATGTCGGCTCCTTGACAAGGGAATTATACCCTAAATAGGGGGCGGGGCAAGGGGCAGACTGAGGTACACGGTTTGAGTTCAACTTCCACCGCCCTCGTACGTTTTTTAGGACAAAGCCCCTTGCCCCTCAGCCTTACTAAGCCCTCACCCACCCCACCCCTCTGACTTACTGTACGACCGTTTTTCGTACTTGTGCCTAAGGAGGGCTTCTGTTTGGAAGGGCAGACACGGGTTAGAAGGGCAGACACGGGGGTCTGCCCCTACAGGTAAGGTGGTTGTGTAGGGGCGCACCCCCGTGCGCGCCCATTTTGTTTGACAGGGCAGACACGGGGGTCTGCCCCTACAGGTAAGGTGGTTGTGTAGGGGCGCACCCCCGTGTGCGCCCATTCTCTATTCTCCCTCAAAAAAGTGTCGTGCAGTAAGCCCACAGCGTCGGGAGAGGGGCAGGCGGTGAGGGCTTGTAATCTATGCCACTTTCAACTGTGGTGCCTCTTCTGAGCCGACCCCGCTCACCAACGACTCCAGCGTATCCACTATCTGCTGGCTAATCGGGTAGATACCCTGAAGTAGACGCTCGGCTTCGGCGCGGTCGCCACGCTCTAATGCGTTCGCTATCTGCAAGCCGACCTGATGGAGTTGTTCGTTCAGCGCGTTTAGCCGTGCCCAGTTGCTCTCGCCAATCATGTTCTGCGCGGTGGTCGTGAGCCACTGCCCTAACACCGAACCCTGATGCGAACTCATCTCGTGGCGACTGAGCCCGACGCCCTTGCGCACCGTATTCTCCAGTCGGCGCACCCACTCCTTGTGGGCGTGTACCTGCTGGGGGATCTGGAAGCGCAGGTCGACCTGACTACTCCAGCGGAACTTGCCGAGGGCGAACTGCATCGTGCGCACCGACTCACTCATCGCTTCGCCTTGCTGGGCGAGTTGGTGGATGGTCATCGTCTGCTCACCGATGGACTGGGTGACTTCCTGCACGCTGGCGTTCACCTGCTCGCTAATCGCGGCGGTCTGCTCCATCACCTGCTGGATGGAAGCGACGCCCCGTGCAAGATTCTGCGCGGTCTGACGTGCCTGCTGGGCGAACTGGGCAATTTGGGTGAGATTCGCCGAAGCGGTCTCCGTGCCTGCAAGCATCTCTTGCGACGCCGCGCTGGACTGCTCGGCAATCGCCGCAATCTGTTCGATTTCGTGCATCGCCGAGTGCGCCGATTGCTGGATGTTCGCCAGCTCCTGCACTGTGCGCTGAACCTGCTCGTTCACCTGCTGGATAGCGTTCAGGATCTGCTCGATGCTGGCGCCAGTTGCCGTGGCGAGTTGGACACCCTGCCTTACCTCGTTTTGGCTGGCTTGCATCGCTTGGGTGGTGAGTTCGGTGCGCTCCAAGATTTGGTTGATGATGCCCCGAATTTCGCGTGTGGCGTCGGCACTGCGTTCGGCGAGACGGCGCACCTCTTCGGCGACGACGGCGAACCCGCGCCCCGCCTCGCCTGCCCGCGCCGCCTCAATCGCGGCGTTGAGCGCAAGCAGGTTGGTCTGGCGCGCAATCTCCTCAATCGTCTGCAGGATACCCGTGATTTGCCCAGTCATCTGCGCCAACTGACCCAACTCTTGGGCGAGGTGTTCCGACTGCGTATCGATGTTTTGGATGGCGCGGTTGGTCTGTTGCAGGGCTTGGCGTCCCTCTTGGGCTTGCTGAACGACCTGCTCGGTGAGGTGCATCACCTGCTCCGATTGGCGTGTCAGTTGCTGAACAGCGTGAAGTGTGTTCTGCATCTGCTGGACGCCCTGTTGCGCTGCTTGGGCGGTGTTCTCGGCGCCCATCGCCACTTCGCGCGCCGCTTGAGCCACCTGCTGGAGCTGCTGAACACCCGACTGGGTCGCCTCCGCCACTTGGGATGCGCCCTGTTCCATCTGGTAGGCAGAGCTACGCAGGTCGTGGACGGTCTGGGTAGTGCGCTGAACCTCTTGGGCGAGCTGGTCGACCCCGTGCCCCACCTCCTGCACCGAGCGGGCGACTGCTTGCGCGCTGGTGCTGACCGATGCCAAGCCCTCAGCGGTCTGGGTGACCCCGCTGTTGATGTCTTGGGCAGTAGCGTGGAACTGCTGGAACGACTTGGCGAGCGACTGCACTGCCTGATTGAACGCCTGAACCATAGTGTAGAGCGGACTGCGCGGGTCTGCCTGCACCGACACGCCCAGATTGCCCGAAGCGAGTTGCTGAATACCCCCTTGCATCTGGTTCACGCTGGCAATCATCGAACGCACTGCCCAGCCTATCACGGCTAACACACCCAGCACGAACAGCGCTAACCCTCCGATGAGAAAGAGCGAGCGAGAGACGGTTGCTATAGCATTTTGCTCATCTGTATCTACCTTTTTGTGGATATACTCCTCGAGTGAAGAGACCGCTTGCTCATGCTTCTCATAAAGAGGAAACTGGATTTCTTTCTCTAACTTGGCAATTCCAGCGAGGTCCTTTTTGCGAGCAAGGGGGACTTTCCGCTCTATTGCTCCATCAATCCAAGCCAGCCCCGTTTCGTAAACCTCTTTGAGATATTTGTCGCGCAGTTCGCCAGGTGGAAGCTCGGCTTTCCAGTGTTCGTATGCTGATACGAACTCCTCACGCGCTTTTTTGAGGTTGCGCTCGATCTCGTCGACGCTGAGATCGAACTCATCAGTTGCGGAGAGTGGGAGCATCAAGCCGTAGTTTCGTACATGTCCGAGGTAAAGCTTGGGGTGCGATGCCTCTGCCATCACTTTTAGATCTTCCTCAATAGCCTTGTATGCAGGGCTGCCGATTTTGACGCGTTGGAGTACAACCCAGTTAATCCCGGCGAACACCACAAACACCACAATTCCGCCAATCACAATCTTTTGTATCCCTGACAGCGTGAGCTTCATGTCTGACCTCCATTTACCTTTGCCTGGTGGTTCTGGGGGAATTATCGGTAGTGGGGGATTGGATTTGGAGTCGGGGGTGGGCGGTTTTGAGGGGAGTGGGGAGTAGGGAATGGGGAGTGGGCAGTCGTCTCATGGGCGTCTCGCCCATGAGACTCTTCGCTTTCGGCTCAGAATGACGCAGGGGCAGGCACAGCACCGCGTGTGTCACCCTGAGCGAAGCGAAGGGTCTATGTCATCCTGAATTCAGTGAAGGATCTCGCCTCACTTGGAATGACAGGGGGCAAGACCCTCAAGCCACTTTTTTGAACACCCTCAGCGGTTAGGGTATCCTTATATCAGGATGAGAACGGTGTTGGGGTTGGTCTCAGGGATGCTATTGATGGGGGTTGTCTGCGCCCAGCAATTGGTGAGTGATGTTGTTCAAGGGCGCAACGCTGTCGGTCCCTACACGCTCACTTGGAAGCCCATCGAACCGCGCTCGGAGATTGTTCTGCGCGGGGAACGATGGCTCACACGCGAACGCGACTATTGGATTAGCGAGAGCGAAGGGCATATCCGTTTCGCGACGCCCCTCCGCCCTGACGAGCTGGTGCGCGTGAGCTATCGCATCAACCCCAAGACCGCTCAGCGCAACACCAAACCCGATGTACCGATTCAGACTGAACTGGCTCGGCGCGGTCCGCTCGCATTGAGCCTGCAAGGCCGCCTATCGGAAGGGGCAAACCAGCCTCAGTTGGATGTCGGTCTGCGCGCCACTTGGGACGAGGCGAACCGTCAGAGCGAAGCGGTCTATCTGATGCGCAACCCCGATGAGGGCGCGCCATCCCTGATGATGTGGCGTTCGCACTTCGAGTCGCCCGAAGGGGTGCGCACCACCTTCCATTTTAGTCGTGTCGACCCCGATTTCGGCGACGCCAAGCCGTATGGTCTCACCGCCGGTGTCCAGCAGGCGGAGGCAGGCATGGTGTGGACGCCCGACCGCTTGCTGACCGCACGCCTCAACTGGAGCCAGCGCACACCGCTCCAAAACCCGAACGCCGAACAACAGCGTTGGCTCGCAGGCATCGACTACAAACTCGACTCCGCCCAAATCACGGCGGAGCGTCAGATTGTGGAGCCGAGCAACCAGCCCGCACAACTGACCGACCGCCTTGCAGTGATGTTCCAACCTGGCACGCAACTGCGCGTGAGCATCGAGGACAAGAGCCAGACTGTCGGCGAGCGCACCACTGAGCAGACCACCGTGCAGACTCAGATTGGGCAGGCGGTTCAACTGCACCATCGCCACACCGCCACCGATGAGTCGCGTATCGAGGAGAGCACTGTTGGCTTTCAGATTCATCGGGGCACGACGCAGGGCACAGTGGCACTCGGACAGCGCTGGCAAGATGACCAAACCGAGCGCACCGCCCAACTCGGTCTCCAGAGTCAGATCAACCCCGCGCTGAAACTGGGGGGCGAGCTGAGCGTGAACGACCAGCAAGGGCAGATGGTAGGCTATCAGCTGAGCCTGCGCCCGACCGAGACTCTCGACCTCAGCCTGCGCCAGCGCACCTACAGTGGTTTCGGCGGCTACGACCTCCAGAGTCAGCACATCGAGTGGCGATGGCGCGCCAATCCGAACCTTCAACTCAGCGGACAACACAGCCAAAACCCACTGGAGGGGGGACGCCCACAGCCCGTGGAGCGTCAACAGTACCAACTGCGTTGGCAGTCAGGGGCGTGGGTGGCGGAGGCAGGCTACGCAGAGCAAGACCTGCTGAGCCAAGCCCTCCGCGAGCGACGCCTCAGCCTCAGCCTGCAAAATCGGCTCGACGCCTACACCCTGCTGGGGCTAACCTATCAGCAGTCCGAATGGGAGCGCGATATGTTCCTCAGGGAGGCGAGCCTGCGCTTGGGACTGACGCGCCAGATGAACCTGTTCTATTTGAGTTTGGAGGCGCAGGCGCATCTGCCCCGTGCCGATTTGCACCCTGAGACGCGTCCGCGCTATTCGGGAAGCCTAAGGCTGGGCGTGCAGTTTTAGATTTTTAGAACCTCCTGCGTGCGCATCACTTCCTGCACAACAATCTGCTTGATGCCCTCCAACTGTGCAGGCGAGATGCCCAGCGACTCCTGAACGAACGGGTCGACTTCATACAGCACTGGCGCACCGATTGCGAAGCCTGACTGGTGTGCCAGCACATTCGCCACATTCACAAGACAGCCCACAGGCGAATCACTATAGGGAACCCGTTCGTGGTGCTTGAGAATACCTTCCTGTACTGCTTCAGGCAGTGCCCAGTGTTCGGCTAAGATGTTGCCCACCTCCACATGGGTATAGCCCAACAGTTCGCGTTCGGCATCGGTCAGCGGAATGACCTGCTCCAGCGACTTTTGGATAATCTGGTCCAGTTCGTTGGGTAGGAATCGGTCCATCACCATGCGCCCAGCGTCGTGCAAAAGCCCCGCCAGATAGACCACTTCGGGGTCGGGGTAGCCTTTGAGCTTGGCGAGGATACGCCCTGCCGTAGCGGTCGCCAGTCCGTGTTGCCAGAAGCCCAATCGGTCGAACCGCTTCGATGCCCCGCGCACGGAAGTCATCTGTTGGTATGCCTGTCCAACTACAACAGAGCGCACAGCCGAAAGCCCCATAATCGAGATTGCCTGTGAGACCGTTTTGACCTTGCCAGGCGCGCCATAATACGCACTGTTCGCCGCTTTGAGCAGTTTCGAACTCAGCCCTGCGTCCCGCTCAATCAGCGCACCGATTTGTCGGGGTGAAGCGTTTGGGTTATCCACCAGCTTCAACACTTGGCTCGCTACCTGAGGGAGCGTACTCAGCCCTGGCGTGCGCGCCACCCGAATTCCTAATGCACTCAGTTCCATCCTTGTTGCCTCCCAACGGAATTTATTCCATACAAAACTGCAAGCCTTCTGCCCCTGCTGATTGAGCAGGGGCAGAAACGAAGCCTATCTCAGAGTGATTGCGCTCACATGTCCCTGATTTCGCTCAGTCGAGGTAATGCCAGTGAAGAGGCAGTGATTGCCCAAGACCATAATGTTCGGCAGGTACTCCGAACCGATGTACATCGATCCCTCCGTCACCTGAGCGCGGTTCAGCGGGTTTTGGAGCGTGACCATCACAAGGCGTCCTTGCGTGCTTGTCTCGCCCGTTTGCTGTTGCGCTAACACATAGATGTAGGAAGCGGGGCGCCCCTGACGGCGTGCAATCTCCAGAGTGGCTCGTGTCAGACGCTGAACCCCAGCATCGAGGACCTGCTGAGGATAGAGCGGGCGCGTGAGACCCGTGGAGGCGTGGATGCCGAACAGATTCCCCAGACTGGTCATCAGGAACACGCTATCGCTCTCGCGGTCATAGACCAAGTTCGACACAATCTCGCCCATCTGCTTGTCGATGGTTCGGCTCCACTGCACGGTGCCTTGGCGGGCGTTGATGCCCATCACGCGGTCGTCCCCAGCCACGGTTAGCAGGAGCCGTCCATCCCGATTGACGGCGAGGTGGCGAATCGGCTTCTGAGTGTCCACACGCCGAGTGAGTTGGATATTGCCCGAGAGCATATCGACGAATACCACCCAGCCTTGGTCGGTTCCCAACACGGCATAACGCTTCATCAACACCACGGGCGAGCAGGAGATGTTGCCCAGAGTTGGAGAGAGGCGCATACTCTGCCCCAGCCAGCTCCCGTCTTCGCGCAGGGCGTGCAGGCGGTTGTCCGTCCCGATCACATAGAGCCGATTGTTGAGCTGGAATGGTTGGAGGTCTAAGCGAATCTGCGCGCCCCCCGGCAAGACGACAGGTTGAATGGGGTTCACCGAACTGTTGTTATCGAGAACCAGTTGGAGCGGAATGCGCACCAACTCGCCATTCTGAGTGCCCACGAACCAACTGGTGCCAAACACCTCACTAAAACCGCTGGGAACGAAGTTGGTCAACTGTCGTGAGTAGGTCACGCGTTCGCCAAAGGGGCTACTCTCGGTCGCTGTGTTCAGGGGTGCGTGATGGATGCGCGTCACATTGTTGCTGTCGGTGCCCATCCAGAAGATTCGGTTCATCCATATCACGGGGGTTACGCGTGTCTGTTGACCACCGTAACTCCAGCCACGCCCAGAAGCCCAAACGGTGCGCAATGTGCCTGCAACGACCGTATCGCCGACCAGCTGAAGGTTCGTCGTGCCGACCAGCCCTGCGTGAACCTGCGCCCACATTCCGTCGGTTGGGATCGAGCTCGAGGGCGGACGCACACGCAGGAGGTAGGTCATTCCTTGTCCAGGGTCAAGAACGCTTCCCGTGCCTGTAGTGCCTGGCACTGCGATCTGAGGATTGCCACTGGTGCTTCCTGTGCCGTTTCGGTCTTCAAAGAGCGCAAGGCTCCATCGTGGCTCGGTCAACTCGCGCTGGAGAACGGTGAACTGGAACTGGTCTGTGCCGTTCCCCGTGTTTTCCAAGCGTATTTGATAGAGATATTCACCTGAAGGAAGATGGATGAGGTTGCCGTTCAGCGCGTTTGCTTGCCACTGCCTTAGTTGTCCAACGCGCACCGTGCTGGGGTCAGAAACCGCCACCTGCTGATTGTTCATCTGGGCACTGGCTTGAAGAGTGAAGGTTGTGCCTGCCCAAATCATCCCGCTCGGCGTGCGGGGTACAACACGCTCACTGGAGCGGTCTGCCCACAGAGTGCTGATGCACGCTATCCCCAAAACAACTCCCACAAGATATCGCATGGTCGCATTCCTCCCACGAAGGGAATGTTCCATACAAGAGGCGATACCGACTCAAGGGGTTTTACGGGGAGTGTTCGGGGAGGGCATCGATAGGCACGGCGACACAGCGGTGTTTCGACTTCGAACCCGTCTGCTTAACGCCTGCGCGTCTCGTCGTGCAGCACGATGCCCCCTGCTAACACTTTGTGAACCTTTGATAAGGTGTGTAGCAACTTTCGTGCCATCGGCAGGAATTGGTATTTCTATCGGGTATTGTATTAAGCAGGGGTCAAAAAGTTGAGCCTTATCGTGCGCGTAGGGCTGGTGCTTCTTATCGGAATTGGGTGGTGGCTCCAATCGAGGCAGATGAACCTTGCGTTGATGCTGAGCCTCCTTTGTCTCACACTCTTTGCCCTTGCTCTAAGTTTATTTGAAAAGCGAAAGCCCGAATCGCTCACTGTTCAGGTTCTGGGGGCGCTTATGCATCTTGCGCTCCTGAACGGGGTATGGTGGGTCTGGAATCCACCAACCGAGCTGTTCATCGTCTACCTCCTGCCGACTCTGTATCATCTCTGGCGGGACCAACAGATAGCAGGGTGGCTCACTGCCTTCACTGCGCCCTTTGCCTATGCCGTTGTAGAGTATGCGCGCCACCCCAACACTGCGCCCACCACACCTGCCTATTGGATAGCGACCGCTTCGATTTTGATCCTCTCGGTGCTGATGGTGTTTCTGTTCACACGGCGTCAAAAAGAGGAGTACGACGCCCTTCTTCAGCGTGCGACCGAAGAGGTGGCAAAGAGCGAGCAAGCAGAGCGGGAACTGCGCAGTCGCTACCGCGAACTCGCCTATCACTATCATCGCATCGAGGAGAGCCTGCAGGCGTTGGAGGATAGCAACGAACTCTACTCGATATTAGCCCGTGCCCTTGAGCCGAACGAAGCCTATCGGCTAATGCTGGAACGGCTCCGCGCGCTTTCGGAGGCGCGTGGAGTAGCGCTCCTACTCACGGGGGCGGACGGTCTTACCTTGCGTGTGAGATGTGCGGCTGGTTCTCTGCGTGCCTTAGAAGGGAGACAGACTGCGCCCACCCACTCGCCCGCGCTCAATCCGCCCTCTCCACTCCAGCAGATACGCCAATTCCTGATGAGCCACTTGGAGCAGATGGAAGAAGCACACAGTGCCGAGTCGCTTGACCACTCGGTGATTCTCAACCTGCCTTTGCGTTCGAGAGAGCAGCTAATCGGCGTGGTGAGTTTCGTGAGTCATCCCAAGCACCCCTTCTCGTCCGATATGGAACGACGGCTCCGATCGTTAGTGCCCCATCTGACCACACTCGTCAGCCTGTATGACCAGATTGGCGTGTTGGAATCGCGCCTGCAAGAGACCCAACTCCTCCAAGAGTTGAGCAGTCTCCTGTTCCGCTCCAACACCAGCCAATCGCTTCCGATAACGGCGTTGGAGACGCTCCAGCCTGTACTTCGGTTCGAACGCGCCCAGATTGCCCTGATTCGAGGTGAAACCTATGAAGAGGTTGCCAACTGGGGTTCGATGCCCGACCTGCGTCCGTCGCTCATCGGTTCGGCTCGCACCCGAAAGATTGAAGCCCTGTGGATTGCCGACCTTGAAGAGGCTCCCGACAGCCTCTTCCAGCCGATGGAGACGGTGAGAAGCCTGATGGTCGTACCGCTTTCCAACATCGGGAGTGTTGCGGGCTACTTGGCGCTTGCCCACAGTCAGCCCCACTTCTTCACGCAGACCGATTATGAGTTGGCGCAATCAACAGGCTATCACTTGGCGACCATCTTAGCCCGCGCGAACCTGCTCAGCCACTTGGAGCAGTTGGCGTTCACCGATGGGCTAACGGGTCTATACAACTACCGCTACTTCCAAGAGCGCTACAACGCCGAGGTGCGCTTAGCAAAACGCTACCAGCATCCATTAGCCGTAATGCTTATCGATCTGGACGGATTCAAGCAGATTAATGACCAGTACGGACACTTGGAGGGCGATTATGCGCTGGTACAGCTTGCGGAAGTGCTTCAACAGAGCCTGCGCAACACCGAGCTGATTGCGCGCTATGGGGGCGACGAGTTCGTGGTGCTCCTGCCTTCGACCAACTTACAGGGTGCTCTCTCGGCGGGAGTCCGCTTGATCCAAGCAGTTCAGCAGCACGAGTTTCGGGACACAGCAGGACAGTATCAGCTTCCTATCCGAATCAGTGTGGGCATCTCAGCGTATCCCAACTCCACCGATGACCCCGCACAATTACTGGAAATTGCCGATTCTGCCCTCGAACAAGCCAAGCAAACTGGCAGGAATCGGGTGGTCGCCATCGAAAATACCGTATAAATCCCGATTGACACCGAACGCCATCTTGGGGCATAATAGGCAAGATGGTTTCGGTGAATGGAGAGCGACGATGAAACTCTTTAAGCAAGTGGACGAGTGCGTGCGCAAAGGGCGTCTGGATCAGGCAATCCAGATGCTGAACCGAGTACTGGAATCGGGAAATCAGCCACTGGAGTGCTATGTGCGTTTAGCCGAGCTCTATCGCAAAAAGCATAACCTGCACAGTGCGATTGGTGCGATTCGGAATGCACTCTCGCTTAGCCCCGAATCGGACACCTTGCGCAAGCAGATGGTCGAGATGCTGATCGAGAGTGGCGACTTCGCTACGGCGGAACAGGAGTGCCGGCAGTGGCTTACACAACATCCGGAACACCCAACCCCGCTCGAACTGCTTCTGGAGAACTACACAACTCAGAAGCGCTATCACCAAGCGCTTCAGATTGCGGAACGGCTCGTTCGGCTCCAACCGCTTTCGCCCCACTATCGCTATCGGCGTGCGCGCCTACTAAGAAAACTGGGACGCATCAACGAAGCGGTCGACGACTATGAGCATCTGGCGTTCAACGAATCGCTCCCATGGGAGATTATCCTGCTGGCACGAATGGAACTGGAGCATTTGGACCACCTTCAGCTGGACTCGGTGTTCCACCTGCTGGTGGAGGACAAGGTGTTCCGCTTCAAGTTCCTACACGACCCTATTCACACCGTGCGCGAGCGCGGGTTCCACTTCAGTCGGGTAGGCGAGGCAATGCTGGAGCAAGTGCCTGACGCACTGCGTGAATCGCCGATGTTCCCACGCCGATATGGCTCGTATCACTGAACAGGTCGCTGCGGTTCGGGCGCTAATTGGGCAGAAGACGCTGGTGATGGGTATCTTGAATGCCACGCCCGACAGCTTCTACGACGGCGGGCGTTATGACCAGTTCGACAGTGCCCTCGCTCGCGCCGAGCAGATGCTCAGTGAGGGAGCTGACATTTTGGACATTGGGGGCGAGTCGACCCGACCCGGCTCGGAGCCTGTGCCTGTGGAGGAGGAGATTCGGCGTGTCGTGCCCCTTGTTGAAGCCATCGCCCACCGCTATCCCGATGCCATTCTCTCGGTGGACACCACCAAAAGCGCGGTAGCACGCTTGGCACTTCAAGCAGGTGCATGCATCGTGAACGACATTAGCGGGATGACCTTCGACCCAGAGATGCCCCAAGTGGTCGCCGAGGCAGGGGCGTTGGTGGTGCTGATGCATATCAAAGGCACGCCCAAAACGATGCAACAGAACCCCACCTATGACGATGTGGTGCAGGAGGTGCGGGCAGTGCTGGCGTCGCACGCTCAACGCGCACTTCAAATGGGGATTCCCCCCACGCACATCTGGCTCGACCCCGGCATCGGCTTCGGTAAGACGGTGGAGCATAACTTGCAACTATTGAGGAACTTGCCTGCGCTCAAGTCGCTTGGGTATCCGCTTCTGGTGGGCACTTCGCGCAAGTCGCTCATCGGGCATCTGCTGGGGGGTCTGCCTCCCGAAGAGCGTTTAGAGGGCACTTTGGCGACCGTTGCGCTCAGCATAGCGTGGGGGGCAGATGTGGTACGCGTGCACGATGTGCAAGCGACCGTGCGCACCGTTCGAATCGCCGATGCGCTGTGTAGGAGCTGTTAGCCCTCACCCCCAGCCCCTCTCCCGACGCTTCGGGAGAGGGGAGTAGACCCTTCGCTTCGCTCAGGGTGACGATGAGGTTGCTCAGGTGATGACACGGGCGAGACGCCCGTGCTACTGTTTTGTCATATGGGCAAGATGCCCAATCTACGAATTGATTGTTCGAGCGCTTTAACCCGCTTCAGCAGGCGTTTTTTCGTTGATGAGGGCGACGGTTCCGTTGTTCGGTTCGTCCAAAGCCTGCAGATGGGTCAAGAGTAGGGCGCGCAGTTCCATCACGGCGGCGCGTTTGCGTGCCTCTAACTGCTCGATCTCGCGGGTGAGGTGGAGAATGCGCTCCTCCGCCTCTTTGCGTATCTGCTCTGCCTGTTGGTGCGCTTGACTCAAGATGAGTTCCGCCTCTTTGTGGGCGTTGTGGCGAGTCTCGTCGGCACTGCGCTGTGCCAGCACCAGCGACTCTTTCAGGGTGTTCTCAATCGTGCGGTAGCGCTGAACCTCCTCGCGCAGACCGATGAGCTCCTCGCGCATGCGGTGGTTCTCGGTGAGCAGTTCCTCGTAGTGAATGGCGACCTCTTGGATAAAGGCGTCCACCGCTTGGGGGTCATAGCCTCGCAAACGCTTGCGAAACTTCTTGCTCTCTATCTCAATAACCGTGAGCCGTTTCGGTTCATTCATCGCAGTTCGTAAAGTAGCGCAGTGAGCAGCTGGAGCAGGATAATCGCAATTAGCGGAGAGAAGTCGATGGGCATGAATCCCACGCCCATCGAACGGGTAATGCGGTTCTGCACTTGGCGAATCGGGTCTAAGATTGCGTCGGCGATTCGGTCGATGAAGCGCACGACGGGGTTATAACGGGGCACACGCCCCCCAAACGCCCGTATCCACGAGAAGATGACACTGATGAAGATGATAATCACCAGTATCCGAATCACCAAGATGAGCGGGTCGATAATCACTGCCATAGGGTTCCCTCGCTATGAGCGATTGCGCTCCTGCTCTTGGAGTTTTTGGCGCACGCGTGCCATGTTCGGCTCGACCGCGCCGTCGTTGGGGTCTGCCTTTTTGGCGTTCTCCCACGCCTCAAGTGAGCGCTTATAGTCGCCAAGCCGTTCGTAGGTATGGGCAAGTGTCTTCCACGCATAGCCGGGCACATTCGGGAACGAGACGGCACGCTCTAAGTAGGTGCGGGCACGCTCCAGCTCCCCACGCTGGAAGAGCCAGAAGCCGTAGTCGTAGTAGAGGTCCCACTGGTTCGGCACGGCGCGAATACCGCGCTCGTAGACCTGTCGGGCACGCACGGGGTCACCATAACTGCTATGAACCCACGCCAAGTTCGAGTAGTGTTCCACTTCCTTCGGGTCGTATTCGATCAGCACATACATCAGCGCCATCATCTTATAGTGCTGACCGTCGTGCCAATATTCGTCCGCCAGCTGGATGAGTCGGAATTCGGTCAGTTCGCGCAAAGCGTCGAGTTTGCGTTGGGTCTCCGCAGGTGGCTTCGCTTGTGCCACAATTGCGGTCATCAGCGCCACACAGCCCAATATCGTGAGTGCTATTCGCATCGTATCACCTACCAGTATACCTGATTTCGTGTTGTGCGATTTCAACCGCCACAGAGGGCGTTCGTGAAAAGTGGCTTGGGCATCTTGCCCATACTGCACACGGGCGGGACGCCCGTGCTACGCTCTGCTAATGGGCAGGATGCCCGTGCCATGAACACTATCTGCACATCTTCACCACACAAGTGTAGTTATCGGAAAGGCGAGTCGTCCTCTTCAGGTTCAGCGGATTCTTGGGCGGTGCCGAGCGCCAAACCGATTGCTTCGCTGACGGTGCGGGCAGGCAGGGCGGTCATCGGAAGGCGTTCGTGAGGGCGTTGGAGGTTGCTCTGAGGCACTATCGCATATCGAAAGCCGAGCCGTGCCGATTCGAGTAGGCGCGCCTCCATTCGGGGCACTCCGCGCACTTCACCGCCCAAGCCGACCTCGCCAAACACGACCAAATCGCTCCGAATGGGGCGGTTGCGCATCGCGGACGCCACCGCCACCAACACCGCCAAGTCCGAAGCAGGCTCAAACACCCTCAGCCCGCCCGCCACATTCACGAACACATCGTGCCGTATCAATCGGTAGCCGAGTCGCTTCTCCATCACCGCCAAGATGAGGCTCACGCGGTCATAGCTCAAGCCATTGATCACACGGCGCGGGTTGTTCAGAAAGCTGGGCGTGGTGAGCGCTTGGATTTCGACCAGAAGCGCACGGCTCCCCTCCAGCGCAGGGAACACCACCGAGCCGGGCGTGTTCTCCAACCGCTCTGCCAGCAATCGCTCGGACGGGTTCGGCACCGCCACCAAGCCTTCCGAGCGCATATCGAACACGCCAATCTCATCCGTCGCACCGAATCGGTTCTTCGTCGCCCTGAGAATGCGGAATAGCCCTTGCGGGTCGCCTTCAAAATAGAGCACGGTATCCACCAGATGTTCCAGCACCTTTGGTCCGGCAATCGCGCCCTCTTTGGTCACATGCCCAATCAGCATCATCGCAATCTCGTGCTCCTTAGCGAGCCGTTGGAGGACGGTCGTGCAGGTACGCACCTGAGAGACGGTTCCTGGTGGCGAATCGATCGTGCTGGAGTAGAGGGTCTGAATCGAGTCGATGACTGCCAACAGGGGCTGTTCGGTTTCCACGAGGGGCACAATCGCCTCCAGTTCGGCACCTGAGGCGATTCGGAGGTTCGGGTGAAGCGTGCCGAGCCGACGCGCTCGCATTTGCACTTGGCGCACCGACTCTTCGCCCGTGATGTAGAGAATACGCCCTCGTTCTGCCAGCGCGTTCGCCACCTGAAGCAGGAGCGTGCTTTTGCCAATGCCCGGTTCGCCTCCTACAAGTGTGAGCGAGCCGGGCACCACACCACCGCCCAGCACGCGGTCGAACTCTTCAATCCCAGTTGGCAGGCGCGTTTCGTCGCTCTCCTTCAGCTCGGTAATCGGGGTGGCTTGTAGGCTTTGGGTCGGGCTGACGCCTGTGCGTTGGCGCGGGGTGGGTGTGGGGCGTTGTACCTCTTCCGTAAGGGTGTTCCACGCGCCACATTCGGGACACTGCCCCATCCAGCGGGGCGTTGTGTAGCCACACTCAGAGCAGATATACTGCACACGCGCCTTGGGCATAGTAGTCGATAGTTCGCCACGAAGAGGCAGGTTCCTATTGCGTTATCCGCAGGGTCTTCTCGTGGGTGTAGAGGGCGAACCCTGCAGGCGCGCCTTTCGGCTTGCGCACATACTTGCGCAGGGTGTAGTCTACCTCCACCACATGTGCGTGGCGGTCGGTGCTATGCTTCATAGCGAGCCGACCTGCGAACTCCAAAGTCGAGCGGGGCACACGCTGGGGCTGATTGTTCGTGCGGATAATCACATGACCGCCCGTACCCGTGCGCACATGGAGCCACCAGTCGTTCGGGCGCGCGATGCGGGTAAGCAGGTAGTCGTTCGCCTGCGCGTTCTCGCCCACCAGCACTTGATAGCCGTCCGGACTGGTGTAAAGGCGGATTTTGTGCCCCTCGAACGGGTCTTGCTCGGCACGGCGGGCGGGGCTGACCTGCTGAACCTCACGGAGCCAGCCACGCTCTTGGGCTTCAGCGTAGAGCCGTTTGAGTTCGTCGGTCTGCTCACTTCGCTCGGCGCGGTCAATAAGGCTCTGCAGGTGGTGATACTCTTGCTGGAGGGTGGCATACCGCTGTGCGAGCAGGGACTGATTCTCGCGGGCACGGCGCGCCTTCTGGAAATAGCGTTCGGCGTTCTCGGCGAGCGTCTTGTTGGGGTCTATCCGAATCTCCACGAGGGGAGTATCGGGCTGGGTGTAGTCGGGTGCGCGCAGGATGCTCTCGCCGGGCTGGAGGCTGTGTCCGTACGCCAAGATAAGCTCGCCGAACAGTTGCCAGCGGTCTGCCTTTTGCCCCTCAGTGAGCGTCTGCTCGATCTCCTTCAGGGCACGCTGGCGGGCTTGGAGGGCGCGCTTGAGTGGGCTGAGCAGACTGTTGCGTAGGTGTTCCTGCTCGGCGCGCTGGATTCGGTCGACGAACGCTTGTTCCCAAGCGAGGTTGACACTACTGCGCGGGTGTTGCCACACGGCGGGCAGTTGGTGCAGGGGCAAGGGATACGCGCCCAGTATGCGGTGGCTGTTCGGCTCGCGCACGATAACAGGTTGCCACTCGGCACGGCGCAGTCGCCCAAACCAGCGGATGACCCCTTCCAATCCTTCGCACAGGGCAATCGCCTCGATCTCTTGCGCGGTGAATCGGCTCAGCCCTTCCAGATGTTCTTGCCAATCACGCGCTTCGCCCATCCTGTTCCAGAGGATATGCCAATCCTCTTCGGTGATCAGGAGGGGGTTGTGAACCTCACCCCCTTGCCCCTTTACCGTTTCTCTGGACTCGTCACCCTGAGCGAAGCGAAGGGTCTGAGATTCTTCGCTTCGCTCAGAATGACGCATCGGATCTCCCCCCTCTCTGCTTGCGGAGAGGGGGGCTGGGGGGGTGAGGTTATTTGCCCTCACCCCCAGCCCCTCTCCCACGCTGTGGGAGAGGGGAGCCAGACTCCCTCCCTCTCCCGAAGCCTCGGGAGAGGGAGGGCTGGGGTGGGTGAGGTTATTTGCCCTCACCCCCTGCCCCTCTCCCACGCTGTGGGAGAGGGGAGTCGGCTCCCTCTCTCTCCCTGTGGGAGAGGGAGGGCTGGGGTGGGTGAGGGCACTTTCTCCACTGCCCACTGCCCTCTGCCCACTGCCCCTGAGAGAACTCGTCGGCGGCAACTGGTACTTCTCACCAGAGCGTATTGGGCGCAGGCTACTTTGGCGGGGCGAGACCCACTTCAGCGCACTCTGTATCAGCCCGTTCGGGTCGACCAGAATCAGGTTCGAGTGCTTGCCCATCAGCTCCGCAACCAGCGTGTAGACCCCCCCACGTGTGCGCACCGCCAACTCCACGATTCGGTCGAATCCCACCATATGCAGGCTCTGCACAAACCCGCCCTCGATATGCTTGCGTAGGCTCTGGCAGAAGGGAGGTGGCACAGGCGCGTTCGGCACTTTGCTGGTAATCTTATGTAAGCGTGCGTGCTGAGGGTCGATGCTGACCAGCAGGCGATGCTCCACACGCTGAGCATAGACCACCAACACAATCGTGTGGGGTTCGGGCTGGCGTATGTCCTGAATGCGCCCACCCACCAACACCTGCAGCTCGGTCAAGACCGCATAGAGGTTGAGACTATCGAACGGGATAAGCTTACTCACCAGCTCAAGAAGTATACCCAGTGATGTCTTTGGCGCAGAGTAAAGAAACCTACTGGGTCGCTTTACTGGTTTCCCGACTGCTTGTCTCTACCGTCTTACTGTCTTTCAGGACGCGTATGTTATCGATGTAGACAACTCCTGTTCCCGATTGTGAAAAGAAGCAGAAGTTGAGATGAAACCATTTCTCGCTGTAATCGGCTGGAAGCAGGGCGCGATAATCGATGCCCAGCGTATAGGCTCCAGGTTTCAAAGGCAAGGCGATTGAATACATCTCCTGACGCCACTTGCGCACATCGTTGAAGGCAACCAAAATGCCCCACCACTCGCCAGGCTGGACCTTCTCTGGAACACGAACATCGAGGAGCAATATCTTGCCCTGATTGATAGAGCGAGCAACTTGCTCACTATTGCCCCCTCTCATCAGCCAACGTCCTGGCTGACTCCACTTCACTCGTATGGAGTGTGTGCCAGTGGAAGCCCACTCTTGGCTGCGCGAAACTTGGATATGAATATCTTCTGGAGAGAACCCCTCTAACCCCTGTTCGAAATCGAGTATGGAGATAGCTTGCGCGCTATCCAATATGCGAATATTGTCGATGTAGAAGGTATATCGTGCTGGCACAGAAACTCCAAGATTAAACTGGAAATATTGGAGTTGAGTATCTTTGGAGATGGAAAGGGTGTTCAGGTCCCAAACAACGGTTCGTGTGCCCATAAAACGGGGCACATTCCCCACTTGGATTTGTCGCCAACCCAAGCGGTCGTCGTTGAGTGCAATCTGAAAATCGCCCCACTCTAACCCGCTATCGGCTTCTAAGGTAATGTCGGCAAGTAAAATGCGACTTTTTGCCAGTTTCGTAGCGAGGTCAAGGTGCGTTCCGTTGATGAGCCAACCCGACCAGTTATTTTGGGGGAAGCACTGGACACGCATCGAGTATTTTCCGTGCGTTGCCCCAATCGTAGACTGTGCGAGGCTCATCTGCTTCGCATTTTCGGGAAAGAACCCTTGCAGGTCGTCTTCGAACGAGAAGAGGGGTTCTTGGGCATACATCCAACAACCAAGCAGTCCAACACCAATCGTTGCCCACCACCTGTTCATATGAAACCTCCAAGAGCGCCTCTACTCTACTATTATTCGGCAATTGTGACGAATACTGGAGGGGATCCGCTTGTGGCACAGACATTCGTGTCTGTGCATTAGGCAGGAATGCCTGATCCCCACTTTGCTGATAGGCAGGATGCCCGTGCTACGAGGGGAAGCAGGAACAACCTCGCACGGTTTTACAAAAAACCTCCCTCTCTGCAGGCAAGAGAGGGAGGTTTCTTTCAAGGGAGGTGATGGAGGGATTAGCAACCGCTTCCGAAGTTGAATAACACCTCCAGCAGATCGGCGTCGTCGACGATGCCGTCCTCGTTCACATCTTCGGGTAAGCCGAAGCCCGATTGCCCGAAGGCGAACAGCACTGCCAGCAGGTCAGCATCGTCTACACAGCCGTCGCCATTCACATCGCCTGGCACAGCGTCCACCAGCACGCGGACATTATCGATGTAGATGACTGCGGGACCCGCAGCCGAGTTGAAGCCGAGGTTGATGAAGAAGTAGTTCCCGCTGTAGTCTGCAGGGGCGACACTGCGATAATCGATCGCTACCGTGTAGACGCCTGGCTGGGTGGGGAAGCCAACCGCGTCGTTCTCTTGACGCCAACCGCCCACATCGTTGAAGGAAAGAATCGTGTTCCACCAAGCACCCTGCTGGCTATCGGGGGGCACATAGACATCCATAATCAGCAACTTGCCCCGATTGAGCGTGTCCACGACCGCCTGGCTGTTGCCTCCGTTGAGAAGCCAGTTGAAGCCGTTTGTCCACTCGACACGCATCGATTGCGAACCTGTGGATGCCCAGTCCGTGCTGAGCGCAGCTTGAATGTCCGCATCCTCTGGGATGAAGCCGTGCAGGTCGTCCTCGAAGTCGAACAGTTGCACCGTACGCGATTCATCGAGCGGGCGGATATTATCGATGTAGAACGAACGCGGACCAGGCGAGTTGATGCCGATGTTGAACTGGAAATACTCAAGTTCTGCATTAGGGTCAGGCATCGCAAGGGGGCGCAAGTCCCAAAGAACGGTGCGCGTGCCCGCCAGAAGCGGTAGGTAGAACACGCTGTAGTTCGTCTGACGCCACCCAAGCACATTATCGTTGAGGGAAAAGATACAGTTCGACCAAGGGAGTCCTGTGTCCGCAAGGTTATGGATGTCCGCCAGAAGCACGCGGTTCTCTCTCAGCACATTCGCAAGGTTGGGGGTCGTTCCATCACGGAGCCAGACAAAGCCACCCGCCCAAGAGACTCTCATCGAAAACGAGCCGTCAGTCGCAAAATCGCTCGACCGTTCCAGCGTCGCAAACTCGGAGTTGAACCCTTGCAGGTCCTCTTCAAACGAAAACAGCACTTGCGCAGGGGAAAGACCGATAAGCAGTCCTCCCAGTATCACCACTGATACCAGTTTGGTTCTAAGCATTGGTGTGTACCTCCACTTTCGGATTACTCCAACCGCCATCGGGTTGAAGCGATTCAATTATACATCGATTTTTGCCCGATTCCTGCCCCACACCCCCGAAAAAAGGGTAAAATTTGCCCGATTCAGGGAGGAAAATAACCGAATGCGTGCATCGCACTACTTTCTACCGACTTTGAGAGAGGTTCCTGCCGAAGCGGAGCTGACCAGCCATCGCCTGCTCCTAAGGGGCGGTTTCATTCGCAAGCAGTCGGCAGGGGTCTATGTCTATATGCCCCTCGGCTGGCGCGTGATTCGTAAGGTGGAACAGATTGTGCGGGAGGAGACCGACCGTATCGGGGGCATCGAGCTCTTTATGCCTGCGCTTGTGCCCCAAGAGTTGCTCGATGAGACAGGGCGAAGCGGGCTGGATATCCTATTTAAACTCAAAGACCGCCACCACCGCCCCTTCACGCTCGGCTTCACGCACGAGGAAGTCATCACCGACATCGTGCGCACCTTCGTCAGTTCCTATCGGCAGATGCCGTTGCTGTTGTATCAGATTCAGACCAAGTTCCGCGACGAACCGCGCCCGCGCGGGGGTGTGCTTCGGGCGCGTGAGTTCCTGATGTACGACGCCTACAGTTTCGATACCGACTATGAGGCGTTAGAGCGGGTCTACCAAGCGCTTCGGCGCGCCTACACCCGAATGTTCGAACGGATGGGACTGCCCACGATTATCGTGGAAGCCGAAGCAGGCGCCATCGGAGGCGGTAGCAACGAAGAGTACATGATTGTGGCGGAGGGGGGCGAGGACAAGGTTCTGCAGTGCGATTCGTGTGGCTATGGCGCGAACGCCGAGAAGTGCGAACTGCCCGACCCCAACCTGACGCCACCGCCCACCGAAACCATCCCCCCGATGGAGCAGGTCGCTACGCCCAACGCCCGCACAGTGGAAGAGGTCACGGCGTTCCTGAACACCACCGCCGACCGCCTTGTGAAGACCCTGCTGATGAAAGTGGACGGTAAACCCGTCGCTGCGCTGGTACGAGGCGACCGCGAGCTGAACCCCTATAAACTGATGCACGCACTGAACGGGCAGAGCGTGGAGATGCTGGACGCTGAGACGATTCAACAACTCACGAATGCGCCTGTCGGCTTTGCAGGACCTGTCGGGCTACCTGCCGACCTGCCCGTGCTGGCGGACTACGAACTGCGCGGTCTGCAAGATTTCGTCACGGGCGCAAACGCAAAGGACGCCCACCTGACCCATGTGTGCTGGGGACGCGACTTCCCCGAACCGCGCTGGGCAGACCTGCGCGTGGCAGAGGCAGGCGACCGATGTGCCCGCTGTACTAACGGAACCCTGCGCGAGGTGCGGGGCATCGAGGTCGGACATATCTTCCAACTCGGCACAAAGTACAGCGAGGCGATGGGCGCGCTCTACACCGACACCGAGGGCAACCAGCACCCGATTATTATGGGCTGTTATGGGCTGGGCGTGAGCCGTTGCCTTGCCGCGATTGTGGAAGTCCACCACGACAAGGAAGGTATCCGATTCCCCATCAGCGTTGCGCCGTTCGAAGTGGTGCTGATTCTGGTCAACTCGGAAGACCCCGCCCAGCACGGGGTCGCCGAACGGCTCTACGCCCAAATGAGCGAGGCAGGCTTGGAAGTCTTCTACGACGACCGTGACGAGCGGAGCGGGGTTAAGTTCAAAGACGCCGACCTAATCGGCATCCCCATTCAGGTGGTGGTGGGGCGTGCAGTGCAGGACGGATGCGTGGAGGTGCGCCTGCGTGCCGATAAGACCCCCACTCAGGTGCCGATCGAGGAGGCGGTCTCGGCAGTGTGCGACCTGCGCGAATCGCTCTACCGCGCCCTCCAGCCGAGCGAGGACTGAGGAGCGTTGCGCAAAGGGCATCTCGGTTGGGCGGTCGTGTGGCTTGGAGGGGTCGTGCTGGGGCTAAGTGCGTGCCAACCCGCCTCCCTGCCAGAAGACGCCCCGCCCACCGATGTGCAAGCGGAAGAGTCGCTCAACCTGCCCGACGCCCAATTCCAAATGGCAAACCCCACGCTGGAGCAACAGGACGAGCAAGGTCGAGTCATCTGGCGTCTTAAGGCGCGCCTTTTGCAAGCCGAGTCAAAAGAGAACCGTGCGCAAGGGGTTCTGATTGGGGTGGAGGGGACACTCTACCGCGAGGGCAAGCCAGTGTTGGAGTTCACGGCGGAGCGTGCCCGCGCCGATAGCGAGACGCACATCGTGGAAGCGTGGGGCAAAGTGCGCGCCCAATCGCTCACCAACAACGCCCGACTGGAAGCCGGGCGCATCCACTGGGAATCCAAGCGCAACCGCATCCAAGCCAGTGAGGGCGTGCAGGTCGTGTGGGACGAGTTCGAACTGCGCGATAACCGACTGAATGTGGACACCGCTCTGGAACGGGTCTGGGGCGAGTGAGAGGCGTTTTTGCCCTCACCCCCAGCCCCTCTCCCACGGGGAGAGGGGAGGCTGGCTCCCTGCCACGCCCTGCTCCCTCCCTCGCCTTGTGGGCGAGGGAGGGCTGGGGTGGGTGAGAGTTCAGTGTCCAGCCCTCACCCCCGTCCCTTCTTAGCCCTCACCCCCAGCCCCTCTGGTA
>FWPU01003829.1_pt1 | contig 36734 bp, 24 predicted proteins | sample 2228361 | NCBI WGS metagenome assembly FWPU01 (sample SAMEA103939777, study PRJEB20133) | metagenome
GGGGTGGGGGGCTGTCCCCCGCCAGCGGGGGACGGGGGGATGTCGGCGCTACTTTTCGGATAGGCTCTTAGACACCGGATTCGATTCGGTGACAGCCCTCATTCCGCCGAATCGAATTCGGCGTCTAAGACGCCGGCAAAGCCTGCTAAAAGCAGGCTGACCCGCAAACGAGTCTGCTTCTGCGTAATGCACCCATACCAACCTAAGTGCCGTCGCAGGTTACGGAAGGGAGAGTCAATTCATGCACCTGAACACCGAACGGAATCATACCAACCTGAACGCCTTTCGCAGACGCGCGGGCGGATTTCACTTGCTGCGTTACGGGTGGATTTGGCTGGGCGCGCTGGCGTTGCTGTGGGGCGCGGGGGCGCGGAATCGCCCTCGCAATGCCAACCCGGTAGGGAATGGACTCCGTGCCGTTCCACTGCGCTCCGAACGCAACCTGCTGCTCAACGGCGGGTTTGAGGAAGGCTTACAGAACTGGACTTACACGGGCGAACGAGTGGACGACCCCAGCCAAGCCCACAGCGGGCGCGCGTGCGTGACGGGCGAAGTGAAGCAGCCCAATCAGACGCAGTTCCTTCGCCAGCAAGTAACTCTGCGAACGGATGCCCGCTATCGGCTTCAACTCTGGGCGCGCGGGACGAATCAGACGAAGATTGCAGTCTGGCTTCGACAAGGGGAGCGACGATGGAATCTGTCTCAGCTGGAAAATATGCCCGTCCGCTGGCAGGAGTTCGTCGTGCCCTTTTCGGCTCCTGAAACGGGCGCGTTCGCACTGGAACTGGTCGCGCCCTCTTCACACAACGCGCCGCCCGGGCGCGTGTGGGTGGACGACGTTGCGCTTTACGAAATGGTGCTTCCTCCCGCCGTTTCGTTGACCGCCCCAGCGGAGGTTGCCGATTTTCCCGCGCTTGCGTCCGACAGACAGGGACGCCTTTACGCGGCATGGGTTGAGTTCAAAGAAGGAAAGGATAAACTGTGGTTGGCAAGCGGGCGGGCGGAGGGCGAGAAACTCGTCTGGGAGGCGCGTGCCGAGGTGCCTCTTCCCGGAGAATCGGTTGAGTCCGTGTCGCTCGCTGGGGATGCCGACGGCGCGTGGGGCTGCGCCGCCGTCGAGACGCCGCAGGGTTGGGATTTGCTTGCCTTCCGCGCCAACCGCAATGGGCTGATGGACAAGCCGTGGCTTCTCATGCAGGACGCAGCCACCGACATTCGCCCTGCCCTCGCTGTCAGCGGTTCGCGCGCCGCCGTCGTGTGGGAGAGCAACCGCGATGGCAAGCGGCAAATCTACGCCGCTGCATTGGAGTCAGGCAAAACTGTTACGCCACAACGACTTTCTGATGGCAGCGATTCCAGTTACTTTCCCGCCCTCACAGGCGATGGCACAGGACATTTCTGGGCAGCGTGGGAGCAGTTCGTCGCAGGACAGTATGACATCGTGATAGCGCACTTCAACGGCGCGACCTGGGATGCGCCACGCCGTCTCACGCAGAATCCCTATCTGGAACATCGCCCTTCTCTCGCGTGGACGCCGCAGGGCGTTTGGATAGCGTGGGAAGCCGTGGAGTTCCCCGCTTATCGCACCAGTTCCTCAACGTGGCAGCGCGTGCTTACAGCGCGAGTTGGCAGCGCAGGTTTGGAATCGCCCGCGAACGTTTGGGATGCACTGCCGCTGTGGAGCACGAACCCGCGTCTGCTGCGCGGGCGCGACGGCAGGCTGTATCTTGTTGTCCGTCATTCGCAGGGACAGAGCGCGGGATGGGAAGTGTTTCTCTTCGCCAACGATGGACGACGCTGGCAAGGTCCCGAATCGCTCACCGCGCAGACGGGGCGCAACCGCGCCGTGCCTATCGCTCAAATAGGTGACCGCCTCTGGGCTGCCGCACAACTGGACAACATCACAAGGCGATGGGAAAGCGTGAAGGAATCGCTCAACTTCCGTAGCGCGGTGCGCTTGATTTCTTTCGACACCAGCGCGCTGCCCCCGCCGCAGCCGACGCAGTTGGAAACATTGCGTTTGCCGGAAACGACTTTCAATCCTCAACCACTGCGCGAGCAGCGGGGCGAGGAACGCGAGCGGTTCAGCATCGCCTACAACGGCAAGCGACTCAACCTCTACTTCGGGCAGTTCCACGAGCACTCGGAAATTTCGCAGTGCAACCGGCGCGGCGATTTGCCGCCCGATGACAACTACACGCTGAACCGCGACATTCATCGCCTTGATTTTTCCGCCCTCACCGACCATGGCTACAATCTCGCGCCGCCGATTTGGGCTTACACCGCGAAACTGAACCGCTGGCAGGAAGACCCCGGACGTTTCCTGACGTTCCTCGCCGAAGAGTGGACTTCGACTTTTGAACGCTACACCGACAAGCATCCGCAGGGGTTCTACGGGCACCGCAACCTTATCTTCGCCGATGCGCGCTTGCCCCGCTGGTTGAACGCGCAGGACAAATCCACGCCCGCCGACGTGTGGGCGACACTGCGCAAAGAGCGGACGAACTTCGTTCAGATTCCGCACCAGTTGGCGGATACCGGCAACGTGCCGGTGGATTGGGATTTCGTGGACGAAGAGGCACAGCCGCTCGCGGAGATTTTCCAGACGCGCGGCTCTTACGAGTATGAGGGCACGCCGCGTCAGGCAAAGAACACGGTCGCCGGACATTTCATTCAGAACGCCTGGGCGAAAGGCGTCCTCATCGGCGTCATCGCCAGCCCCGACCACGGCGGCGGCATGGGCAAGGCGGCGGTGTTCGCGCCCGAACTGACGCGGGAGGCGATTCTGGACGCCTGCCGCGCACGGCACACCTACGGCACGACGGGGGCAAAAATCTTCCTGGACGTGCGGGTGAACGGTCGCTTGATGGGCGAGAAACTTCCGCTCACCCCCCAAGCCGTTCAAGTGGATGTGCGCGTGTCCGCTCCTGCTGACATTGAGGCGGTGGAGGTCTGCAAGAACAACCGCTTTGTTTACACTCGTGCGGGGGGCGGCAAGGACGTCACGTTCACCTTCCGCGACAGCGAACCGCCCCGCGACGGGACTTACTACTACGTCCGCGTCCGCCAACAGGACGGCGAAATCGCCTGGTCATCGCCGGTGTGGTTCATGGATAAAACGAAACTGAACGGGAAGCAGCATCGGGAAGGATTCAGAGAAGTTTGGCAATGATGTCACGCGGATAAGGACCAACGCGGATATGATTTTAAGACTCTATCCGCGTTAGTGCTTATCCGCGTAACATTCTCAAAACAGAATTCATGTCACAGCAAAGACCGAACGTTCTCATCGTCATCACTCACGACACGGGGCGGCATTTAGGCTGTTATGGGCGGGGCGTGGAGACGCCCAACTTGGACAGGCTCGCGGCGGAGGGCGTGATGTTCACGCAGGCGTTTTGCACCGCGCCGCAGTGCAGCCCCAGCCGCGCCAGTTTGCTAACGGGGATGACGCCGCACCGACACGGACTCATCGGCTTGACCCATCGCGGCTTTCGACTTAACCCCGGCGTGCCGCTGCTGCCCGCCCTGCTTGCGGAAGCAGGTTATACCACCCACCTTTTCGGCTTCCAGCACGAAGCCCCCGAGGCGAAGGCGTTGGGCTATCAGCACGTTTATCGCGCTGAAGGCGGTCACTCCTGTCTGCACGTCACGCCGCTGGTGCTGAACTTTCTCGCCAACGCGCCGCAGCCGTTCTTTGCAATGGTGGGCTTCTCGGAAACGCATCGCCCGTTCCCTGTTCGTAGTCAGGCACGAAATGCAGGGGCGTGCGCTCCGGACGCCCCTCCGCTCTGCTCCGTGGCTGACGACGAACAGGATGTCAAATTGCCGCCGTTCCTGCCCGATGCTCCTGAGATTCGCCGCGACGTGGCAGAGTTGAACGAAGCAGTCCGCCGCGTGGACAACAGTGTGGGCGAAATTTTGGACGCGCTGCAAAAGCACGGCTGGGCGGAGAACACGCTGATCATTTACACCACCGACCACGGCATCGCCTTTCCCGGCGCGAAGGCAACGCTGTTCGACCCCGGCATTGAAATCGCGCTGCTGGCGCGCGGTCCCTGTGGCGCAGACATCCTGTCTGCCTCTTGCCCGCAGGATGCGGGCGCTACCGTAGCGCAGGCTTCCAGCCTGCTCTGCCCGCAGCAGGCGGGCGCTACGTTTCGGGGCGGTAAGGTGATAAACGCACTGGTCTCCAACGCCGACCTTGCGCCGACAATTCTGGAGTTCGTTTGTAGTCAGGCACGCAACGCAGTGGAGTGCCGTGAAGACGCCACTTCGCTCACGCTGTGTGGCTTACTACAAACGATGAACGGCACAAGCCTGCTGCCGCTGGTGCGGGGGGAGGCAGAGCGCGTCCATGAGGGCGTGTTTGTGGAGCAGACCTACCATGCCGCCTACGACCCGATGCGCGGCGTGCGCACGGAGCGATTCAAGTATATCCGCAACTTCGCGGAACGCCCGTGGTGGCTGCCGCCCAACGTGGACAACGGCTACACGAAGGACTGGTATCGTCAGCACCAACCCGAAGTCTTCCAAACCCCTCGCCGCTCGGAACTTCTCTACGACCTCACGCACGACCCGCTGGAACGGCAGAACGTGGTGGACAGCGCCGACTACGCCGCCACGCTCGCCGAGTTGCGCGAGGTATTGGAACGCTGGATGCAGGAGACGCACGACCCGCTGCTGCACGGCGACGTCCTGCCGCCCGCTGGCGCAAAGGTGACTTCTGTGAAAGGGTGGGGACCGGAAGAAAACGTCACAACTGACTACGACCCGCACGAGGACAGGTGGCAGTTGTAGATTGCGATGTTGAAAAAAGCGAGGGCGGGGCATGGACGGCGATAAATCGCCTCACCATCACTCAACTTTGTTCATTGCCATCGCTAACGGCACTATGGCTTTGGGGGCGTCAATGCGAAAGAGAATGGACAAAGTCCAGTGCCAACAAGTTTGAAATCCACCCTTCTCTCACTGCGCGACGGCGATAACGCCCAGGCGGTCTCCCGCGCCTAACGTCCGCTTTTTGAGTTCGCCCATGTTGCTGTAACCGTACATCGTCAGGTCTTGCTCTGAACTCCCGTAGAGGTCGAGCAGACCGATCCAGTGACCGAACTCGTGCGTGGCAATGTCCTGCACGTCGTAGGCGACGGGGGTGGACTGACATTCGCCGCTGTTCGCGTTAAAGACTGCCCACGGAAAGCGGTTGTTGAAAACGGTGTCGACTTCGACGGCTTCTCCGGAGTCGTCATACCAGACGTAGGTGGCGGCGATGATGCCCGCTCGCGTGCGCCCCCAGGCAATGGTGTTCGTGCCGTCTTGACGGGGAGCGGTGCGATTCGTCGTGCCGCCGTAGACGAAGACTCGCCTTTGGTCTACCGCCTCCCACGCCGCGAAGGCGTCCTGGAGGATTTTGACGACTTGGGGCCGAATGTCAGGGGGGACGGTGCCCAGGTTGACGTAATAGGTCACCCCGGAAGGGGGCAGGCGCCATGCGCCCATGGCGTAAGTCGTGTTGACGTCGTTCAAGGTCATCGTGCAGCCCGATACCGCCGGAGGCGAGTAAGGCGAACGCTTACGCTTCTTCTTACCCTCATGTTTCTCAGGTCGGGGGTAGTGGGCGAAGGCTTTGACTTTGGTGCCGGGAGCCGCGCTCACTTCGCTCAGAAGTTCTTCGCCGGTCAATGGAGAGTCTTCGACCGTATTTCCAACGGATGAAGACAGGAGCGCCTTGCTCCCGCCACATCCGCACAAAGCCCATGCGGACAGTGCTGCAATACCGTAGAACAAGCCACCCTGAAAATATTTCACTCCATACGCCTCCTCAAGCGTCCAGTCATAGGGCTTATACCTTGTCATCGCGCATCTGTTCACACACCCCGCGAAAGACGCATTTGACAAGCGGCGAGGAGTCCGTTATATTGTTGGAAGGTTGATGAGTTCGTGAGTTCATGAGTTCATGAACCCATGATTGGGGGGAGAGGAGTCGAATGACGTATCCTAAATTGCGCCTGTTGGAGGCATTTCCTGTGGAGACGCAGGGGCAGCGGCTGATTGGCTTGCGCGACCCGCAGGGAATTACAGAAAATATGGCGTTCGTGCCCCAGCAGTGGGGCGCGCTGCTCACGCTCTTCAATGGGGAAAACAGCGTGCGTGATATTCAGACGATTCTGCTGCGCCACACCGGTCAGTTAGTGATGACCGAGCAGATTCAGCAAATCGTTGACCAACTCGACGAAGCGTTGCTGCTCGACAGCCCGCGTTTTCACGCTCACCGCGAGGACGTCTTGAATCATTTCCGCCAGATGCTCACGCGCCCCGCTGCCCATGCAGGACACTCCTACCCTGGCGATGCGGGTGAGTTGCGCCGTTATCTGGACGAGTTTTTCCAGCCGCCGCTGGGACCGGGGTTCCCCAACTCCGTAGTAGCGACTTCCGCCGCTGCCCTCATGGTTCCCCACATTGACATCCGCCGGGGCGGCTACGTTTATGCGCACGGTTACAAGGAGTTTCTGGAGCACTGCGACGCCGACCTGTTCGTGATTTTTGGCATCGCCCACTGTGGGACAGAGAACGTTTACACGCTGACGACGAAGGATTTTGAGACGCCGCTGGGCACGGTGCCGACTGACACGGAGTTCGCGCAATCGCTCGCCCGCCGCTGCTCGCGTGACTTGTTTGCCGACGAGTTCGCGCACAAGAACGAGCACTCGGTGGAGTTTCAGGTCGTTTTCCTCCAGCATCTCCTCGGCGGCAAGCGCGATTTCCAGATTGCCCCGCTGCTGTGCGATGGCTTCCACGAGCACGTTGTCAACGGCACATCGCCGATTGAGAATCCACAGGTCGCGGAATTCGTGAACGCGCTCAAGCAGACGGTGGCGGAGAGCGGGCGCAAAGTGGCGTTCATCGTCAGCGTGGACTTGAGCCACGTCGGACCGCGCTTCGGCGACCCGACGTTCAGCGGCGCGTTCCTACACCGCGCTGAACTTGCCGACCAGGCATTTTTGAACTACGTCACGCAACTCGACCCGCACGGTTTGTTCCAGCAGGTCCGCGAGGACAAAAACGCCTTCCGCATTGACGCCTTCCCCGCGATTTACACCTTGCTGCACGCGATGGAGGCGAAGGCGGGGCGGCTGGTGAAATACGACCAGATGATTGACGCCAACATCGGCTCGGCGGTGGGATTTGCGAGTGTGGTTTTCTTTGCGCAGTAAGGGAGGGATGGAGTGAGGGAGCATGGGAGCATTGGTTGAACAACTCCATCACTCCATCACTCCCTTACTCCAATAGACGAATGACTCGATCTGAATACTTGGCGTTGTTGACCGAACTCATTTCCTGCCACTCGCCCGCTGGGGAGGAGCATCGGGAGATTGAAGGCGTCGTGCGGCGGGAGTTTGAGGCGACGGGCGCGAAAGTGTGGCGCGAGGATGGGGGCAATCTCGTCGCGCATCTGCCCGGCGACGGAACGCGGGTGATGATTGCCGCCCACACCGACGAAATCGGCATGGTCGTCACGAAGGTCGAAAGCGACGGCAGGTTGCGGGTGGAGAACTGCGGCGGGGCGTATCCGTGGAAATATGGCGAAGGTCCGGTAGACGTGCTGGGCAGGGAAACCGTGCGCGGGATTCTGTCGGTTGGCTCGGTGCATACGACGGTCGGGGTCGTTCACGAGCTGAAAAGCTGCCGGGCGTTGACGTGGGACTTGGTCAGTATTTTCACCGGCTTGAGCGGGGAGGCGTTGGCAAAGAAGGGCGTCCGCGTAGGGACGCGGGCGGTGGTCGCCCGCGAGCGGAAGCAGCCGCAGATCTTGGGCGATTACGTGGCATCATTCGCGCTGGATGACCGCATGGGCGTGACCGCCCTCATTGCAGGACTGCGGCAGATGGCGAACACGCCGCACGACGCCGACCTGTATTTCGTGGCGACGACGGGCGAGGAAGTGGGCATGTTGGGCGCGGTGCGGGCAGCGCAGCACATTCGTCCTGAAATCTGCGTCGCGCTGGACACCTCGCCGGTCGCCGCCGGGACGCCGCTCGTTGTGGACGCCCGCCCCGTGATTTGGTATCGGGAGGCGGCTTACAACGACAAGGTAGAATGTGACCGTCTTTACGAATTGGCGGAAGAGTTGGGCATCGGGGCGCAGCCGTGCATGTATACGGCGGCAGCCTCCGACGCGGGCAAAATCAAACAGTTAGGGTTGGCAGGGCGCACCGTCTGCTTTGGCTTCGCCCGCGAGAACTCGCACGGCTACGAATACGCCCACATCAGCAGTCTGGAGAACGTGACGCGGCTGCTGGTGGCGTATCTGCAGAGGCTCTGAAAATTTTATTTTCGTCAGACTGGAATTTTTCCGCGCAATTGACGTTATAATAGTTAGCAAAGCAACTTTCTGAGGTTTAGGTTGTCAATGCCCTCAGAAATGTTGCTCAATATTTACGGCACCTGGGGAAAAACTGAAGAATCGAAGGAATAACCGTCGTAGCAGCCGACGCAGTAGGAACCCAAAGGTAGCGGCAAGCCAGAAATGGAGCCACTCAGCAGGTTACAGTCTCTTCCTCGTGGAGAAGAGGACTGAAAGGGACAAAAAGACCTCCTTTCGCTGTCCCTGCTGAAGTGGCTCTAATGTTGACTGGCTTGGGGCAGGCAAGCGGGAAGGAACTCGTGAGCCATCCAGACTGGCTGCTGGGTGGCTTTCGTTTTGATGGTCAATGGGTCAATCGGTTCATATCATTGACTTATTGACCCATTGACTCATTGACTCCTTCCGCTTGCGCCGTAGGAGGAATGTGCAAAATGTTAAAACTCTTATCCGCCTCGGCGGAGGAGAAGACGGAGCCAGCGAGTACTTCGCTGCTGAACCTGTTGGAGGAACCACCGGAAGACGTGAGGAACATCTTCAATGACCTCACCGAGGCGGAAGAAGAACCGAAAGTCATCGCCGCCACCGATTTGACCCCCGATGGACGTTACGGGGAGGCATGGCTATGCGCCACAGACAAACGCATCATCGTGGTCAATCCCGACCACGGAGTAGACCTTGAAATCTCGCAGTTTCCCCTGTCCTCCATTGAGGCGGTTGAGAAAGTGGACTACATCGGCAACGGTGCGCTCCAAATTAAGACCGCCGATACCGCGCACGAACTCGTCCGTTTCTCCCTGACCTTAGCCGACAAATTTGAGGACGTACGCGACGTCCTTCACGAACTGTGCAACGCCTCGAAACCCAGCGACAACGGCGCGGCTGCCACCGAGACCGAAGAGGAAATCTCCCTCGAAGAACAGCTCCGCCTGCGCGCGGAGGAACGCGCCAAGCGCAAAGGTCGCTGCCCCAAGTGCGGGACGGTGATGCCGCGCTGGAGCAACGTCTGCCCCAACTGCCTCAAGAAAACCGCTCTGATTCTGCGCCTCATCAATTACGTCAAGCCCTACTGGAGGCAGTCCATTGCCAGTTTCCTCATGCTCATCATCATTCAGTTTTTGGGGCTGGTCCCGCCGCTGTTGCAGATGGTGTTGCTCGACCGCGTGTTTGCGGACGTGAAGCGGCTCAACGCAGCGCAAATTGTGCAGCACTTCTATCTCCTGTGGCTGGTTGTCGCGGGCTACCTCGCGCTGAACTTTGTCTCGGGGCTGTTGGGCGCGGTGCGCCAGTACACGATGACGTGGCTGGGGCAGAAAATCATCATTGACATTCGCCGGCAGGTCTACGAACACCTACACCGCCTGTCGTTGAGTTTCTACGACCGCAAACAGACCGGACAAATTATGCACCGGGTCACCAACGACACGGCGAACCTGCAAGGTTTCGTGACCTCAACCCTGCAAACGATTTTGAGTGAGAGTATCAACCTCGTGTTGATTGCGGGGATTATGTTTTACTTAAACTTCAAGTTGTCGCTGCTGACCATGATTCCCGTGCCGTTCATCGTGTGGGGCACGCGGGTCTATGGGATGCGGATGTATCGCCTCTACCACATTCAGTGGCGCAAACTGTCGCGTCTGTCGGCGACGCTGCAAGACGCTATCCCCGGCGTGCGGGTGGTCAAGGCGTTCACGCAGGAGAGCCGTGAAATTCAGAAGTTCACGAACCTGCTGACGGACATTTTCCAAATCACCATGCGCGTCACGCAGTCGCAGCGTATGTTCTACCCGACGATTAGTTTCGTCTCACAGGCAGCGGGCATTATCGCGGTGTGGGGCTACGGCGGCTCCGTCGTTCTGAACTCGCACGGGCAACTGATGACCGTCGGCGCGCTCATGGCGTTCATCAACTACCTCTGGCGGTTTTACGGACCAGTGCAGACGTTGAGCGCGGTCAATGACCAGGTGCAAGCCGCCGCCACTGCCGCCGAGCGCGTGTTTGAGCTGATTGACACCAAACCTGAGATTGACGACGACGAAGACGCCGTCGACCTGCCCAACATTAAGGGGCACATCAAATTCGAGAGCGTCTCCTTCGCCTACGAGCCGGGCAAGAACGTCCTCAACGAAATCAACCTCGAAATCAAGCCGGGGGAGATGATTGGTTTGGTCGGGCACAGCGGCGCGGGGAAGACGACGTTCATCAACCTCATCGGTCGCTTTTACGACGTGAAGGAAGGCGCGGTCTCCATTGACGGACTTGACATTCGCAAAGTGACGGTCAAGAGTCTGCGCGACCAGATTGGCGTCGTGCTGCAAGAGCCGTATCTGTTCTACGGCACGATTTACGAGAACATCGCTTACGGCAAGCCGGACGCGACGATGGAGGAAGTCATCGCCGCCGCGAAAGCCGCGAACGCGCACGAGTTCATCCTGCGGCTGCCGGACGGCTACGATACGATGTGCGGCGAGCGGGGCACGCGGCTGTCGGGCGGCGAGAAACAGCGCATCTCCATCGCCCGCGCCATTTTGAAGAACCCGCGCATTTTGATTTTAGACGAGGCGACCTCTTCGGTGGACACCGAAACCGAAGCCAAAATTCAGCAAGCCATCAACCGCCTCGTCAAGAACCGCACTACGTTTGCAATTGCGCACCGTCTGTCCACGCTGTCCGCCGCCGACCGCTTGCTCGTGTTCGACAAAGGACGGCTGGTGGAGCAGGGCACGCACGAGGAATTGCTCGCCAAAGAGGACGGCATCTTCGCACGGCTGGTGCGGATCCAAGAGGAATTGGCAAAAACGAGGGCGGTGTAAGTGGTGATTATGAGCAGTTCCAACGGAAACGGTCACAAGAAAAATGGACGCCACGGTGAAGGGCAAAAGCCCGACTCCTCCCTTACCCCTCACCCTCCAACAACCACTATGTCCGACGCGCCGGATTTCAGCGGAGAAATACGCTACTTTGACCCGAAGAAAACGAGAGTCAAGCGGAATGCGTTCAACGAGTTAGTGCTTGAGGTGGGCGAGGGCGAGACGCTGGAAAACGTGACGCCCGTGCGCTCTTTTCCGCTCACCGCGCCGACGAAGTTCATCTCCATCACGAACCAGGACGGTGAAGACCTTGGGCTGATAGAGGACATGGAAAAACTCGACCTCGCCTCCCGCCAGATCTTGGAGGAAGAGTTGGCGAAGCGTTATTTCATTCCGCAGATTCGCCACGTCATCAGCCTGAAAAACCGCTTCGGCGTGCTGTCGTGGGAGGTCGAAACCGACCGCGGCGTGCGCACCTTTGAGATCCGCGAGCGCGACGACATCCGCCGTCTCCCCGGCACCAATCGCATTCTTCTCCGCGACGTGGACGGCAACCGCTACGAAATCGCCGACACCACGCAATTGGACGCGGCGAGTCAGGCGTTGTTGGAGACGGTGGTGTGACGCTTAACGTCCCCCGAAACTTGGCAGTCTCGGTATCTGCAAGCCCTGCCCTCTTTTGAGGAGGTCCTGGAAGATTTGCATTTGTAACGCGGCATTGGCTTGGCTGGTTTTGGTAAAGTCCACCTTCCACGCCATCCCCTCGCGCACCAGCACGACCGTCGGAGTTACATTTTGAGAGATGGTCATCACCGAGAACTGGACGTTGACCTTCACCTGCGCCTCATTGGCACTCATCGTAACCTCCCCCGGTTCGGCTTTGTCCATCTTAATCCACGTCTTGAGTTGCGGGATTTGCGTGACCATCTGCTCGACTAAGGCGATGCCTTGGGTCGAATTGCTGGTGCAGAGTTGCTTCATCTTCGGGATGTCAAACGACAACTCTGCTTTCATGTATTCAACTGCAACGTTCTTGGCGAGGTTGACCCGCATGACAAACCAGTAATACGCCCCCGCTCCCCCGACGGCTAACAACACGATGACGAGAATCAGCGGCAGCGGCGACCCCTTCGACCGACGGCGCGGCGCAGACACGGGACGCGGCGCGGCTGCCGCGCGCGGCGTGGACGTCGCGGTGGGCGCGGAGAGAGCAGCCGCCCCCGCCGACGCGCCCGTCGTCAGCGGCGCGTAACATTTCCAGCACGACGTTGACGTATCAGAGTTGTTGGAACCACACTGCGGACAAGTAGGCACGGTCTTCTCCTCCCCAAGTGAATGGGTTAATGAGTCAAAGGTTGACGTCCATTGCTCATTCACCCATCGCATTGTTTGCCCAGAGTATCGCACATCTACTGCAAAAAAACAAGGGCGAATTCATGGCTTTTGCCAAAGCGCGTTCAATCGGTTACAATTAACCTCATGGGGAGAGGATACGCGCATGATACTTTTAGGGTTTCATTGTCTATTTGGCTGTTTGTGGCGATGCTAACGGGCATCAGTTTGAGCCAAGCGCCCGTGCGTCGTCTGACGACCGATGGCTACCTCAAACAGCACCTTGTTTTTTCACCCGACGGGACGAAACTGGCTTACACGCGCCAGATGGGACGGCAGTTTTCCGTGTGCGTGGCCAACGCGGACGGAACGGGTGAGAAACAACTGACGCCCCCTCAGCCCGACTTCGCGCCGCGCTCGTATCCGTCGTGGTCGGCGGACGGGCAACGCATCGCCTACGTCAGCGTCACGCTCTCGGGAACGGACGGCGAATTGGACATCTACCTGATGAACGCTGACGGCTCGAACCCGATGCCGTTCATCACGGGCAAAGCGTTCGACAACCATCCCGCTTTTTCGCCGGACGGGAAGAAAATCGCGTTCACCTCCACGCGCAGCGGCAATCAAGAAGTTTACGTTGCCGACGCCGACGGCAAGAATTTGCAGAAGTTGACAGAGCATATCGCGCTGGACCAGTATCCCGCGTGGTCGCCGGACAGTCAGCGTATCGCTTTCACTTCTTTCCGCGACGGCAACTCGGAAATTTACGCGATGGACGCTGATGGCAAGAATATCGTGCGTTTGACGCACCATCCCGCGCTGGACTTTTATCCGCAGTGGTCGCCGGAGGGAACGAGAATTGCTTTCGTCTCCAACCGCGATAGCAACTACGAGATTTACGTGATGAGCGCGGACGGCTCCCATCCGACACGCCTCACCAATCACCCGGCAATGGAGCAGTATCCCGCGTGGACGCGCGACGGGAAGAACATCGCGTTTGTATCGAACCGCGACGGGCGTTACGACATTTATCTCACGCCCGCGCCGTCCGTGCGGCAAGCGGCGAAGTAAGAGCACCTAACAAAGCCCCGATGCATCGGGGCTTTGTGAAAGTAGCCCACGATTTCAATCGTGGGACAAAAGGGAGCGAAACAGGTTTTGTTAGGTGCTCTAAATGTCGTTACAGAAGATGAAAGACGGTAGGTTTGTTGACCTCCACGTTCACTCCGCGTTTTCAGACGGTGTGTTGTCGCCTTCGGAGTTAGTGGCGCTTGCGGCTCAGGTGGGACTTCACGCGATAGCGCTGACCGACCACGATACCGTTGAGGGAATTGATGACGCGCTCGCGGCAGCCGCCGTGCATGGCGTCGAAGTCGTTCCGGGCGTGGAACTGAGCGTGGCGCACAACGGGCAGGAAGTTCATCTCCTCGGCTACTTCATTCAACACCACCATCCTCCCTTGCGCGAAGCTTTGCAGCGGTTTCATGCGGCTCGTTTTTTCCGCGCTGAAAAGATAGTGGCGCAGTTGAACCGCGCGGGCGTGCCGCTCGCCATGGAGGATGTCCTCGCCGTTGCCGGGGACAGACCGATTGGACGCCCGCACGTGGCGCAGGCGTTGCGACAAAAGGGGTTTGTGCAAACATTTGAGGAGGCTTTCGATAGATACCTCAAACGTGGCGCGGCGGCGCACGTGTCGAAAGAGCGGTGGCCGCCGCGACTGGCAATTGACGTGATTCATGCGGCGGGCGGATTAGCGGTCGTGGCGCACCCGCTGTATAGCATTGCTCTGAGCGCGTTAGAGGGGCTGGTCGCGCAAGGCATAGATGGCATCGAGGTCATTCATCCCTTGCACAGCGAGGAAGAGCGGGAAGACCTCAAAGCCTTTGCGCTCCGCCATCGTCTCTATTGCACAGGCGGTTCGGACTATCATGGACCGGGGCGCTCGCCGCACGAATTAGGAGCCGTGCGCGCGCCGCTAAAATGGTTGGAACGGATGCGTCGTTGACGCTCTCCCATCGCCCTGATATACTGTCACGTTGGCGCGAAAACTATGAGGAACGGCAAAGAGGTTATTGAGCCTATGCGAGGTTGGCAGTTTATCCTGTTGCTCTTCGTGGCACTGCCAGGTTGCGCGAAGGTCATGGCCGCGGACAAGACGGTGGCAGTGGTGAATGGCACACCTATCACGGAGTCGCAGTTGCACGAAGCCCTGATGGCGCGGGTGGGCGTGATGGGGCTTCAGCAGATGATTGACGAAAAGTTGCTGGAGCAAGCGGCGCGGCGGCACGGGGTCAGCGTGTCGGACAAGGAACTGGAGGAAGCCTTTCAACTTCAGAAGAAACGTTTCCTCTCGGAGCGCGATTTTCAGGAGCAGATGCGCATGTTCGGGTTCGCCTCGGAGGCGGACTACCGCCAGAACATGAAGCGCGATCTGTTGATAGACAAAATCGTCGCCCAGCAAGCGAAAGCCACAGACACGGAACTGCGCACTTACCATGCCAAGCACCCCGACGAATTTACGGAGCCAGAGCGGGTGCAAGTGCGAGACATCCTTCTCAGCAATCGGCAGACCGCGCAGGAGTTGCTCAAATTGCTGCGCACTCCGGGGAGCGACTTCGCCGGGCTGGCGAAGCAGCTTTCGGAAGACCCCACGACGCGGGACAAAGGCGGCGACCGAGGGCTGGAACGTCTGGATGATTTGGCAAAACCGTTAGCCGATGCCCTCCGCAAACTCTCCCCCGGCGACATCAGCGACGTCGTCGAGAATCAAGGGGAGTGGCACATCCTCAAGTTAGAAAAGCGGATTCCCCGAAAACGCAAAACGTTTGAGGAGGTGGAGGAAGAAGTCCGTCAGGTCGTTGAGAAACAGAAACGCGAGCAGTTGAAACTGACCTTAAAGCAGCGACTCCGCGAGGAAGCGAAAGTGCAAATTGACGACCCGCGACTACAAGCCGCGTTTGTGACGAAGAAACGTTGAAACGTTCTGACATTGAAAGGTTGAAACGTTCCAACGCACGAGGCAGGATCATGTTCAAACGATTGAGCGTCCCGACGCACCAGAAAACAGAGTTCATTGACATCACCGTGCAAATTGCCCAAGCCGTGAAAGAGAGCGGTGTGCGCGAGGGCGTCTGCACGGTGTTCGTGCCGCACACGACGGCGGGCGTGTGCATTCAGGAAAACGCTGACCCCAACGTCCCCCGTGACCTCATCAATGCCCTTCACCGTCTCGTTCCCGACGATATTCCTTATCTGCACGTCGAAGAAGGCGAGGAGAACGCGCCGTCGCACGTCCGAGCGATGTTAGTGGGCACCTCGGAATCTATCGTTGTGGAAGATGGGCGACTGAGGCTGGGCAGATGGCAGGCGGTGTTCTTCTGCGAGTTCGACGGACCGCGCACCCGTGAGGTATGGCTGCGCATCGGTGGGGCGTAAGGAAAGGTTGGAGACCATCTCAAACTTTCCGACAGTCAAGGCATAACGACATTGCACAGCATCCAGGGAAGGTCTCTGACCGCAAACACTCAGCGTCCGGTTACCTTAAAACGTCAGGGACCTTCCTCCTTCGAAAATCACTGCTCCCGCGGGGGGGCGACGCTCCGGCGGAGTCCCGACGAGTCGGGATTCGGCGGGCGCCTCCCCCCTCCCGGTCCGCGATTTTCCTGCGGCGTAGGGCGTCAACGACGCAGGGGGGCTTCCTCTGAGATGTAATCTTACTCGCGTCGTTTTTCGATGACGATTACGAGTAAGAGGAGGATTACGATTTTTCGCGAACTATCCCCCCGATGCGCGCGGCATCCACCACTCCTGAATCATGCCCTGACTTCCGCGCATCGGCTCGGGTAGTTGCGCGTCCACGCAGCGCCAAAACTCGTCGCGGTAGGCTTTGACCTGCTCCGCGAATTCGACGAGGTCGTCCTCCATCCCCGCCAGCAACTCATCGGGCACGCCCATGTAGGCGAGCCGACACCACGCGCTCTGGAGTTTTCGTTTCTTCCGTCGGGCGTCGACCCACGCGTACACCAAGTTGTCAGGAACACGAACCTTCACCGACACCGGCTGCGGACTGGAAATATCTACATAAGTCAGCACCATGCGATTGCTTCCTTTCCCCGTCCGTAGCTTAAATAAATGTAACCTTCCTACGCGTTGGGGGAAAGGACATCATGTCCACAGGTGAGGCTCCGTCGTCACCTCTGATTATACGTCCTCCCTTCCTTTGTGTCAACATTGTTGCTCAGATGGGGGCGATGTGGTAGACTAACGACGAAGGAGTGATACACCGTGTTGCGCCAAGACCTGCTGACCGCGTTGCAGGCGCTGCTGATTTTCATTGGATTGAACTTTGCCTACTGGGCGCTCTTCAAGGTTCTGCATGGACAGTCCGCCCTCGTGCAAGCCCTCAAGCAGCGCATCCGTCTGTGGGCGTATCTGCTCGTCCCCGTTGTCACCTTCTGGTGGTTCGCGCATCGCGTCATTCCCTCAGAACAAGACCACCTCCGTCACAAAGAAAACGTGCTGCTCATCGCGGAATACCTGCTGCTGACCATCCTCTCCATTCTCATCATCGAAGCGGTGAGCGCGTTCATTTTTGATTACATCTTCGCGGTGCGACGCAAGACGGACGTCCCGCACATCTTGCGCTCGCTGGCGCACAGCGTCGTCTACACGCTGCTGCTGCTGGCGCTCCTTCCGCGCTTCGTCAACCTGCGCGACGTGGCTGGGTTGGTGACGGGTTCTGCGATATTGTCCATCATTTTAGGTCTGGCTTTGCAGGATACGCTGGGCAACCTGTTCGCCGGTATCGGGATGCAGATTTCGCGCCCTTATCTGACGGGGCACTGGGTCAAAGTCGGCAACTACGAGGGCGTCGTTGAACGCGCCGACTGGCGCTCGATGACCATCCGCACCTTGCGGGGTGACCACGTTTCGTTCCCGCACAGCCTGCTAGCGAAAATGGAGATTCACAACTACTCGTCGCCGTCGCCGCTTCATGCGCGAGAGGTGCAGGTCGGCGTGCATTACCGCCATCCCCCCTACAAAGTGGAGGAGATTCTCAAGCGGTGCGCGCTAGAGACCGCCCGCGTCTGCCCCCACCCCGCGCCTGAAGTGCGCCTGACCGCCTATCAGGATTTTTCCATTCTCTACACGCTTAAGTTCTGGATAGACAATTTCGAGGAGCATCTGAACATCGAATCTGACGTGCTCAAACGGGTGTGGTACTACTTCAAGCGTGAGGGAATTCAGATTCCATTCCCCATCCGCGACGTCTACCTCCACCCCGAGGACGGCGCGTCGGATTCTCTTGCGGAAAGCGTGCAGATGCTCAAGGACGTGGAGTTCCTCAAGGTCATGACCGACGAGCAACTCCGACACTTATCGGAGCGGCTCAAAACACAGATTTACGCGCGCGGCGAGACAATTTGCCGTCAAGGTGAACAAGGTGAAACATTTTATATCATCAAAAGCGGGTGTGTGGAGGTGTCGGCGCAGAACGCTCAGGGTCAAACCATCTTCAGCAAACAGGTGATGCCGGGTGAGTTCTTCGGCGAGTTTTCGCTGATGACGGGCGAGCCGCGCAGCGCGACGGTCACGGCGTTGGAGGACACCGAAGTTCTTACGCTCGGCAAGGAGGACATGCGGCGCGCATTGGAGGCGAACGAGCGGTTAGCCGAACACATCAGCCGCGTGCTCGCCCTGCGTCGACACCAGTTGGAAGAGCAAAAGGCTCTCAGCGCGCAACTCTCACCCCAAGACGCCGCTGCCAAAGCACGCGGCGTCGAATCGCTGCGGCGGGAGTTGCTGGACCGAATTTTGAGTTTCTTTTCGTATTGAGCGCAAAACATGAAACAACGTCCCGCTTTCCCCTACGTTCTGCCGTTCGCCGTTTACTTCGCCTTCCTCGCCGTGGAGTGGCTCTGGAAGGAAAGCGTCTATTTCATTTATCCCGTCAAAACTGTCGCGGTTGTCGTCGCGCTGCTATGCGGTTGGCGTTTTTACGGCGATTTGGTCAAGCCACAGTGGTCTCTGTTGGCGGTGGTCGTCGGCGTTGCCGTGCTTGCCATCTGGGTCTCGCCGCTGTCGGAGGTCACGATGGGCGGTAAGCCGAAGGGTTTCAATCCCTTTCGCTTCGACAACGACACCCTGACGTATTTTCTCATCTTCTTCCGCATGGTCGGCGCGTCCGTTGTTGTGCCCATCATGGAGGAAATCTTCTGGCGTGGATTTCTAATTCGCTGGGTGATCAATCCCGACGACTTTGAGAAAGTTCCGATAGGACAGTTCACTTTGACCTCGTTCGCCATCACCACCGCGCTGTTTGGCGTCGAACACCACCAATGGCTCGTCGGCGTCATCGCAGGAGCGATTTACAACGTGCTGCTCTACCGAACGAAAGCGATATTCCCTTGCATCCTCGCCCACACGGTCACGAACTTGGGGCTGGGCGTTTACGTGCTGGGCACGCAGAAGTGGTATTTTTGGTAGTTCATCCACGAAGGGCACGAAGGGACACGAAGACGTCGGGCAATCTTCGATTCGCCGCGAACGACATAAGACAGGATAAACAGGACTGACGTGATTCTTTGTTCTTTTTTCGTATCCCTTTGTGTCCTTCGTGGATTGATCTTCAGAAACTATGTCTTTCGACGTTCTCATTCGCAACGCTCAAATCATTGACGGCTCCGGCAAACCGGTCTTTGAAGCCGACGTCGCTATCGTCGGCGACACCATCGCGGAAGTCGGCAAACTGCCTGCTGAGGCTCAGGCGATGGAAGTGATTGACGCGACGGGTTGCCTCGTCTCGCCGGGGTTCATTGACGCGCACTCGCACACCGACGAAGGTTTGCTCATTGACCCGACAGCGCAGAGCAAAATCATGCAAGGCATCACAACGGAAGTTTCAGGCAACTGCGGCTACTCGCCTGTGCCCGCGCTGACGGAGCGAATGCAGCGGGACATGCGCGAGCGGTTGGCGCGGTGGGGGATAGAAGACATTTTCACGACGATGGGCGAGTTCTTCGCGGCGTTGGAACAGCGCGGGTTGGGCTTGAACTACGCCTCATTTGTCGGGCACGGAACGCTGCGCACCTGCGCGATGGGTTTCGACATGCGCCCGCCGACCGATGACGAAATGCGGGCAATGAAGCGGATGTTAGAGCAAGCCATTGACGAAGGCGCGTTGGGACTCAGCACGGGACTGATTTACCCGCCCGGCTGCTACGCGGACACGCAGGAACTCGTGGAACTTTCCAAGATCCTTCCCCCCCGCGGCGCGTTGTATTCAACCCACATGCGTAACGAGGGCGATGAACTGATTGAAGCCGTCGACGAGTCCATCACCATCGGACGCGAGAGCGGCGCGCCCGTCCAGATTTCCCACCACAAAGCGACGGGACAGCGCAACTGGGGCAAAGTGCAGCGGACGATTGAGATGATGGAGCGCGCCCGTCAGCAAGGCGTGGACGTAACCTGCGACCAGTATCCTTACGTGGCGACGTCAACCTCACTGCGCATCCTCATCCCCGCATGGGCGCACGAGGGCGGACGGGAAAGACTGTTAGAACGACTGACCACAGCAAGTGACTTGGAAAAAATTCGCGCCGAAGTGTTACAACGCTATCCAACGCCGGAATCGTGGAATCAGGTGATGGTGTCGGAAGTTCTGAATGAGTCGCTAAAAGAGTTTGAGGGCAAACGGCTGGGCGAGGTCGCGCAGGCGTGGGGTTTGCCGCCGTTTGACGCGCTCATCAAACTTCTCGTCGAAGACGAAGCGCGGACGGCGATGGTGAACTTCGTGTTGTGCGAGGAGGACGTCGAAACCGTCATGCGCTATCCGCAAACAATGGTCGGCACCGACGCCCGCGCCCGCAACACCGATGGACCGCTCTCGGCAGGCGTTCCGCATCCTCGCGCCTACGGCACATTTCCCCGCATTCTCGCCCGCTACGTGCGCGAACGCCAGGTGATTTCACTCGAAGAAGCCGTGCGCCGCATGACCTCCCTCGCCGCGCAGCGGTTCTGCCTCAAGGGGCGCGGACTCGTTGCCAAGGGCTACTTTGCCGACCTCGTCATCTTCGTGCCTGACCGCGTGGCGGACACAGCCACTTATGAGAAACCGGCGCAACTGCCGGCGGGCATCACGCACGTTTTAGTCAACGGGGGAATTGTGGTGAGGCACGGACAGCAGACCGGCGCGTTGACGGGGCGGGTGTTGAGGATTTGAAAGAAACCAATTGGGGTAACATTCAGAGCGTAGATGACAATGGCGCCTCGCCCAGCGGGGCAGGGAGTATGGTTCGATATGTTACGTCGTTTAGCGCTTCTTATTTTATCGTTGACTTGTCTGTGCGCTTTCGCGGGGGCGCAGCAGACGCCGCCAGAAAATCCGAAAGAGCCAAAAGAAGAGAAGGAGAAGAAAGACGTTCCCCCTCCGACGGAGGGACAGGGAGAGGCGAACTCTAAGAAATCCCCCCCCCAACCACCCTCTGACCCCGCAGAGCCGCCGACGGCTTTGGCGGAACAGCCGGATAACGTCATCGCGCCGCAGCGCAGCCGCGAGACCCTGCAATTGCACGGGTCGCAAGTCTTTACCTACCGCAAATCCTCCGTGAGTGGCGGCGCGGATGCGTTTCAATACGACAACTATGGATTCTTCAAACCGTTCGACAGTATGACGATGCTGAACATCAACGGTCCGTTGATTGGTAACGTTTATCTGCAAGCCAACCTCAGCCGCAGTCAGTTTTACTCCGGTCAGTCGCGCTGGTTGCTCTCCTATCCGGGCATGACGAAATTCAACAGGAACTTTGACGTCGCCTTCGGCGATTTGAACGTCACGTTCACTGGCAACCAGTTCGTGAATTTCTTCGGGACGCTGCGGGGATTTGAGATAGACCACCGGCTCGGCAAGAAGGGTAAAATCAGCCTCATCGCCGCCCAGAAGGATGCCACCTACATCAACCCGTTCAGCACGTCCGGCAGCACGAACCGTCAGCCGCCGGTGTTTCCCGGCAACGGCACGCCCGGTCCCTACGCGCTGCCCGACAGCCCCATCGTGCCCGAAACGGAAATCGTGCGCGTGGACGAACGCCCGCAGTTGCGCGGCGTGGATTACACAATTGACTACGACTTCGGCACGCTCATGTTCCTGCGCGGCGCGATTCCCCCGACCTCCACCATCGCCGTGAGTTACGAGGTCCGCGTGCCCGGTCAAAAGTCACCAACGGTGTACGGCTTGCGGTGGACGCACGACCCGTCGGAGCGGATGAAGCTGGGATTCACCTACCTCGCGCAGCGCGCGCCGAACGTGGGCAGCGCGGTCACACGCCCCAATAACCCGCGCTTCCGTCAGGAGTTTTCGGGCACCAATTCCGTCGGTCCCTTTCAACTCAACTACCGCCCGGTGGTGCTGGGCAGCGAGGTGGTCACGGTGCAGGCGGTCATTCAGAAGCCGGACGTCCGCTACGTCACTGACCCTTCCACGGGACAGCTGACGCCGATTCAGCAGGACGGGGATTATCACATTGATTATTTCACCGGCGCGATTACGTTTTTCCGCCCGATTGCGATGGGGCAGGTGATCGTGGTGGAGTATACGCAGAACCTTGTCAGCGAAACGACACAGCCTTCCATTTCGGGCGACCGCTCCGTGATGGGCTTCGACGCCGCGTGGCAGTGGAAGAAAAACTGGCAGTTTGCTTTCGAACTTGCCCGCAGCGGAGCCGCCTCCAGCGGTGACGGCGGCGGCATCGCTCTGAGCCTGCGCAGTCAAGGGCACATCGGCAAGAAACTCAATCTGGACGCGTCGCTGCGCAGCGTGTCCGACAAGTTCCAGCCGATTGAAAGCAGTGCGTTCCTCAGCCGTTCGGCGACGGAGAAAGGCATCAATTTAGATTTCCAATACGGTGCGCCCACAGATATTTACAACCTCACCGGCGGGTTCAGCAGCCTGCAAAACAACAGCGGCGGCTACTTCATCGGCGTCGGACCTTACCAGTCGGGCAGCACGAACACCGCAACGACTTTCAAATCGAATCAGCGTCACCTCAACCTCACGTTGCGCCCCATTAAACTGTTCGGCGTTGTGTTGAACCCTAAGCCGGAGCACAACGAACAGCCGACAGGCGGCGGCATCATCAATCCCAACTTCAGCGCGGGTGGCGTGCAGAACTTCGGCTCGCTTTATGGGGGAACAAATTATCCCGCCTATCCCAACCCCAGTTACGGCGGCGGGATTTATCCTTACGGGCAGAGTCCGTTCGGCTCGCCTTACGCAATGCCAGGAGCCATGGGAGAAAGACCGTCACGACGCGAGTTCACGCTAACGTTGACCCACAACCAGTCGTCCAACAGCGGCGGAACTTATGCCAACTCCTACAGCACCAACAACCTCTCTTTGAACTTCGGGCGCGGACGGTTCAGTTTGCAGGCGATGATGGGCGCGAACGACCAGACTTACCCGGCGACGGGTCAACCGGGAACGACGACCGGCACGCTGACTTCCTCGACCACGCTCAACCGTCGGATGGGTCTCTCTTATGATTTCGGCAAGAACCTACGCATGAGCGCGGACTTCAACGGCATCGCCGTGAAAACGGGCGGCATCACCGATTCGATTTCGTTGAACAACAGCATCAACGTTGATTATGTTGCGCTGTGGCAGAAGGGCGATGAAAAACAGGGCGGGAGACAGCCGAAACTGCGCTTCACGTTTAGCCGCTACATGTCGGACACTGAAAGCAACGGGCGTCAGGGGACTGGGGCGTTTGGCGTTGGCGGTGGGTTCTACGGCGGCAGTTATGGCTACGGCTATGGCGGTTTCGGGGGCGCCTATGGCGGCGGATTTGGTAGTTATGGCACTGGTGGATTGTTTGGCGGCTCGAATCCATGGAACACGGGCAGTTTCGGTTCGTCGGGGGGCTTTGGCGGCGCAAGCGGTTGGGGCAGTTTCGGTTGGGGCAGTCAGGGCGGTTTCTGGGGGCAGCAGGGCAGAGTCCCGACGACGCAGACGCCGGGCGGACAACTTCCCGACTTCCCTGCACCGTTGTTTCCCAACACGCTGATTGCGCCCGGCATCACGAACACGCCGATGGAAGGCGAGGCGGGCGTGACCGTCCTGCCGACTCCCCCCGGCGTGACGACGCAGATGCTCGCCCCCGGCGTGACGAACGCTGGCGGCGCGAGCAGCGCGCCCCCCGCTGTGCCTGTGCCTTCCAGAACGGATAGGCAAAGCAGCCTTGCGCCCCTGCCGGAAATCAAGTCGCGTCCGATTGCCGAGACGCCGCTGAGTTGGAGCCAGATGTATGCCTCGTTGCTGCCGCGCTATCCATTCCTGTCGGCACCGGGGATGCCCTTCGTGCAGTTTCTTGGCTACGAACCTGTGAACCCGGCGACTGCCGCTCTGTCGCGGGCATACGTCACCAACGTTCCCAAGCGGCAAACGACCAACACGGACAGCCCCACGCCGGCGGATGGCATTTTCCGCACGAAAGGCTCTTACGATTCGCTGGCAGTGATGTATACGCCCAGCCCCACCAACAAGTGGTCGCTGGGGATGCGCTTCAACAGAAGCACCAACGCAGGCACGGGCTTCGTTGCCAACAGCACGTCGAACGATTTCAGCATTGACTTCCAGTACCGTTTCTCCGAAACGCTGACGCTGATGGTCAACAAGATGAAACAGGATTACACCTTCTTGGACAACGGCAGCCGCACCAGCAGCGACATGTTGAGCGTCAACGTGCAGTGGGGTCGCCCCGACGGACTGAACGTGCTTTTCGGTTTCAATAGCATCAAGTCGTCCAGCAGCGAGGAAGAAAGCAGTGGGCAGAACGCAGCGGCACAAAGCCGCGTGCTGCGCCAGTTCCCCGGCGGCGGATTTCTCCCTCCGTTGCCGCGCAGCGGCGGATTCAGCGGCAGCAACACATCGTCGTTTGACGCCCGCATCATCTATCCTCTGTCGCAGCGGATGAACCTGTTCACCGACCTCCGCTTCATGGACAGCAGCGGCGGCGGCACGCCCTCCACCAAGCGGCAGGATTTCGGCTTGGGCGTCAGTTATCGTCTCAGTGACCGCATGGACTGGGAAACCACCCTCGCCCGCGTCTCCAATTCCTCCGGCGATGCGTCGAACGCTTACAAAGCGATGACCATTGAGAGCCGGTTGAGTATCAATTTCTGAAAATGTAAAGGCACGGTGAATCCGGATGGCAGACCCGTTGGCATCGCCACGACAGTTAAAACCGGATGGCACAATTGTTCCTCTCAGCGCACCAGTTAACTATGAGTGCACGATGACCTATCAGGTTTGGGTGCCGCCCTTCAATGAATGGCCAAGGCGTGGACTGCCCGTCTCGGCTCAACCCGTCACTGTCAGTTTGGCTTACGTTGCCCTCAACGACTCTTCCTTAGTCGGTTACGAGACCACGTGGAATAACGGTTTTCATCTGATATGGGTTCATAATTATCCCTACAGTGGCTTCGCGGGTCCCTGCGTTCCCTATTCGCTGTTTATTGATGCTCAATTCGGCACGTGGAGTTACGACCATCTCACTGGCAACTGGACTTACAGCGGGGGAACGTCCACAACTCCGCCTCCTTGGCTATTCCTCGTAGGAACGAAATACACGCGAGTGACACCGCCGCCAGACGGTCCGTGCCCGCCCGACAGCGGAACGGCGAACGCATACGCCAACATCACGTTGCTGACGCGGGCGCATAAAATTGTCGAGACGAAGGAGTTCGCATTCGGTCCAGAAACCCGATTCATCCCTGACGACCTCCCTTATCCGACTGTCGAGACGCGGCGCTGGGTGCGCAAAGGGGTGCCCACTGGTCCCAGTATGATGGCAGGGCTATTCAAGCGGGTCACCAGTTCGTTCGGCAGTCACGAGGGAGAGATACCAACGGCAGGACCAGGGAACAACTGGGGCAACACCAGTTACCCTGACATTGGGCAAAGAGGGTTGCACGGGAGTAGTTACAACGCAAGTTCGTCACAGACTCGTATCGTGAAAGACGGGATCAACTGGGCAATGCTCTTGAGTGCTCAACCGTCCAACTGGAACTCTGGGAAGACCGGGTTTTGGTATTCTGGGCAGAAAGGCGTGCAACTTAACAATGATACCGTGAGCATTTTCGTGATGGAAGGCGCGACTGGCGGCACGGATTTAGGCGTCAACTTCAACTTCACTCCGCGCCTCCGCTTCGACTTCGACCTGAAGGGCGTGGGACGCGACGTTCCAGCGCTGACCGACGTTGAGATGAACAAGAGGGGGGGCGTCTTTCCTGCGGACGCCGCACAATACTTTTCCGATGGCGAACAGTTGGGGGTGGACAATGGAGGCTACGTGCCCACATCCGGGACAATCGTTGAGGACCCCGGCTACGGACCGACGGGCACCGATGCTGAGTTCTCTCTCACCACTGACTGGCTGATAAACAATGGTGAAGATGAAAACGATAACGTCATGTTTATCGAGGACATCGAGGATGAGTGGGAGAACGGATTGGTCCTCAATCACATTACCGACGTCGAAATTGACGGCGTGACTAATCCGTCCAACTGGTCGGTTGCTTCAGATTCCGCTCGGATCACCGCTGGAACCAACGAGGTCGTTGTCCAGGTCCCTGCTCCTCCTCCCACCACTGCTCCGCTGGCTGCTGTAGGAGACAGCGGAGTCCTCAACGGCGAGTATACCTACCGAGTTACGTTCGTCATTGACGGAATCGAAACGGAAGGCAGTCCTGAGAGTAGTTCCGTCCTCCCGTCAAATCAATCGGTTGTCTTGACGGGGATACCGCTTGGACCCGCAGGTACGTCTGCGAGAAAGGTTTACCGCAGTCTGTACGATCCGACAGACGAGTCGTGGAGTGCCTATCTGCTCGTCACGACAATCAACGACAATACGACTGATTCTTACACTGACAACGTGGCGGACGCGGACTTGGGCGACCCGATCCCTCAAGTCCCTGATTCAGCGACCATCGAATTCCGAATCGCAAATGTATACACCTCTGGCAAGATGCACTTTGAGCATCACCGCTACTTGCACATTCTGGGTTCGAAAGACAATGGCGATATTCGTTCGCTCATCATGGAACTTGTGGCACAACCTGACGCTGCAAGTCCTGCGGATACTTTTCGCTTCGAGGGTGCCGACCAGGTCAGCGCCACAGACGCCGAGTTTGACCTGTGCCTGCCTCTTGCTGATACAACTTGGGATGTCCGTATCATCTCAGCCATGCGCCTGATTTTGAACGCAGGCACATGGCACATCATCAACATCAAACTTACCACGAAAACCGATCCGCTGCGTGCTGCTGTTCTTGTTCCGTATGCACAGAAGGGTCTCCTTGAAACGCTCATCAACGGCAAGATCTCCATTCGCCAAGAGGAAACGGACGATGCCTTGGCGAACGTGGATGCCTTCCGTGACTCGGTGCGCGCGCTTGCAGTTTTCGATGACAAGAACTGGGGATACGAGCCGTCAACCAACAATCCGTCTCCCCAGTTGCCAACAGACGTTGACGGCTATCCTGGGGCGGGTACGTATTACTTGACGAACAACGTCACTCCCCGTTGGTTGAAACCGCAGGTTGACAACACAGACGGACGTTTCAAAATCACCCCCCGCGTCCATCGCGTGAACCTCATCAGCGCGTTTCGTCCGGACGGCAACCCGCACATCTTCAAGGTGCGCAAGCATTTCTTTGGCTGCATTCATGGGTTGGGTGATATGGTGCAGATAATGGACGCGGACCAACCGACCATCCCCATTGACCCGGGCCCACCCATGGGCAATGTAGAGAATTATTGGAGGTCGGTCTGGTTCCCGCCCAAGAGACCGGGCGTTTCACCGCAGCAAAACCGCATTTACCTCGTCGCTCGAGATGATCTCAAAACCACCAATCAAATCGTCTCACGGCAATCTGCCCGCAACTTGGTTGGAGTCACCGAGGTGGGCTTTTATCTTCCCGGTGACTACACGAAGAAGTTAAATTACAAGGGGGCTAATGCTGCCAGTCCCCAAGATCACGAGTTCGCCATCCTCAGGCAGGAACCCGGAGGCAACCAACTCTACATCCTGGCAAAAGTGCGAGCGTCCCAACTGCCCACTACTGACTCAAGGGTTCAGGTGAGGGTTAAGACTTCAGTGACCGATACCACAGGCATCTTGGTTAATCTTTCCTACTCTGGGGCTGACCCACAACCAAACATCTATCACTTCCGGAAGCCTAATGGCCAAGAGATTGTGATGGTAGACCCAACTCCGCCCGGACAACCTCCGCAGCCAAGCATTGACGATGTGCAGATTCAGGTCCACATGAGCGGGGACAACACGACAGAATACACGACCTACGACCACGCGCACACAAAGACTGGTAACTATAAGGATTCTGAAGCAGTGAAGTATGGACAATTGCGGGGGCGGGCACGGTATCATAGTAACACTTGGGGGATGGGAGTACCTACGCTCGCAACCCTGCTGCGGTTCATTAAGGCTGCGGGTGTGGAGAAGATGGAGGTTTTTGCTGTTGCTAAGCCCAAAATGAGACATGAGTTGCCCGTGAAGAACCAAGCCGACTTGCTGTATTACAGCGGACACGGGCACTTGGCGAATCCACAATTGCGAGGTAAGATTGACTGTTGGGACATTGACTATGACCCCAAAGAGAAAACAGGTTACTTCGGAGTGGATGACATCTGGCCCAACGTCAACTGGACGGAAGACTTGCAATACTTTGTCATTGCCGGGTGTTCCGTATTAGCGCCGGGCATCTATACCTCTCCTAAAGACGGTAAGGTGAAAGGAGTCTATCGGCAGGGCACATTCTACTATGAGGATGAGGGGCAGGAAATAACAGCGTCTGAAGGTCCGGGAATTCATTGGGCAACTCTGACGTTGCGCAATCCGAACTTGAATAACGTTGGTCCCTTGAAGGGCTTGTGTGGATACTGGTTCGACGCGCCAGCCGATAGGGAAATAGATAAGCAGACTGGACGAATAATCTCCGAAGAAGGGAAGGCGGTTAAAATTGCGCAAGCGTTTACGCGGTATTTGACATCGCAGGTTCCGCCGACTGAAACAGGAGACCGAGTCCTTGACGCTTGGCTGGAGGCTAATCGAAGCAACAGCGCAAGGGCTATCGTCTATACCCAAACCAGCTACTGGTACGTATGGACTGGACTATTCGACAGGGTTTACAAGGCGGAGAGTGGTTGGGGTTGGTAACTGGGGGGTTAAGGATGTTCCGATGGGTACGTACGAAATCATGCATAGCAAAACCGCGTTCAAGAATAGGACAATGGATACCTATTCTACTTGTGGTCTTAGCAGCTGGAGTTTGGATGACACGAGTGCAGACCTCCCCAATGGTGTGGCGAGTGCATAGCCTGCCAGACGGTGAGTATTGGTGGATAGTCAGGGAAGACCATGATCAATTATTCCTCGTGTCGGTGACTAAAAATCTGCGCCCCTTACCAATAGTCCAACGTACTTCTGGGGCAGCCGATATTTTCCCATTCTGGGTCTATCACATAAACCCTGAGACAGATCAGGTCGTCGAACGATTTCGAAGCAAGCATCTGTCACCAATGGGTATCAAATCTCAAAGGGAACGGCGTCCCGATTCATGGCTGGCTCAGGAGTGCGACCAATGGGTCGTAGATAGCCAAGGAAACCTTGCCTACGCCCTGAAACCAGCGCCCTGGAAGAACCTGCACATGTATGGTTTTTACTCAAGAGTAGATGTTGTGGACCTACAGCAAAGGCGAGTGAAAGCAAAGTTAAGCATGTGGGGCACCCATACATTGGCGCTCTCTCCCGATGGGAAAAAGTTGTATGTTGCGGCGGAGACTGCGGGCAGGGGACAGGATAGTGGGGATGAGAATGCGGCCATCGTTGGCATCGCGGTCATATCTACTAAGAATCTAACTGTGATTAAGAGACTTTCTTTAGTGAGCGGCATGACACCTAACGGGGTTGAGGCGATGGTATTCACAAAAGATGGGAAGCGTTTATTTTGTGGGACGCGGGATGGGATATATGTCGTAGATACCGAAAAGGATGAACTTGAAATGTGGACGAAGACATTTCTTTACAGAAACAGACAAAACCGCGGCTTTAGCAGTTTCATCGCGTTGGCTCCGGATGAAAAGGAACTATACGCAGGACTGAGACTTGCTGAAAAGGATGGTGCTGTCGTGGCAATAGATGTCGCGCAGAAGAAGGTGGTGCGGAAATTAGAATTGAGTAAAACTGGCTGCACCTCCGTCGCAGTCGCCAAAGACAAACTGTTTGCGGCATGTTTAGATGGAGTCTACGTGATAGACATTGACCGCTGGCGAAGCCAGAAATAATGAGGACATGGACCGGTGAGGAAGCAGATGAGGTTTGAAGAGATTTTTCTGTGTTCCTCCCTGTGTTTTGTAATTTTGTGGAGGTGACGAAAGGGAGTGGTAAGGAAGTGTTTCATTCAATTCGTCTGTATTCTGCTCCTTATTGCTGGAGTCTGTCGCGTCGCGTGGTGCGATCACGGGACGCACGAGATATTGTCCAACGTGCCGCACAATGCCATCGCGCGCGGGCTGGTCAGCGCGATTCCGGTGGACGTGACGGGGACGCGCAGCGCGGCGGATGTGCGGTTGCGTGTGCAACAGACCGCCGTGCGGCGTAGTGCCGCATTGCGGCGACAGGCGCATCCGGCGGTTGAGAGGATCATGCGAGAACTGCGCCGCGCCCGCCCGCGCATGTTGCCGATGCGCTTTGACCGCGTGCTCGTCAACACGCGCAAGAGTCAAATTGGGAAATTGGGAAATTGGGAAATTGGGAAATTGGGAAATTGGGTCCTGCCTGGATTGGAGACGGGCAGCGGGGCCAAGCGGCAGTTCGGCGGCGGGCATCTCTCGTTCGCGTTTCAGGGGTTCACGGCGCAGGAGGAGCAGGAGTTCCGCGATTTCTTAAACCAAGCGATTCCCGTCGTCGAAGGCATCTACGGCTTGCCCGCGCAGAGCCGCACCATTACGATTCGCATCGAAAAAAATCTGGCGCAGGCGTTGGGGCAGTTGGGGCAGTCCACCGCGCGCGAGATTGAAGGTGGGTTCTACAACGTCTCCACCGACGAAATCCTGATTCCGCCGCTGCTGTTCGGCAACTTTCAGGCGGACGCGCTCAACTTGCTGCACCTCATCATCCACGCCTTTCACGGCAGTTTGATGTTTTCGTTCGACGCTTGGGAAGAAGGCTGGGCGCAGACCGTCGCCCTCATCGCGTTCATGCAACTTTTCCCAGATTTTGACCCGCGCGACGACCCCTTCTATTTCATCCAGACCTACGACATGAACAACCAGCCTGCATTGGGCAACAGCACCTTCTACCCGCCGACCGGCTACGACGGCATGACGCCATGGCGCATCGGGATGAGCCTTTCCGCGTGGCTCAAAGTTTACGTGGAAAACCCCAACTTTTTCGCGCAGTTCAACAGCATCTATTACCAGCAGTTCAACCCCAATGACGCCGTGCCGCTGTCCGGCAACGTGCCTGCGCTCAAGCAAATAGCGATGGGCATTGTGCCCACCGTGGAGGGACTGACGTTCACCGACTGGTATCGTCGCCAGCACGTTTTAGACACCAGCATTTCGGTGGGCAACAAACTCTACGCCTTCAACCTGCCCTTCCCCACAGACATCAGCATCATCATCGCCCTCTACTACTACCGCACCGAAGTCAACGGCGATGAGACGCCGCTGCAAACGACGGCGCAGTTGTGTTACAGCAACGACGAAGTGCTGTGCGACCCCGACGACCCCAACTCCGGCTTGTTTGCGGAGGAGGGCAACGAGGCGGACATCGTGGACGGCATCGGGGCGATTGCGCCGCAGTTTTTCAACATTGGCGGCGCGAATCGCATCACCATTGACATTTTTGCGGAGGACTCTTTCCGTCGCATCACCTTCCCTTACGGCGTCTCCGGCGACATTGGGGCGAACAACCAGTTGTTCGGCGCGGTGCTGGACAGCGACGAAGGCGAAATTTCCGTTACGATTCCCGGTCAGGAAACGAGGACGATGCCGGTGAGCCGCGGTGTGTTCAACTTCGGCTCCGACGTGGGCATCCGACAGCCGACGCAAATCACGATTCAGTTCACGCCGACGGAGGGCAAAACCGTGACGGTTGTGCGCAACGTGGGCTGGGGATTTTACGCGACGATTTTCTCCGCCCCCTTCGACGTCGTCACGCTCTCGCACACGTTCTCGGCGGGGTTCAACATGATGTCCATTCCACTCACGCCGGTTCTGTCCGACGAAGCCGACGCGCTCGGCATTCCGCGCAACCGCCTTCTTCTGGCGCGGTTCAAGCCGGACTTGCCCGGCGACAACAAGTATGAGATTTATCCCAACCTCAGCCAGCCCCTCGGACCGGGTGTGGGGGGGTGGCTGCGTCTGGAGCAGGACACCCTCATCTCCGTGCAGGGCGTTCCTCTGCCGAATTTTGAGGATGGCGTTGTTCCCCTGCGGCGTGGGTTCAATCAGGTCGGCGTGCCGCACAACAAAACCTACACCGTCAGCGAACTGCGCGTAAATTACCGCAACGAACAGGGCGAACAGAATGCCACCATTGACCAAGCCGTCGCCGCGGGCGTCTTGAGTCAGGGCATCTGGGGCTACTCGCAAGCCGACGGGTTCACGCTGCTGAATAATCAATCGCTCGTGGAACCGTTCCGTTCTTACTTCGTTCGTTCCAAACAGGACGGCGTAAGTCTTATTTTCGCCGCGCCCGCGCCGCTCGCGCAGCGGGTGTTGGGAAATTGGGAAATTGGGAAATTGGGAAATGTGGCGAAGCGGAGCCGAACCAAGAAGACCGGGAGTGGCAGCAAGAAAGGTTCGGTGATTGAGTGGCGGGTGAAACTGTCTGCGTTGTCAGCCGTGGCGAGAGACCGAGACAACGGGTTTGGTGTAGCGCAGGGGGCGACGCGGGGATTTGATAACGTCTATGACATCGTGCAGCCGCCGGAGATTGGGCAGTTCGTTTCGCTCTCCTTCCCCTTCCGAGCCGCGAGCGTCAGCGAACGATTGGCTTACGACATTCGCGCCCCTTACAAGGGCGAGCAGTCGTGGGACTTTATCGTTGAATCGGATTTGTTCAACACCGACGTCACGCTGACGTGGGATGTGTCGGGGGTGCCGTCCACCGTGAACCTGAAACTGATTGACCTTGACGCGGGCAGCAAGCCGGTCAATATGAAAGCCGGACAAACTTATCAGTTCCGCACCGGCGAAGGCTACACCCTGCGACGTTTCCGCGTCGTAGCAACCGTGCGGGCGAAGAAGAAGTAGGAGAAGTGGAGTAGTGGAGTGATGGAGTGGCGGAGTGTTGAGATGAACAAGGTGAACCACAGAAAAAGTATCTCTGGTATGGGAGTATGGGAGTATGGGGGTGTGGGTGTGTGGGCGTGTTCTCTCCCATACTCCCATACTCCCATACTCCCATACGTCTTTACCTTCCTCTGCTGCGCTCTGCTCGCGGGCTGTGGCGGCGGGTTTGGCAGCGTGACACCCATCAATCAAGGCGGCGGCAACAGCGGGGGGGGCACACAGCCGGGCAAGGTGACGCTGACGGGGACTGTGAAAGATCAGCAAAGCAGTCTGCCGCTGCCGGGCGCGCTGGTCATCTTCGGCGGCAACCGCACGGTGACGGACGCGGATGGAAAATTCGCGCTGTCCAACGTGAACGTGCCGCGCCGTCAAACCGTGTTGTCCTCGCCCAGCGCAACGCGGCGGTTGCAAGCGGCGGAGACGATTCAGGTGTCTCTGACAGTGTCGCTGCACGAGTTTGAGACGTTCCTCAATGACTCGTTCAGCATTCAAGAGGGCGGGTCGGCAAACGTTGACGTGACTCTGGTGCCCGCGCCCGGCGCGGGTACGTTTACGGGTCTGGTGCGCGAAAGCGGCACGAGCAAAGGCGTTCAGGATGCGCTGGTGACGATAGGAGGGATGAAGGGGCGCACCGACAAAGACGGGCAGTTTCAAATCAGCGGCGTGACGCCCGGTCCGCAATCGCTCCGCGCCGAGGCATCGGGGTTCACGCGAACCGTGATTTCCGTGAACGCTGTCGCCGGGGAAATCGTGGAACTTCCGCCGATTGACCTGTTCAAATCCAGCGACTTGATTCCCGTGAGCGGCAAGGTGCTGGACGACGTCAGCCAAGAGGGTATCGTCAGCGCGACGGTGCGCATCGGCAACAAGGAAACAACGACGGGCGCGGGCGGGGGGTTCAACCTGAACGCTCCGGCGGGGACGCAGCCGGTCGTCATCAATGCCACAGGGTATGAGTCCATTGCGTTGAACGTCGAAATCATTGGTGGACTGCCGCCGTTCACGTTCTTCTTAGCGGCGTCTACGGTGGAGCCGCCCAACACGCCGTTCAACGTGCGCGGCAAGGTGACCGACCAAAATGGCAATCCCCTCAGCGGCGCGCGCGTCACCGCGTTTGAACAACCCAACAACATCGCCCGCGACATCTTCGTCACGCGCAACGACGGCAAGTATCGCCTGTTCATCGCGCCCGCGTTCTATCACATCGTCGTCGAGAAGTCCGGTTTCCAGACCGCCCAACGCGACCTGACCCTCTCGCCCGGCGGGCAGATTGTGGACAACTTTAACTTCACACTCGTTGCGGGGGGCGGCGCGTCCCGTGTGTTGCGGTCATCGGTTCAGCCGAAGCGGTTGAAAAGGGAGAGACAGTAAACATGACTTGACGCTCCGCTCCACCTGTGCTATGCTAAAGCGTCATCAACATCACACTCAGAGGAGGAAAACAAATTGAGGAAACGCAGTGTCGCAAGGGCTTGGTGGTTTGGAAGTATCGTGGGGGCGTGTGGGGCGGCTCTTACGACCCTCGCCGGGTGCGGCGGGGGAAACGGCAACGTCGAGGAAATCCTCACCGCTATCTTGACGGGTCGAATTGTAGCAGGTAACACGGCGGTGGTGGGAGCGAGAGTCTCCACCGACAAGGGGCAAACGACCACGACGGGAGCCACCGGCAGATTCCAACTCGTCAACGTGCCTGCCGGTCAAGTGACACTGACCATCACGGCGACTGGTTTCGACACGCAAACAGCAATCGCCAGCGTGGAAGGCGGACAGATGTTGGATGTGGGCGACATTTCGTTGACCCCGGCGGGGGGCGGCTCGCCGCCTCCGCCTCCCAGCGGCGGCGGCAACGGCAACCCACCTGGAGTGCCGTTCCCGTAGAGAGCAAGCGTATGATGCGGGGCGGTCGCCCTCTTTCAAACTGGATTTAGGCGCAAGTTTGCCTCTCCTGAATCCGGTTCGGAAGAGGGTAACAGCCCTGCCAGAGTCGTGAAGCGATTTGTCTTTCTTCTTCTGACACTCATAGTCTTGGGCGGCGCGTATTGGTGGCAGCGGCAGCTGCCTGACCGCGACGTGCGTGAAGTCGTCGCCCCCGTTCCCAAACCTCCCGCCGCGCCGCAGGTCATTGCGGAAGACGTTGAACTCAAAATCCGCTCGCAGGGCAAACTCCTCTGGCAACTGACGATTGAGAAAGGGCGCGTTCCGACCGACGGCTCCACCATCTGGGTCACGGGTCTCAAGCGCGGCGTTTACTTCCGCGACGGCAAACCCTACCTGACCGTGACCGCCGGGCAACTGCAATACAACCCCACCAGCGAAAACATCGTCGTCAGTGGCGACATCAACCTCCGCAGTGAAGATGGCTTATCGCTGTCCACGTCGCAGATGCGCTGGCACAAGGACTTGCGGCGCATCATCTGCCCCGGCGCCGTGCGGATGAAGGTGAAAGATACTTCTATTACCACCCAGAAAGTCTTCCTCTATCCCGACGAGAAAAAACTCGTCTGCCCGCAAGCGGTCAACGTCACGTCGCCCAACGCTCAACTCCGCAGCGACAAGTTGGCTGCCAACCTCCAAACCGAAGAGTTCGAGATGAGCGGAAACGTGAGCGGAACGTTTCGTATCAAGCGAACAACCGCCCCCAAGGAAGGTGTGTGATTATGAGTCACCGACAGTTTATGCTGATTCTATTTGCGGCTTTGACGCTGACCATCGCAGCAAGCGTATTTCGCGCTCATTCTCAGGGAGCGTCGAAGCCAAAGGGCAAGGCTGCCCCCCAGCAAGAACCGCCGAAGGAAGACAAGGTATTTCACATCAAAGACGCTGACAAATTCTCTGGCAAGAGTGGAAAGTGGACTCTCATCGGGAAGGTCGAGGTTGAAATTCCAGAGGACAACCTGCTTCTCTTCGCCGACCGTGTGGAGTTGGACGAAAAGGCGAAAATCGCCACAGCGACGGGCAATGTCAAACTCCTGCGCGGCGAGGAAATGTCTCTCAGCAGCGAGACACTGACGGTTGACGTAGGCGAGAATCAAGCCGTTTGCACGAACAACGTTCGGCTCGTCTACAAGACCAAGCCTAAATCCACTGAACAACCATCTAACGCTAATGCCAGCAAAGGCGATAGCAAACCCGAAACAAAGGCAAAGACGACAACGCTCACCTGCGAGCAACTGGAATACGACCTTGATGAAAAAACGGCAACAGCAACGAACAAACTCCACCTTGACTATGACGATGGCAGCGCGACTGCCGAAAAAGCGATTTTTCTCGAAGAAGACAAACTGGTGACTCTGGAAGGCAAAGTATCTATCTTCACGAAGGGAGAGAGTAAAGTCACCCTCACCGTGGACAAAATCACCATCAACATCGAAACGGGCGAATTGGACGGTGATAACCCCAAGGGCAAGATTAGCGTGCCGCGTGGCGAGAAGACGCCTGAAGACAAGCCCCCTGCCGCGCCGGGGAAGAAGTCGTGATGATTTCGTGTGAGCGTGTGGGTGTGTATCCCCATACGCCCACACACTTTTCTCCACCCTGTCAACCTGGGTGCATTACGCAGAATTTGCCGCCCTGTTGCTACCGAATTCTGCCACCGAATCGAATTCGGTGTCTAAGACGCCAGGATGAAAGTCTGCTGAAGCAGACTCGTTTGCGAGCCTGCTTTTAGCAGGCTTTGCCGGCGTTGCAGACGCCGAATTCGATTCGGCGGAATGAGGGCTGCCACCGAATTCTGCCACCGAATCGAATTCGGTGTCTAAGAGCCTATCCGAAAAGTAGCGCCGACATCCTGTCGGCGGGCAGGCAGGATGCCTGCGCTACACTTTTCGGATAGGCTCTAAGACGCCAGAACGAA
>FWPU01003832.1_pt1 | contig 36716 bp, 34 predicted proteins | sample 2228361 | NCBI WGS metagenome assembly FWPU01 (sample SAMEA103939777, study PRJEB20133) | metagenome
TGATCGTCGTGGCGATCATCGGGATGCTCGCGGTGATGCTGTATCCCGTGTTTGGCAATCTGAAGATGCGGATGAAGGTGGTCGGGACGATTCAGCGCCTGCACCAATTCAACACCGCGCTGCAAATCTATCGGCAGGAGTGGAACGGAGCGGACGTGTTCGACTCGTACAAGTCGTATTATACGATTGGGCTGCCGCCGAACATCCGCACGACAGGCAACCCGCAGTACTTGTGGGAGCCGGTGGATCCAATGCTGCCGGGAATTCGGCCCGAGGACTGGCTTGGCCCCTGTTCTCCCGGACTCGGGAAAACCCCCGAAAAGTACGACGATGGGGTCCAGTACGGTGGCGCAACCGGTCACTTGAGGATGGTGGCGCATATGTATGATCCCCTCGTGATGCTCAAGCCTGTCGAAGGTGGTGGATTTACTGCTAACTGGCTGCTGTACAAGGACTACCTCCCACAGTACCGGCAGAACGCGGTGGTCATGGCGGAGTTCTATTGCAACCCGCTGGACACAGAGGTCAGAAGCCCATTCGTTTCGCGACGAGGGATTGCGCTGTTGCTCAGCGGCCAGGTTGTGAACAAATATGCCCGAGGAGATTGGAACGATTTGCGGTGGTTTTCGCCGCCGGCTGACTAACAACAGTTAGAAGGAGGAAGCAAAATGACATCCTATCGAAACATCGCTCGCATCTGTGCGATTGCGGCTTCTGGCGCCGCCGTTTTGATCGCGCAGCTCGGTATCGGTCAGGGCCTGCCCGGTATGCCGATTTGCCAGGGTAATCCGCCAACACCTACAACCAACTGTAGGGTTAACGGAGAGTGTGCTGAGAATGACACCTGCGCCGGCAAAGAGCTTGGGGCAATTCTCGAGAGCAGCCGAACCTGGTGTTGCAAGACCATGACAGACGACCGTGGACGCCGCTGGTGCATCCAATACACCGGTTACTGGCGCTGTTGCCAAGGGGCCGATGAGCCCCCGAGATGGTTCTCGGTCTGTAAGAAAGAGTCGGTACGGGGGTTCGAGAGTTGCGATGGGCAGCATTGCAACTAGCCCAACTGTTGGTCGCGCCCCTCGTGTGCGGCGAGGTTTCGTGATCGCGCTGGTGGTTGTGACCGCACTGTTCGCATCTGTGCTGCTCATTCGAGCTCTTCGAAAGCCGGAGCCCCTTGAGGAGGCCGCCCACACCGTCTTGTCGGCGCTCGTGGCGGGAGACGCCAGAACGCTCATGAAGTACGTGACTCCCGAAGAGCGAGAAGCCGGCGGCCTCGCTGAAACAACCCTCCAAGAGCTGTTGGACCGTGTATTCATGCCCGTGTTCGGGGGGTGCAAGCTCCAAAAAACCTCCCGATGGGAGTACTCGAGCGACACGCACTATATTATTGAGGGAGAGCTGTCGTGCGAAGGCGGCAAACGGATGCTCGTTGGCGCCGACGTCGCCTCCGGCGACACTCCTGTATGCCCCTCTCTTGCGTTGTCCATAGTAACAGAAGTCGTTGCTGCCCGAGGTAGGCAGACGTACCCGGGGCTGGACAGCGCGCTCGCTCAGTACAAGGCCTTCCGAGACCTCAAGCCGGTTCTTGAGACACTCCGGTTGAAGAAGGTTTGGTTTGGCTACAAGGGCCGCGCCCTGTCATGGGATGAGATCGAGGCTCGCTACCGCCAACGGGCTGAGGAAGCCGTTTCCCCATCGTAGAGGGTGGCGAAGGAGGCTCTACCGGGTGCTGAAAAAATGACGCCATCCTCTTGACAAAACCCACGGGGGGGGGTACAAAGGAGGCATGCGGGCGGAAAACGCCCCGGTCTGGCTGAAGGACGCGCTTGCGGGAATCCGGGACGCGCTCCCATGGTGCGTCGTGATCGTCGGAGGTTGGGCGGCCCTCCAACTCGCCCCATCTCTCTTCTACTCGCGTGCGGAACGCGCGGCAGGAACGGTCGCACAATCCTCTCCCTGGATCTCCGACCTCGTCGGAAAGCAAGTCTCGCTCCCCGAAAGGGACCTCAATGGAAGACCCGTGCCTCACACCGATGGGACGATCGTCTGGTCTGTGGCGTGCTCCGAGTGTTCGTCGCCCGAGGCGCTTCTTGCTCTTGTGAGGAGCGCGCCGACGAAACCCGTAGTGCTCGTGAGCGCCCAGTTCACGCCTGCCTATCGGGCGGTCCTGGATCACGCAAACGACGTAGTTTTGGTACAATGCTCCTCAGAGTCCTCGGTGGTGCCGGTCGAGATGCTCTCCAGGGCGCCGCAAGTCGTGGTTCTCGACTCTATGGGGGTGATTCGAGAGACGCCGCGCGGCACCGAGACGCTCAAGATGTTCTTCGAACGGTTGGGAGGAAAACAGTGAAACGGAACAGTAGAAATGGAGGACTTACGCTTCTCGAGTCGCTGATCGTCGTGGCGATCATCGGGATGCTCGCGGTGATGCTGTATCCCGTGTTTGGCAATCTGAAGATGCGGATGAAGGTGGTCGGCACGATCCAGCGCCTTCATCAGTTCAACACCGCGCTGCAGATCTATCGGCAGGAGTGGAACGGAGCGGACGTGTTCGACTCGTACAAGTCGTATTATGCGTTGGGGCTTCCATCCACGCAGTCTGATCTTGCGCTTGACCACTTGGAACCTGCGCTGCCGGGGTTGCGGCCCCAAGACTGGCAAAGCCCGTGCTACGCCTACACGTTATCGGACGAGGAACACATGGCCCGCTTGTCCTTGGGAGGTGTGCACAGCCATATCAACTTCGCGGCAGCGATATACAATCCGGAGGCTGTCTCGATTCCCGGCACGTGGAACGCAAGATACATTAACTACATTCCAGAGTATAAATCCGACATCGTTGTCTTCACCGATGTCTACTGCAATGCTCCTTCTGTTCATGTTCTTTCGCCGGTCCAGCTCAAGCGCGGGATCGCGCTTCGGCTGAGCGGTCAGGCCGTGAGCATCCAGCGATTGCCGCCTTTGGGGGATTTGTTTTGGTTCCATGAGAAAGAGCAATAAGGAGGTATGAAACGAATGACAAACAACACAAACAACGCAACAGAAAGGCAACCGATGCATCGGTCGTTGTGGCGTGCCCTTGGCTTTGCGGCTGCCATCTTGATGGCGCTCGCGGTTGGACCGTGGTTCTTTCCGTCTACGGCGCAGGGGCAGATTCCTCCCCAATCGCCGTGCCCACCCACGCCGCCATCATGGTATCACTACTGCGGTCGCGAGGGTGGAAAGTGCGATCAACAAGAGCAGTGCAGCCGTCCGCTGTACGCTTGGCACACTCGGACGGCGTGCTGTCACCTGGACGAATGGAACAGATGTTACGAGTATGTCGGAGAGTGGTGGTGCTGCCCTCCGAAGGACGGTGTCCCAGCCGGGTGGCGGTCGGCGTGCATTGGGGGTGATCTTGCAGGTAACCGATGCGTTGGCGGAACACGATGCGAGTAGTAGCCAGATGAAAGCCCGGAAGGTTTTCTTCGGCCTCTTTGCCCTGACGCTCGTCGCGTTCTCGGTCTATCTGCTTCGCTGGATCAGGCCCCCCGAGGACAAGCCCACGGCCGCCCGCAAATGCCTCCAATACCTGGTTGAACGGAATGCGGATGCGCTGATGCCTTATATCACGAGGCAGGAAGCCGAGGCGACGGGGCTGACAAGCGACGGTCTCCAGCAACTGTTCGACCATGTCCTCAACCCGCGTCTCGCGGGATTTGAGATCGCGTCGGAGATCGTAGAGGAACGCAGAGGTGCCACCGTCGTGGCGGGCTACAGGCTGCGACATCCGGATGGCCGCAGTACATTTCTCGGCGTAGAAGTCGTGGATGGGGAAAACGGCCCAGTCCTCCAGCAGTTCGTTTACGACTGCGTCTTGACTGCGTTGGAAGCGGAGTTCCCATCCGACCCGTCGCAGCGCCCCCCTACGATAGGGCTGTTCGCAGCGCTGCAGCCTCCATTATCTAACCTTTTGCCGACGCTGAAGCAACTTCAAATTCGCGGCGTCTACCTCAGAATGAAGGCGTCAGAGGATCCGAAACTGTACACATGGGAGGAGCTGCTTGCCTTCTACGAGCAGCGTGCTGACAAGTATCAGCCCACGCTACCAACACAAAGGAAATCATGAAAAGGATACAAGGACTCACTCTTTTGGAATCGCTGATCGTCGTGGCGATCATCGGGATGCTCGCGGTGATGCTGTATCCCGTGTTTGGCAATCTGAAGATGCGGATGAGGGTGGTCGGGACGATTCAGCGCATGAAGCAGTTCCACACCGCGCTGCAGATCTATCGGCAGGAGTGGAACGGAGCGGACGTGTTCGACTCATGGCGGTCCTTTACGGTTATTGGACTGCCCGCTGCCTCGGCCAACGATCCGACCTGGATGCACCTCACGCCGCCGCTGCCAGGCATCTCGCAGAAGGATTGGATCGGGCCGTGCGGATACGATGTGGATCGGAACCCGAGCGCCGGACCTGGCAACTGGTTCGAGCTAAGATACTCTTACCCGCGACATGCCGGGTGCATTTCCTACGCGGCCGCAATGTATGCGCCCATCGTCATGGAGAACGAAAAAGAGTGGTCGAATTATGGGGTTTACAAGAACTACATCCGAACCTATCGCGACCAGATCATCGTTTTCGCCGAATTCTATTGCAATCCGGCAACGGTTGCCATTGACCCTGCTTGGACGAAAAAGCGAGGGATCGGCCTGCGCCTGAGCGGCCAGGCCGTGGTGCGAGAGGACGTCGGAACCCCTGTCTTTCTCCACTGGTTTGAAGGAGAACGTCCACCGGATTAGGGACAACAATCAGATACCGTGTTGAGTAAAGCTCAAGGAGAATCATGCAGATGAAACGAAAACCGCAAATCCAATTCAAGCGAATCAACCTTCGCAAGATTGTCACTCTTGCAACGACAACGCTTGCGCTACTGACGGTGCTCCTCGGGAGCTTTGGCGCTCCCGCCCAACGCGATTTCCACGCAACCGGCGATGGGGGCACATGTCCGCCGCAACCGCCAGCGCCACGACACTACTGTGGTAAAGATGAATATGGACGGTGCGAAGAGCAAATCGCGAACTGCCACGGTGCTGTCGTCAATAACTGGGGTGAGCACACTTTCTGCTGCTATTCATTTGGGTACGGCGAGCTTTCATGGTGTTGGGGATACCGGGGCAGCTGGACCTGTTGCAGACCCGACTGGGATGCTCCACCCACCTGGTTGTCCGAATGCGAGAAGATTATTAGCGATATTGGCATGACTTGTGACTCTGACGGGAAATGTTGGCGGCTACGATGAAACCTACGGACGTCCGAAAACCTCTCTGGATCGCGCTGGTCGTCGTGGCCTGCTTCTTCGTCGGCTACCTGTTCTACATGTTTCGGCCAAAACCGGAGCCGGTGGATCCGCGGCAGCTGCTCACCCAGGTCGCGAAATCGCTCGAGCAGCGCGACTACAAGAGCCTGTTGGGAGCGCTTGCGCCCGAGGAAAGAGATCTGCTGAACCTGGATGAACTCGCCCTCTCTGAATTCATGCGGAGGGTCTTCGAGCCGAACCTTGAGGGATTCCGTCCCACCGGTCTAACGTTCGAGGGACCCGACAGCGATCCGGCCGCAATCCAGACCTACGAACACCCGGACGGGCGCCGAGTTCAGCTGATTCTCCCTACAATCAAGACGGACGATGGGACCTACGTGCCAGGCCTGGTATTTTTCCTTACGGGTGCCGCGATGCAGGCTCAAGCGCAGAAGACGGCGCCTCTCGACAGCCCCGATGCCGCCGCGGCGATGGCGAAAGCCTTCGAAAAGGAGATGCCCGTTTTCACTTCCCTCCGCATCCCAGGCGTCGTCCTGTACAGCAACGGAAAATTCACGCTGGAAACCTGGGAAGAGCGCCTCGAACAGGCAAGAAAGTACGCCGAAGCGGTTAGGAAGAGAGAAGGCGCGCAATGACGCTCAGGGCGCGCTCGACGAACTCATCCTCTCCAATGAGCTCGGCTTGTCGAACTCCGGTCCGCACCGGCAGGCCCGTCACCCGACCAGCGAGGGTTCCTTCCAACGCCCTTGCTCCGTGAAGAGCGCCCAGGATGGAGCCGACGGTGGCCGCGTTGCAGTCCGTATCGAACCCCGCCTCGACAGCCATGCAAACGGAGCGGTCGAAATCGCCGTCCCCATGAAGCAACGCCCACGTCACAACTTCGGCGTTGGAGATGGAGTGGCACCAATCGTGCTGGCGTGTCTCGTCCCAGCGGCTGTGAATCGCATCGAGGGCAACTGTTGCATTAAGGTTTTTCGCCTCTTCCTGTACCTTTTCGAGCGAACGACGCAGCCGGCTGCCGGTCGGGACGCAGCGGACACCGCATTCAACCACGGCTTGAATGGTATCTACGGCGAAGGCGGAGGCGATCATCGCCGCGACGAACTGGGATGCATACAGTGCGTTCCGAACGTGGGAGAGCCGGGCGTCAGTCCAAGCCATCCGTGCGGCAGTCGCCGGATCGCCCGGAGAGACGTAGCCATATGCGTCCACGCGAATCTGCGCGCCGATCCACTCCCGGTAGGGATTTCGGAAGATTGCCGTCTTGGGTGGGCGGATGCCGGCGAGCAGGTTGCGCATGGCCACCCGTTCGGCGGTGCAGGTCTTGAGCGGTTCGAGCCGTGCGACCCACTCGCTCGCCACGTCGTCCGTCGTGAACTCTCGGCCGCACCGCTCGAGAAGAAGCAGCGCGAGGACTGTGTAGTTCAGGTCGTCGTCCTCCGGCACTTCGGTTGCGCCGTCGAGGAAGGCGTGCTCGTTCCCGGGGGCGATGGGCCCATAGCGATCCAGCGGCTCCCAGCGGCGGAGAAAGTCGCGCAGAGGCGGGCCCTGGCCGGTCTCGCGGAGCATCGTTTCGATCTGGGAACGTGTCCACGTTTCCACCGGCTTGCCGAGCAGGCAACCGGCGACTCTTCCGCGCCACGCGCCGCGAATCCGATCCTCGAGTTCCTCTCTTTGAAACGGGAGAGGCTCTCGAAAGTCTGACTGTTCGGCGATGCGTTCGAAATCGTTCGGTTCGAGGTTCTCGGTTACGCTCGGCAGGGTCTGCACTCGGTCGAGCAGTCGGAAGAGCTCCGCGGGCGGCACCGTCTCCCGTTGTTGGAGGCGATCGAATTCCGGCGCGAGCGTGGAGAGGTCTCTTCCCTCCTGCTCAGCCTGGAGCCGTTCGGTTTCAACGTCTTCCGGGACCGGAATCAGCCAACGCGTGTCCACTTGGAGAGCATTTTGGCGCGAACGGTTGACGCAGACCTTGGCGTATCAGGTAGGAACGGCTCATGCGTAGGGGTTTCGTCGGTCTGGCTCTTGGCGCTTTGGCGCTCGCGTTGGGCTCCTGCTCGGTCAGCACGCCCACCTTTTCCAAGATCGTGTTCACGAGCGATCGAGGCGGCACGCTGCAGGTGTACAAGATGAACATTAACGGCAGCAGCGTCTTTCAGGTTTCGGATAACGTTGGAAACAACCAGCAAGCGACGCTCGATGGTCTGGGGCAGTTCATCGCCTTCGTCTCCGACCGCAGCGGGAATCTCGACATCTGGCGGACGTCGCTGAACGGCGGCCCGCCCATCCAACTCACGACGGACGCAGCCGACGACTATCTCCCAGCTTTCAACAAAGACGGCACCAAGATCGCGTTCGTGTCCGAGCGAGACGGAAACCCGAACCTCTACATCATGAACGCGGACGGAACGGCTCAGACGGCGCTTACCTCCGATCCCGGGATGGACACGATGCCGACGTTTAGCCCGGATGGCACCAAGATCGCGTTCGTGAGCGACCGAACTGGCACTCTGCAGGTTTTTGTAATCAATGTGGACGGAACCGGCGAGACGAACCTGAGCGCGAACGGCTTCAACGACACGACACCCTGCTTCACACTGGACGGGACCCGCCTGCTCTTCAGCACGGATCAGGACGGCAACTTCGAGATGTACACGATGAAACTGGACGGGACGGACCGCACGCTGGTCGCGGCCATCGCCGGGCACGAGTTCTTCGGCAGCTACACGCCGGACGGCACCCGCATCGCGTTCGTCTCAAACGTTTCAGGCAACGACGAAATCTATACGGTAAATGTGGATGGCACGAACGTGGTGAACATCACGAACAGCGCGGGAGCGGACACGAAAACGACCACCCTCATCGCCCCCTGACGGGGTTGACACACTCTCCGCCTAAGCCAGGCCGGTCATCAGGCGGAGGAGGGGGGCGGGGGAGAAGGCGGAGCGAGGGAGTTCGCCCACTGCTCGGCCCTCGCGGAGGACGAGCAAGCGGTGGCAGAGGGCGAACAGCTCCGGCATGTCGCTGCTGATCAGGAGGATCGCCTTCCCTTCTCGGGCGAGGCTTCGGATCAGTTCGTGGATCTCCGCTTTCGCGCCGACGTCCACGCCGCGCGTAGGCTCGTCAATGAGGAGGAAGTCGCAGTTTGCCGCGAGCCATTTCGCCAGAACGACCTTCTGCTGGTTGCCGCCGCTCAGGTGAGCGACGACCGTATGCTCGCTGGGCGTTCGAATTCGCAACCGTTCGATGAAATCGCGCGTCAGAGCCGTTTCCTCTCGGGTTCGGACCACGCCCCATGGCGAGAGGCGGCGCAGGATCGGCAGCGAGACGTTCTCGGCTACCGACATCGTCAGCACGAGGCCGTGGCGTTTGCGGTCCTCGGGGATCAGGCCGATACCGTTCGCGAGCGCCTGGGCGGGCGTGCGGGGCGTCACGGTTCGACCGCCGAGTCGAACGGTGCCGCGCGCCTCTCCGTGCAGGCCGAACAGCGTCTCGGCGACTTCGCTGCGGCCGGAGCCCACCAGACCAGCCAGGCCCAGAATTTCGCCCCTTCTGATCTCGAACGACACGTCTTCGAAAAGGCCCGGCCTCGTGAGACCTTCGACTTGGACGAAGGGTTGGTCGGTCGGCGGATCGGGCGCGCGGTGGATGTCCTCTTCCAGCTCCCGACCGATCATGGCGTGCACGACCTCGTCTTGACTCGTTTCGGATGCGGGCGTCGTGCGGATGTGCTTGCCATCGCGCAACACCGTGATATACTGGCAGATCGCGAAGATCTCTTCGAGGCGGTGGGAGACGTAGAGGCAGGTTACGCCATCCTTTACGAGATTGCGGATCAGTTCGAGGAGGCGATCGGTTTCGGCGGAGGTTAGGCTGCTGGTCGGTTCGTCGAAGACGAGGATCCTTGCGCCCTGATTGAGCGCTGCGGCGATCTGTACCAGCTGTTGCTTGCTGATCGAGAGTGAACCGACGGTTTCGCGTGGATCGAAGGAAGCGCCGACGGCGGCGAGCGCTCGCTCCGCTTCTCGGATCATGGCCTTCCCATCCAACACGCCGCGCGCCGTCGGCATCTCTGCGAGGAAAAGGTTTTCCGCAACGCTCAAGTGTTCGCAAAAGAGGAGTTCTTGGTGAACGATGGCGATTCCGTGCCGCTTGGCGTCGGCCGGAGAGCGGAGGATGAGTTCTTTGTCGTCGAGGAGGATCCTGCCGTCATCTGGACGCACGATGCCAGCCAGGATCTTCCCGAGGGTGCTCTTCCCTGCTCCGTTTTCCCCGACCAGAGCGTGGCACGTCGCGCGCTGTACCTCAAAACTGACTTCGTCGAGCGCGACAACGCCCGGATATCGCTTCGTGATACGGTCGAACCGAATCATGGGAAGCGGATGCACGGGACGGCCGGGCGCTCGGCGATCCTCAGAATCGGTGCGGTCTTGGCATCATCCGCGATCGGCACAATCTCCCAAGCGATCAACCCATCAAGCGACTCAGGCTCGAGCATGTGGAAGGCGAGGCGCGCGAGGGGCTGTCGGGATCGGATCAGGAACGCCCCCTTGGGTACGCGGACGGATCCCTTCTCCCAAGACCCCTCGAGGCGAACGAGGCGGTGGCCTTGGAACGGATTCCGTGCGCGCTGGATTTCTGTGAGTGAAAGCCACTCTCCGTCAGCCGTCCACTCCACGAGCGTGCGCTCGACGACGATGCCGTGCCTCGCCAAGAGCTGCGCCGCCGCTTCCTGATCCGGCATGAGGACCCAGGCTTCCGGAGCCGTCCGATCGAGCGTCGAGCGGAAGCGGTCGTAGATCGGCATCCGAACGGATTCCAGCTCGCCGATGTTCAGGCCGCGCGCTGTACCTTGTTTTTCCAGAAGGACAGGTTCCTCGCCTCGCGATTCCGGTTCGAACCGCACGCCGAGCGGTTTGCCGGAGAGTTGCGCAGCCTCGAGGTCGGCACCGTTCAGAATCGTTTGGATGACCGTGGCGTTGTCGGAAGCGTAGCGGAGGACCGCATCCACGAACCACTTGGTCACCGCGATCCGCTGCTCGAACGGGAGATAGCTCATCGCTTCCGAGAGGATGCCGATACGATTCCGCAATCCGACATAGTTCGTTACGTAACGACCTTCTTGTCCGTACGTGTACCATCCATTGTTCTGAACGTTTCCGTAGTCGAAGAGTCTCCATCCCGAGTCCGCTGCCTTCGCTCGGATCTCGGGGAGCATCTTGTCGCGGACGAGCGCGAGAAGCGCAGGGTCACTGTTCGGGTTGAGCGGGGGCGAGTAGGTGAGATGGTATCCGTGTCGCGTGCCGTTCGTGGTGTGCAGGTCCATCATGATGGCGGGGTCCCAGGCGTTATAGACGCGCTCGAGCATGGCTTGCATCTCGGGGCTCTCCGCCTTGACCGCGTCCCGATTGAGGTCCAAGCCCTGACCGTTCGCGCGTTCACCGACCTGCTCCGGCCCGTCCTGCGAAGGCCGGTTTCTTCTCCCGTCGCCGAATTTTTCGTTACCATCCGTGTTATAGACCGGGCAGACGAGGACGACCAGGTTCTCGAGCAGGCTCGGATCCTTCGCGAGGTCTCGGAGAACCATTTGCGCCGCCTCTTTCCCCTCGACCTCGCCGCCGTGAATGTTGGCTTGGATGTAGACGACGACTCGGCCGAGCCGGTGGGCGGACGCGGGTGTGCTTGCTGCCGGCTGGGCGCAGACGATCAGGGGGATGTCGCGTCCTTCCGCGCTCTTGCCGACTGTTTCCACGCGGATCGGGGCGCCCAGCTGTTGGAGCGTGCGCACGAAAGACATCACATCTTCGAGCGTGCTGGTCTGGCGGTAGTTGGACGCCTCTGCTTTCGTGAGCGGGTACTGGGGCGAAGAGACCTGTGCGAGAGCGAGCGTCAATCCGAGAAGCAACGCGGACATGCCGCGAGTTTACACGTTGTGCGGGGTTCCGCCCTCAGGGGATCCGGCCGAAGAGATCGTACTCCGCCGCGCCGGTAATCTCCACGTTGACGAACTCGCCGGGACGGTGATGTCCCTCTACATACACGACGCCGTCAATCTCGGGCGCGTCTCGGAACGAACGGCCGATGGAAAGCCCGTCTTCGGCATGCGCCTCGATCAAGACGTCGAGTTTGCGACCGATCCAGGCTTGGTTCTTCTCCAAAGAGATTCGTTGCTGCGTTCGCATGAGCGCGTCGTATCGCTGTCGCTTGATGCGCGCGGGCACTTGGTTGGGCATCTCTGCGGCTGGAGTGCCGGGTTCTCGCGAGTAGAGGAAGGCGCCGACGCGGTCGAGGCGCGCCTGCCTGAGCCAATCGAGCAGATACGCGAAGTGCTCGTCCGTTTCACCGGGAAATCCGACGATGAACGTGGTACGGATGGCGCAATCCGGCATGGCGGCGCGAAGCTTCTCGAAGAGGCGGAGGTACCGCTCGCCGTCCCAGGGCCGCTTCATTGCGCGGAGGATCTCCGGATGGACGTGTTGCAGCGGTATATCAATGTACGGCAGCACGTGCTCGAGCGAAGCCATGGCTTCGATGACTTCGTCGGTCAAGCGGTTGGGATAGAAGTACAGAATGCGAGTCCACTCGATGCCCTCGACGCGGTTCAGCTCTTTGAGCAACTGAGGGAGCATGAACTTCTGATACAAATCGTAACCGTATTGTGTAACGTCTTGCGCGATCAGATTGATCTCCCGCACGCCCTGATCCGCCAGACGTTTCGCCTCGTCCAAGACCACCTCCAGCCGCTTGCTCGAGTGCCTTCCGCGGAAGGAAGGGATGGTGCAAAACGTGCACCGGTGATCGCACCCTTCGCTGACCTTGAGGTAGGCCCGCCAGGGCGGCCCGCTGTGCACTCTTGGCGTGCGGTCGGTCCATTCGTGGTGCGGCGTGGGGATTCGCATCACCGGCTTGGCGGGAGGCGCGGCATCGAGCGCGCGGAGAATCTCGGCGAATTCGCCCATGCGACCGACGCCGACGTACGCATCCGCGCCGGGGGCGGCTTTTTGGATCGCATCCCCCTCGCGCTGAACGAGACAGCCAGCGACCACGACCTTGCCCGTCCGCCCCGATCGCTTCTCCTTCACCGCCTCGCGGATGACCTGGATGCCCTCTTCCTTGGCGGCGCGCAGGAAGCCGCAAGTGTTGATGATTGTGTAGTCTGCATAGTCGGCAGCGCCGTTGATCTCGAAGCCAGCGGATTGGAGAACGCCCGCTATTTCCTCGGAATCCACGTCGTTCTTGGCGCAGCCAAGCGTAATGATCCGAACAACGGGCATGGGGCCGTGTTATACCACGCGAATGGTTCCGATCGCCCGAGAATCGAATCGAGCCAACCGATGTAGCGGCTGACGCGGACGTCATAGAAGCGTCCTCCGCTCGTGATGCCGTCGGCGACCGCGGAGTGGATTCCGGCAACCCGCCACTTGCCGTCCTGACCGCGGATCAGCGACGGGCCTCCGGAATCGTGGCCTGCAACCATGCATTCCTTCTCGACGGGCCCACCGTCTCCATACCGGTCCGGCGCTCCGGCAACGTCGAAGTCCATTCGCAGTTGGATGTCAGTCGCCATCGAGATCCGGTTGAAGCCAGCACGCCTGACCCCATCGGAGTTTGGCTTCTGCACCCACTTTCCTCCCCTGTTTTCGAATGTGTAACCGTAGCCGACGACGGCTGCGAGCTTTCCCATTTCATCGCTCTCTCGATAAGGCGGGTACCACTCGGAGAAAGTGCGCGGCGCGAATTCGAGCAACGCCAGATCTGCCGAAAGGTCAGGGGGCACGTAGACTCGGCGCGGGGTGAGGGAGCCTTTGCCCTCGAGCCAGAAGCGCACGACGTTATCGGGTATCCGCTTCGTCGGCGTGTCGTTGAGCAGGTGGCGAGCGGTGAGGACCCAGCGGTCGCCGATCACGACCCCGGTGCCGTTATACTTGGGTGGGTTCCCTGGCCACTGGCGTCCGACTCGGCCGACGGCCTTCCAGTCGGAGGTCGGGTAGTCGGGCACGATCGCCTGGCAAACCCCAGGAAGCAAAAGTGCCAAATAGAATCCTGTCCGAAGTGCCGGACTACTCATCACCTCTTTAGACGAACACTGGAGCCGAAAGGGACCTTTGGCCCACCCGCACCTTCCGCGTAGGGAAAATCGTCGGTACAATAGAGGCAGGGCTCAGCGATGCTATCCGTTCTGATCTGGGTAAGCACGATCCCGTCGGCGATTGCGCCGTCGGGTGTCTCTTCTGCGGCGGTGGTTTCGTTTGCCGCCAACGTACAGCCTGTCATCGCAAAGGCGGGCTGCGCGGCGCGAGCGTGCCACGGTGCGGAAGGCGGTCAATCCGGATTCCAGCTCACGCTCTTCCAGTACGACGCCTACGCCGACGCCGTCGCCATCGCCCAGGCGTCGAACGGCAGGCGCATCAACCGCGAAAGCCCGGCGGACAGCCTGCTGCTCAAAAAGCCCACCGGACAGGTGCCGCATGGCGGCGGAAAGCGATTCGACGCCAACAGCCCCGAGTACAAGGCGCTGCTCGAATGGATTGAAGCTGGGGCCAAGCCGGACGACGATCAAACGCCGTACCTGACGGACCTGACGATCCAGCTGCCGGTCGAGCGGTTCGAGAAAGCTAACCAGAAGGCTCAGGCTCGGGTCCTCGCGACGTTCAGCAACGGAGCGAAGAGGGACGTTACGGAGCTCTCGACGTTCAGCGTGACTGATCCCGGCGTCGCTTCGGTCAACGAAAAAGGCGAGCTCACCGCGCTCCGGCGGGGGGATGCGTTCCTGGTGGTGCGATTTGGTCGCTACGTGACGAATATCCCGCTCGTGATGGATATCCCGTTGGCGCGAAAGCCTCCGGTCATCGCGCGCTTCCAACCGGTCAACGAAGTAGACCGGATTCTCAAGAACCGGTGGGAGCGTTTGGGACTGGCGCCGAGCTCGCCAGCGGACGACTGGACCTTCGTTCGGAGGGTGTATCTCGATCTCATTGGAACGTTGCCGAAGCCGGAGGAGGCGCTTGCGTACGTGAATGACCGCTCGCCCAACAAGAAGGAAGAGCTGGTGGACATGCTGCTGCGTCGTCCCGAGTTCATCTACTACTGGGCGCAATGGTGGGGGGACATGCTCCGCGTCGAGAAGAACACGATGAAGGACCCGGGCGTTCGCGCGATCAGCCAGTGGATCCGAACCTCCCTTCTCGAGAACAAGCCTCTCGATCAGATGGCGAAGGAGCTTCTCACAGCCTCCGGGCGCAGCTTCACGGACGGCCCGGTGAACTACTTCCGCTCGACGCCTCGGATCGAAGACGCGGTCGTACAGTTCTCCAGGGTGTTCATGGGAGTGCGCATGGATTGCGCACAGTGTCACAACCACCCGTTCGAGAGCTGGACTCAGAACGATTTCTACAACCTCGCCATGTTCTTCCGACAGACGCGGATGAGGGGCGGACCGGACAAGGACGAGGTAACGGTGGAGGATCTGCCCAAGCCTCAGCCCTTCAACATTCCGAAACGGGCGAGGCCGACGCCTGCCCAAGCCATCTTGCCTGGAGAGCGCCAACCCGTCGAAACGAAACTCAACCTGCGGCAGTATCTTGCCAGTTGGATCACGGATCCGCAGAACCCGTACTTCGCTCGCGCCTTCGCGAATCGCCTTTGGGCCAGGATGATGGGGCGGGGCGTATTTGAGCCGTTAGACGATTACCGGCAAACGAATCCGCCCACCGACCCGGTGCTCATGGAGTCTCTCGCCGATCTCTTGAGAAAGAAGAACTACGATATGCGCGCTTTTCTGAAAGAGATCGCGATGAGTCGTGCCTACAGCCTCACTTCGGACACGAATCCGGCGAATGAGAGCGACACGAAGTATTACACGCACTACTACACGCGCAGAGTCCCCGCCGAGGTCCTGGCGGACATGGTCGCGTGGGTGACGGACCGACCGGATCGCTACAACGGATATCCAGAAGGAACGAGGGCGATCCAGCTGGAAGAGCCGAATACATACAGCCGGTTTCTGGACGTGTTCAACCGTCCCAAGCGGCGGATCGTCACGTGCGATCGAGACGAATCGCCCAGCCTCACCCAGGCATTGTTCCTTCTAAACAACGGAGCGATCCAGGCGAAGGTCGCATCCCGCGAGGGGATCGTCGTCGAGTTGTTGAAGGCGGGGATGTCGCCCGAACAGGTCATCGATCAGCTGTACCTTCGCGCCCTGACCCGGTATCCGCGGCCGGAGGAGAAGAAGGTCGTGATGCAGGAACTACAGCGAACGAACAACGCCGTCGAAGTGCTGCAAGATCTGCTTTGGGCGCTGCTCAACACCAAGGAGTTTCTGTACAATCATTAGGAGAATCGAATGAAGAGCGAAGATCGTGAACTCGTAGCCCAACTTCTCGAAGACCGATGGATTCGAGATTGCGAAGGATGGACGCGCCGGAACTTTCTCAAGATCGGCCTCACCGGCTTGCTTGCGCTGAGCTTGCCGGACATCCTTCAGCTCCGCGCGCTTGCCAACCCGCCGCTCGATCGGAAGCGAAGCGTCATCCTGCTTTTCATGAACGGAGGACCTTCCCATGTGGACACGTTCGACCCCAAGCCGGAAGCAGGGCCTGAGATCGCAGGCCCGCTCAAGGCGATTCCGACGAACGTAGACGGTGTGCGAATCTGCGAGGCGTTACCGCGCCTAGCGCAGCGGATGGACAAGGCCGTGCTCATCCGGTCCATGAAGAGCGGAGAGAACAGTCACGAGCGCGCGCAACACCTACTGCAAACGGGCTATCTTCCCCTTGCGTCCCAGGAATATCCGAGTTACGGCTCGGTCATTGCGAAAGAGCGTGGCGATGATTCGGTTCTGCCCGGATACGTGGCGATCGGAGGCAGCTCGAATGGAATCGGGGCGGGATTCTTGGGCCAGCAGTTCGATCCGTTCGAGGCTGGAAACCCGATGCAGCAGAACTACCGCCTGCCTGACGGAACCCCGCCGGGCAACCTCTCACCGGAACGGATCAGCAGGCGACGAGCCTTCTTGAACGCGCTCGACACCGCCCGACGCGACAACGAGCGGATGAAGGCGATGGATACGTTTTACAACAAGGCGTTCGCCATCATGGAGAGCAAGGAAGCGAGAGAGGCGTTCGAAATCAGCCGCGAACCCCAAGCCTTGCGCGAACAGTACGGAATGAACCTGTTCGGTCAATCGTGCTTGCTTGCCGTACGGTTGGTTGAGGCGGGAGTGGACTTCGTCACGGTTACGCTTGGCGGGTGGGACACTCACGAAAACAACTTCGTTCAGCTTCCGCAAAGGCTGCTGCCCATGATGGATCAAGCGATGGCGGCCCTGTTCGACGACCTGCAACGGAGGGGCCTGTTCGACTCCACACTCGTGGTTTGGACGGGCGAGTTCGGGCGCACGCCAAAGATCAACAAGAACGCGCGGCCGGGCAGGGATCACTGGGGCAATGCGTGGACCGTCTTGATGGCTGGCGCCGGAATCCAGGGGGGGCGGGTAATCGGCTCGACGGACGAGCGCGGTATGGAGGTCGCCGAGGATCCGGTAACGCCCGAGAATCTGGCCGCTACGATTTACGAGAAAGCCGGAATCGACTACAAGAAGTACTACGAAACACCGAGCGGACGGCCGATCCGACTGGCTGCGTCGGACCCGATCCCTGGGCTGTAGCACGATGCCCATCCCGCCCGTTCAGCCCCGAGTGCGCAAAGGCGTCCGCCGGTGGGAGTCGGCTGGCTTACGCGCCTTAACGGTCGGACAGCTGTATGACGCCGCGTTCGGAATCTATCGAAAAAGGGGATGGGAGCTCGTTCGCCTCACCCTGATTCCCTCCGCGTTCGTGTTCGCCGTGTTGCTGCTCGGCTATGAGCTGGTCGTCAAGGACCTGCTTACAACCGGCACAGCCCAGGATGCGATTGCCGAACTCATGCACCTGGGCGGAACGCTCGTCCTTCTCTTCGTGCTCGTCGCGCCGCCGCTGCTTGTGTCATATGCTCTCATGGTTGGCGTGATCGGACAATGGGTAGCGGAGCGCACGGTGGGGAGAGAGCCTGTGCCCAGCGCACTTTGGTCTTCGGTAACCAGAAAGCTTCCCACGCTCTGCGGCATTGTCGGATTTGTCCTGCTCTACTCCCTGCTTCCGCTGGGCATTGCGTTGTTGTTCCTTGTTTTCTCCGCGTTGGCGAGCGATACCTTCGTCGCCCCGCTGACGGCGATCCTCGGCATCGTGGGTCTGCTGGTCGGGCCGATCTTGGGGCTCATCGTTCTTGGCAGGTACGCCATGGCACCCGTAGTCGCCCTGCAAGAGAATGTCGGCGCGCGAACCGCTATCCGCCGCGCGAGGTATTTGTCCGGCGAAGTCACGATCGGAGAGAGAGTTCGGATCCCACGAATGGACAACGCGCTGACTGGCATGTTTCTCGTCGTTCTCTTGCTGCAACTCGTCTACTGGGCGTCTTTCGCGATCCCGGTCGGCTGGCTCGTGGATTCTCTCCAGACGTCCGGTTATGCCGTAGACTCGACTCTGGCGCGCGTCCTCTACCAGGGTCTTTCGCTGCTCGCCATGTACGCAGCGTTCGTCTTGCTACACCCGGTCGCGATTGCGTTCTCGGTGTTGGCATACTTTGATCGGCGCATTCGAATCGAGGGGCTCGACATCGAGTTGCTCGCCGCCGATGCGCGGAGGAAGGAGACGGCTGAGTTTGAGGTATAGATGCTGGCACATTCTGGTTGGCTTGCTCTATGCCCTGATGCTCGTTTCGGCTGCAGCGGCACAAGACACCCCGCGCGCCTGGATCGAAGAGCTCAAACAGGCCAAACAGCAGCCGCCCGAGAAGCAAGTGGAGGTCCTCCGAGAGTTTGCATTCTCCCAAACGGCGAAGGAGAACCCCGCGCTCGAACGATACGTAGACGACGTTCTCGCGGCGCGCGATCGCGCGAACTACCCTACGGCTTGCGAGCGACTGATCGTTGCGCTCGAACTGCTGGAAAAGGCAAACGTAAAGCAATCCTCGGACGACGCAAACGAAAAAGCCCGAAAGATCCTCTCCGAGCCCCACTTTCGGAGGATTGGCGAGGAGGAAAGCGCGAACTGGATTGGGCGCGCCCTGGAATCCATCCAGCCGCCACCGGAGCCTGAACCCGACGCAGCGAACTGGACGATCGAGCCCACCCGATCCGCTCAGCTCGACGGGTTCTTCTACGTGGTGATTGCGGTGCTCGGGATCGGCGCGGCGGTCGCTCTTGCGCACCTGATCCTGCACTGGCGATGGAAGCGCGCGAAGAAGGACCGCGTCAAGAAGCGGCGAGGCGGGCTGCTCGAAGAGGGAGAAGAGTTGCTCTCCACCGACGAGTGGTTGGAGCGGGCGCAGTCCCTCGAATCGCAAGGCGCGTATCGCGAAGCCGTGCGCTGTCTCTACCTGGCCGTTCTCTTGAGGCTGGACGAAGCGGGCATCGTTCGTTTCGATCGCTATGAAACGAACTGGGAGCACCTGCGACGGATCGAGCGGGCGCCAGCGCCAGGTTCCGTCCGTTATCGCTGGCTGACGCAGCAGTTTGATTTCGTGTGGTATGGGGAGCGGGAGGCTACTCCCGAGCTTTGCCGGCAGTTCCGTCAGGAATATGAGACCCTCATGGCCGGACTGAAGGAGGGCGCGCCGGCATGAAGGCAAGAGGGCTGTTCGTTCTGTTGGGCGCCCTCGGCATCTTGGGCCTGCTCTCGATGCTGTTGGTGCTCTACGGCCGACCGTCCCGAGAGGTCCTCCCTTCCAGTCTCTCGTCGGACCCGGGCGGAACGCTCGCGCTCTATCGCTTGCTACAGGAGGAGGGCATTCCAGTCAAGAGATTATTCGAGAAACCCAAAGACCCGGGCGACATCGGCGTCGTCGTCATCTTCCAGAAACCGTTTGACTTCTTCACGGAACCGGGCTCAAGCGAGATGCCGGAGGCACCGGTTACGATCCTCGTGAGCGTGCCCAACGCCGTACCCCCACCCTCAAAGATGGCGAGGTCGGGGATCCGAGAAAAGGCCGAAGCATTTGCGAACGTGAGATCCGTACTCGTCCCTGCCGATCTCGCAGCCTTTGACCGTGCCGCGCTGGTTCGGACCACCGGCGGAGATGCCCTCGCCAAGTTGGAAGTGAGCGGCGACGGGGTCGAAATCCTCGTGCCCGCCGGCGAAATGTGGTTGAACCAATACCTCGACAAGGAGGACAACGCGGAGCACGCCGTCGCAACGATTCGCCTCGCGCTTGAGGAAGGCAAAACGGTGGCTTTCCCTGAGTACCTGTATGGGATTACGAGCGAATCCACTCTATTCAGCGAACTCGGGCCTGCTTATTCCTCCCTCGTGATCCAGTTCCTGCTGCTGTTCGGACTTTGGGTCTATTCGAACTTCCGTCGCTTTGGCTATCCGGTGGAGGAGCCCGTACCGCAACCGGGCTCCCAGGCGCACATCCTGGCGTTCGCGTATGCTCTCGAACGCGCCCATGCGTACGACGTTTTGCTCGATGCGGCTGTCGAGCGCGCTCGCAAACTGGCGACCAGGCGGTACCGCCTGCCTCGAAACCTTCCAGTTGAGGAGCTGGCTCGTCGGCTTCCGGGGAGACTGGGCGAGCTTCTCGAAGAGGTAGCCCAGCTTCCCGATAGACCCAAGCGTAGCGCCGTCCTCGATCTGGTCCGACGTTTGGACGAAGAGATCGAACGGCACGAACGCGGCGGTTTGGGATAATATCGCCCCGATGACACGCCTGTCGCTATGCTGCATGCTTGCGTTGATTTTGTTGGGTTGCAACCCGGTCGAGAAGGGAGAAGAGACGGCTTCCCAGCCACCTGCAGCCTCTCCCCCCGCAGCGCAACCACCGACTGCCGAGCCTAGTACTTCGGAGGCGCTCCCAACCCAGCAACCAGCAGGATCTGTCGAAGAACTTGCACAAAAGTACAACGACGCCAAGGCTGCCTACACCAAAGATCCGTCCGAGGAACACAAGTCGAAGTACGTTGCTGCGACGGTAGCCTATGGAACGGCGGTCATGATGGGCGAAGATCCGCCCCGCGTAAAGTATCCGAAAGCGCTGGAGCTCTACGAGGAAGCGCTTGCGCTCGACCCAGACAACGCGGAGGCAAAGACCAATCGCCAGCTGATCCTGGACATCTACAAGTCCATGGGCAAAGAGCCGCCCAAGAGCGGTAGTTAGAGCGAGAGACTCGTTAGGAGGTGAGGAGGATGGACGGTAACGGTCAAACGACTGGGAAACCGAAGTGGTTTTGGGTGATTGCTGGGCTTGCTTTACTCTTGTCCAGCGTGCCCTATTTGTTCGCGCTGGCAACGCAGCCGCCCGACACAGTCTACTTTGGCGTACAGTGGGGTTTCGACGACCACGCGGTCTACGCCGCATGGGCGAAACAGGCGCAGGAAGGAAGGCTGCTCTTCGAAAACCGTTTTACAACGGAGCAGCAGCCGGGCCTCACGCTGCAAGCCTATTTCCTTCTCATTGGCAACCTCGCGAAGATCACCGGCATACCCATCGCCATGCACATCGGTCGGCTGCTGTTCGGGTTTCTGTTCCTGTTGGCACTATATCGCCTCACGCGCCGTTTGAGCGACAGCTCGTTCGTGCAGGCGACCGCGTTCGCGACGGCGATCTTCGGTGCGGGGACCGGCTACCTGTATTGGGCTCGGTATTTGGGAGACCTGGGCATGAACCGTCCGATCGACGTGTGGCAACCCGAGGCGTTCACCTTCCCTTCCTTGATGACGAACGGGCTCTTCTGCGCTGCACTCTGGCTCATGCTTGTCTTCGTCAACTCGTTGCTCGATGCCAAGGACAGCTGGAAGCCCGTCCTTCCAGGCTTCCTCGCTCTCTTGGTGCTGACCAACATTCACACCTACGACACGCTCACGTTGGCAATCGTGGGTGCGGGCTTCTTGGCAACACAGATCTTCGCTCGAACGGTGACAGGGGGATGGATCTTCCGAGCGGCGGTCATGGCAGCGGGAGCGATTCCTTCGCTGCTTTGGTTCCTGCACGTTCGCAGCGTGGACCCTGTCTTCGCGGCCCGCGCTGCGACGGTAACGGTGTCACCGAGTCTGTATAACATTCTGATCGGTTATGGCCCCCTTCTCTTGCTGGCATTGCTGGCGTACTTCCTCGGGCGATATCGGCCGGAGACAGGCGAAGCCCCGGGGTCTGCCCACACGGCTTGCACCCTGCTGCTTCTGTTGCTGGTCGTCATGGTCTTCATGCAGGGCGACTACTCGTTGGATCAACCGTGGCTGGATGTCGCGCCGTGGGTCGGTCTGTTCGCGGCTGGTCTGTTCGTTTGTGCGTGGATGCGTCCGCAGGTACCCGCCTATGGCCTTCTCTTCGCGTGGCTGACGATGGGGTTGATCGCGCTGTACTATCCCGGTCTGTTCCAGAGGAAATTGGCGATGGGCTTGAGCATTCCGATCGGTCTGTCCGCGGGACTTGCGCTCGCGTGGCTGATCGAGCGAACCAAGGAGGAGTCCCGCCGACCTCTCGCTGTGCTTGCCGTCCTCGCTCTCTCCATCACTTCTTTCAAGTGGATCGAGCGGGACATGCTGATGGCTCGCGACAATATCACCAACACACTGCATTTGGTGTACTGGCCGGGAGAGGTGAAAGAGATCCTGGATAGTCTTCACGAGAAGGCGCAGCCGGGAGTGTCCATCGCGATCGCGCCACCCGGCATCTGGCGCAAAGAGATCGTTACCACGGAATCTGGCGCCCAGATCGAGGAATACCACGTGGACGTGCCCGACTTGAATCCGGTTCTCACCGGCTGGGGAGGCGTGCGAACCTACGCTGGTCACTGGAGCGAGACGCCCGACTACGCCAAGAAACGCGCAGAACTCATGAGCGCGATCATGAGAACCGAAAGCGGCGGGGCGACGCCGGAACGATTCGAGAAGTTCATCGAGGAACACAACGTTAACTTTGTCGTATTGACGCGCGACGGAACTACAATCCGAAGCGACAAGTACATCAAACCGGAGTACCGCCTCGTTCGAGGTTCATACTTCGAGCTGTACGACATCAATCTGGCGACCGGCGAACCCGAGTCATCACCAGCCACCAGAACTTCGGAAGGGTCAGAGCCTTCTTCCACTTCCGGGGATTAAGGATCAGCCGCCATAGCCATTCGAGTTTGAGCGCACGCACCAATCGCGGCGCCCGCTTCACCGTTCCGGACCAAACGTCCAGGCTCCCGCCCACGCCCATTGCCACCTTGGCAGCCATTTCATATTTGTGGTCATAAATGAACATCTCCTGGCGAGGGATGCCCATCGCGACGAACAGCAAGTCCACCTGCAAATCCCGAATTTGCGCTACGATAGCTGCCTCTTCATCCTTGCCGAAGAAGCCGTGATGCGTTCCGACCACGTTCAGGCCCGGATGCCGCGCTTGGAGTCGCTCCGCCGCCTTTTCCGCAATTCCGGGCGCCGCCCCAAGCAGGAAGACGCGGTACCCTTTCTTTGCGGCTCGGGAGCAGAGGATGTCGAGCAGATCCACACCGGAGACGCGCTCTCGGAGGGGCGTGCCTTGTCTCCGCGCAGCCCACACGACTCCGTTGCTGTCGGGGGTAACGAGGTCCGCGCTGTTGAGCACGTCCTTCCAATGTTGATCGGATTGAGCCAGAACGATTCCCGAAGAGTCCGCCGTGATCACGAGTCTTGGCACACCTTCTTCCACGAAATCCTCGATGACTTGGACTGCGGACTTCATCGAGACGGCGTGAATCTTGACGCCAAGGATCTCGATGGTGGGGAGTTGCCTACGTCCAGGCGAAGTATCCACGTTTCCCTCTTTGGAGCCGATCATCGCCGCTTCTTCTTCGGGCGCGCCTCCCCGCAATCCAAGCCGAGAGCGATCCGACAGACCTCGCCGGCATCCCGAACGAAGTGCACCTTCAGCGACTTCCTGACCTTCTCCGGCACCTCTTCCTTGTAGTCCTTTTCGTTTTCCGCCGGCAGGATCACCTCTTTGACGCCGGCGCGGTGGGCTGCGATGACCTTCTCTTTAATTCCACCGACGGGGAGCACTTGACCGGTGAGCGTCAACTCGCCCGTCATCGCCAAGCGCTTCTTGATTGTCTTGCCCGTAAACAGGGACGCCAGTGAGATCAGGATCGTGATGCCTGCGCTCGGCCCGTCTTTCGGGATCGCCCCTGCTGGAACGTGCACATGGACATCGTGATTGCCAAACTCGTCCGGTTGGACGCCCACGGCGTCGCACAGCGTCTCGAGGTAGCTGAGCGCGATTCGCGCGGACTCTTTCATCACATCGCCAAGCTGACCGGTGAGAATCAGGTCGCCCTTTCCAGGGAGCTTGGCCGATTCGACGAAGACGATGTCCCCGCCGACCGGAGTCCACACCATCCCGACGGAGAGGCCAGGCCGCAGTTCCCGCTCTGCAACCTCATCGTGAAGATAGCGCGGGGCGCCGAGGCAGGACTGAACGTATTCCGGCGTGACCGTGATGGGAGCACGCCGACCCTCGGCGAACGCCGTGACCGCCTTCCGCGTGATCGCGGCGATCTCCCGTTCGAGGTTTCGCACGCCTGCTTCTCGCGTATAACTCGAAATGACCATCCGGATTGCCGGCTTCGTCCATTTCAGTTTCTTGCTTGTCAGGCCATGCTCTTCCAACTGTTTCGGGATGATGTGACGGCGCGCTATCTCGATCTTCTCCGCCTCCGTGTAACCCCCGAGTTCGATCACTTCCATGCGATCGCGGAGCGGCGGCGGGATCGTCTCGATCACGTTCGCCGTCGTAATGAAGAAAACTTTGCTCAGATCAAACGGCGCGTCGAGATAGTGATCTCGGAAGGCGCTGTTCTGCTCGGGGTCGAGCACTTCGAGCAGCGCTGAGCTGGGATCGCCGCGAAAGTCGGCTCCCAGCTTGTCAATCTCATCGAGAATGAACACGGGGTTGTTGCTCCCGCAGCGACGAATGTTTTGAATGATCTGGCCGGGCATGGCGCCGATGTAGGTCCTTCGATGGCCTTTGATCTCGGCCTCGTCGCGCATGCCGCCCAAAGAGACGCGGACGAACTTGCGCCCCAAAGCCGACGCGATCGAACGGCCCAACGAGGTCTTCCCCACCCCGGGCGGGCCGAGGAAGCACAGGATCGGCTGCCGCACGACCCCCTCTTTCTTGAACTTTCGAACGGCCAGAAACTCGACGATCCTCTCTTTGATCTTGTCAAGGCCGTAGTGGTCTCGATCCAGGACCTTGCGCACCTTCTTGAGGTCGAGCGTGTCCTCGGTGGAGACGTTCCAGGGCATGGACACCATGTAATCGAGGTAGGTGCGGACGACGTTGTATTCCGGCGAGGCGGGCGACATTCGAGCGAGACGCTGAAGCTCACGCGTCGCCTCCTTGAGCGCTTCCTGCGGCATCCCGGCGGCTTCGATCTGCTGCCGGAGTTCCTCGATCTCTTGCTCGCGGTCGTCCTCTTCGCCCAGCTCTTTCTGAATCGCTTTCAGCTGCTCCCGCAGGTAGTAGTCGCGCTGCGATTTGGTGAGCTCTTCGTTCACCTCGCTCTGCACTTTCGAGGTCAGCTCGAGGACGCGTACCTCGCGGTTCAGCAACTCCACAAGCGTCCTCATCCGTTCCTTGACCGGCACAGCCTCCAAGATGCGCTGTTTGTCGGCTACGCTGAACGTCATGTGAGCGGCAACCAGGTCCGCCATGACGTTTGGCTCCTGAACCGCCTGAGTAAGAGTGCGCAGCTCGTCCGGCAGCTGAGGGGAAAGGTTGATACAGCGCTCGAACAGAGAGGCGATCGTCCGCCGGAGCGCTTCGATCTCGTCTCGGTCCGATTCCTTGATCGGCTCCTCTTCGACGACCTCGATGCTCGCGCGGAGGTAGGGCTGGGTTTGGAGAATCTTCGTGAGGCGAATTCGCGAAACACCCTGCACGATCAGCCGAATGCCGTCCGGCATCTTCACGAGCGTCCGGATGATGACGGCGCAGCCAAAGGGATAGACATCGTCCGGTGTCGGCACTTCGACGCTTGGATCCTTCTGAGCAACCACGCCGATGATGCGGTTGTTCGCGGCGACCGTGTCATCGATCAGTTGAACACTGCTCGGACGTCCGACAGAAAGCGGCGCGATCAGCATCGGATAGACGACGGAGTCCCTAAGCGGCAGGATGTTGAGTTCCGCGGGAATATCCGGAAACTCCTGCTCTCCGTCCTTCTGCTCCTCCTCTCGGACCTTCAGTTCGATATCACTCATCTTCTCTTTGGATTGGGATCGAGACGCGACGCGCAGCCGTTCGCTTCTTCGGCACGCGGATCGCGAGGAATCCTGCCTCGTACGTCGCCTCGATTCCTCCGGCGTCCAGCGGCGCGCCCTCGAGGGCGATCTCTCGCTCGAACTCACCGTACAGGATTTCAAGCCGACGATACGTGGAGCGATCGGGGGCCGGCGGCGCGGGCCTTGTACCCCGAATGGTTAGGGTCTGGCGCGAGCCGTCGTACTCGACGGTGACATCCTTCGGGTCAACGCCTGCCAGCTCGACAACGATCAGCACCTCCGCTTCCGTCTCGCGGACGTCTACATTGGGCCGCCAGGCGCTGCGACGACCGGCTGCAGCGAAGTAGCTGCGAAACACCTCGTCGCTCAGGCGCTGCAGCTCAGCGCTTAGCTGCCAAACCCAGTCTTCACCCTTCTTCTCGGCCAACGCCCGAGATTATGTACGCTCGGAGCCGCCCCAGGTATACTCCCGGACGTGGAGACCCTCGTTCGGATCCTGTTCGTACTGCTCGGCATCGTGTCCGTGCTGTTCATTCTCATCACGGTGATCTTCGGCAGCAAGTCCGACGTCATGAGCGGCGGGAGCAGCCAGATCCGAACGACGTACAAAGGAAAGGCGGGATTCGACGACTTCGTGTCCAAGCTGACCCTGTACATGGGAATTGCGTTCATGGCGCTTTGTGTGCTCATCAACATCATCCAAACCCGTTGGATGTAGAGAATCCGCTTTCCTCTTGCATTTTTCCGCCAGATCGTGTATCCTATTGGCTGGTTGCGACGTTTCGGCGTTGCCAAGCGTCTATACTACAGACCCGAGACCTTTGAACACGGACGTTCAAGGAATCGGACGCCCGAGGGAAGGAACCCGACGGCACGCAATACAAACTTTGGAGGAGACTCATGGAAGAGTACGTAGACGATCGCAAGCCCGTCGGCTTTTGGCGCCGACTCTTTGGCGGAGGCCCTGAGGTCTTCGAGGAGGAGTACGAAGAGCGCGCGGAGGAAACCCCGGTACGAGCTCGAGCACCTTACTACACCTGCACCGTCCGTCGCCACGTCATCGCGTTCGACGATGCGGTGGCAGCTGCAGACGGTCTCAAGAAAGGCGAGATGCAGATTCTCAATCTCACCTCGGCGGACCCTGTGCTGCGCGAGAAGATCAAGGACTTTCTCTCGGGTGTCAACTACGCGCAAGAGGGCACTTGGGAGGAGGTAGGCGAACACATCTATCTGCTCGCGCCTCAAGGGACCTACGTGGAGACCTCCGCGCCAAGCGGACCGACTTCTAACCGGAGTAACTGACCTCCCCGTTCAGTCAGGAACCATGGACTAACACTCCATCGGCGGGCGGATTTGGGCTCGAAATAGCACCCCTCCCCACAAGAGGTTACGCAAAGCGAGCACCCCCCACACTCAGCGGCAACCTCAAGAGCCCACCGCCCGCCTCCCTTCTCGCCGTGCCACAATGAACCCGTGCGGCTGAAGGATCTTCACTCCGGGCTTTCCGAGATCCTCGGGAAGGATCGCGTCCTATCCGGCGATGCCGTTCGGAAAGTCTACGATTGCGACGCCTATACTCTCGATCGCCACCCGCCTCTCGTCATCACGCTGCCCGAGACAACGGAAGAGGTCAGCGCCATTGTACGATGGTGTCGGGAACACGATCAGCCTTTCACCCCGCGAGGCGCGGGCACCGGATTGAGCGGCGGAGCCATCCCCGCTTGCGGTGGAGTCGTCGTCAGCCTCAGCCGCATGCGGCGAATCCTGGAGATTGACCTTCCGAACCGCCTCATGCTCGCCCAAGCGGGCTGCCCCAATCTCTCGTTATCGAAAGCGGTTGCCGAACACGGGTATCACTTCGCGCCAGATCCGAGCAGCCAGACCGTGTGCACGCTCGGAGGCAACATCGCGGAGAACAGCGGTGGCCCCCATACCTTGAAATATGGCGTTACGACAGACCACGTGCTCGGCGTGACGCTCGTGGACGATAGCGGCACAGTACGCACGTTCGGAGGGCGCGTTGCAGAAGCGCCAGGCTTCGATTTGCTCGGGCTGCTGGTCGGTTCCGAAGGAACGCTCGGCATCGTAACGGAGGCCTGGGTTCGGCTCACGCCCCTGCCCGCTGCAGTCCGCACGGCTCTCGCCTCGTTTCCCACTCCGCTGGATGCAACGCGAACTGTGAGCGACGTGATTGGAGCCGGAATCATTCCCGCGGCGATGGAGTTCATGGACGGCCACGTGATCCACGCGGTTGAGGCTGCTTTCCATACCGGTTTGCCGTTGGACGCAGGCGCACTGCTCTTGATCGAATGCGATGGCGAGGACGAAGCCGTCGTCGAAAGGGAGGTCGCCTCCGCCGTCGAGATCGCCAGAACTCACAACGCCTTAGACATCCAGGTTGCCGCGGACGAGGAGACGCGAGGACGTCTGTGGACAGCGCGCAAAAAGGGAATCGGGGCGCTGGGTCGCATCGCGCCCTCCATCGTAACGCACGATGGCGTGATCCCTCGATCGCGCCTGCCGGAGGTTCTCGAGTTCGTGTACGAAGTGGCTCGAGAGGCAGGCATCGGAGTGGCAAACATCTTCCATGCCGGCGACGGCAACCTGCATCCGATCTTTCTGTTCGACGAACGCGACCCCGAGCAGCTCGAAGCCGTGACCCGCGCAGGCGAAGCCGTGATGCGTCGGTGCATCGAGGAAGGGGGAAGCGTTACCGGCGAGCACGGCATCGGCATCGAGAAGGTGGATCTGCTCGCCGAGATGTTTTCGGAGACAGATCTGCGTTGGCAACGCGCTGTCAGAGATTGCTTCCGCTCGACCGACCTCTGCAACCCAGGCAAGGTCTTCCCTTCCTCCAAATCCTGCGTGGAGGTGCGGGTTCGCCACCGAGCGGTGCCCGTGTAGCGAGTCGGCGTCGCTGTGCTAAAGGCGCCCTTACTTTTCATAGTTGCGCGGTTGGGGGGTTGGGCGAGTAGAATTTGTCCCGTAATTGGTGCAATCCAATGTTGCCCCTGCGCTCGCGGAAACACGGCAACGGGAGCAACGGTGTCGCCAGCATCCCTTATGTTTGAGGATACACAATGAGTTGCAATTCGAACCCGATCTCGATAGTCGAAATGGGCTGGGGCGGTGAAGTCCCCAACGCCACGCTCATTCGGGCGGATGAGACAAGTCCTGCCCTGTTCGTCAGCAATGCACCCGAGCAGGTAGGAGAAGGCGATCCAACCGCTCCCAAGTCTTGGGTGTTCGGTGGGGGGCCATGGAACCTGTGCCGCGCACACCTCACCGGGTCTGAAGTTCCAACGAAAGTCAGGGTCTTCTTCTGGCACGTAAGCCGCCTCACGGTGCCGTCATATTGGGCAGTCATAGTGGGATCCAACGCACCGGGGCTTACCGTGGCCAACCTGAAGGGTCAGGTGGCCAACGAGCGGACGGGCAACCTTGCGCAGCATGGCATGTGCTTTGCTGACGCGCAACTCTTTGCCAGTTTGGATGCGATGCAGGTCGTGGGGCAAGCCGGTGCTGAGATCGTCGTATGGAAGGCGAGCGTCCCTGCGGGGACGACTGAGGCCGGACTTTTCCAGTTCATCGCGTGCGTCCTTGAGTTCGACGTGACGGCTTCTGATTTTACTATACGATCTGTCGTATCAAAGAACGATGGAGCCTTCGGGGACTACAACACCCAACTGGCGCCGCCTTGGAACAACTGGCCGCCCAGCTCCGATCCCCCAACGCACGTTCGTGGCTATTGGCTTGAAAGCAAGTTGTTTCTAGACCTACCAGGAGTGTTCGACTGCGCACTGGTTCAGCCGCCGCCGAACTTTGTCGAGTACGACTTCTGCAGCAACACGGGAGCGGAGAGAGCGTACTACAACGAGTCAACCTCAAAGGCCGAAGGCTCAACGGACAACCCGGCCGCATACGGCGCCAACCTTTCGTACACGGGCCACTACAAGAACTCTGGAGACGTTCCCGCGCGTCTATACGTTGGTATGAGGGCGAGGAACACAGGAGCGAAGTACTTCGGGGCGGGCAGAATCGTCGTGCCCGCGACGGCGCTGAAGCGCAAGCTCCCGCCGATTCCGAGCAGCGCAAACCCAAACGAGAGGGGATACGACCTGACTTCGGTCTACCCTGAGCCCTCTCCAACTGGACACATCTCAGTGCCGGCAGACAACGTAGAAAGGCAGGTGGAGATTCTTCTTGCTAATGGCGGTGGATGTGCGACGCCCGCCAACATCCTGTTGAGTCGCGACGGGATTTGGCCAGCACCACTGCCCTGAGCATCAAGACTATAAGGAGACAACAAGAATGAACTTAACGTGTGTACTAGCTCTCTGCTCCCTACTGGCCGGTGCGCCAGCTACGCAGGAGCAACGCCAGCCGAACGCCTACGACGTATACAATGCGATCCTCAACGGTCGCTGGGATGAAGTTGACCGAATCAAAGAGCGAGTCGGCTCGTTCAGTCACGACAAGCTGCCGGGAGCCAGGGACGTGCTTTCCCTACTTGCATCCGTCACCGGTTACTCTCATGTTTATGCGAACGCCCTTACTGGAGTTCGAATCTGCATCGAGTACGGCGCGGACCCTAACGCCATGCAAGGTAGCCCGCTCAGCATTGCCGCCGGTGCCGACAAGTGGTCCAAGGTCGTCGAGAGGCTTCTTCAATACGGCGCCGACCCTAATCTACATGCGCCCAAGGCGCCTTCTGCCCTCCATAACGCCATTGAGGCGAACTTCCCTAACAATGTTCGGCTTTTGATCGAGCACAAGGCAGATGTGAACAGGGAGGCATGGGTTGTGATTGACGTTGTGGGCGATACCAAGAACCCGGAGTTCCCGCTGAAGAGACCCCTAACCCCGCTCGCGTACGCTGCTTGGCTGGGTCGCCCGGAGATCATGAGTGTGCTCCTTGAGAACGGTGCGAAGGTTGATCAAAAGAACTCCGTGACCGGGAGGACAGCGCTGCACGAAGCAGCCATCGCACGAATGCCCCCCAGATGGGCAAGCTACCCCTACTCCGAAGAACTCCAGACGGAAGTCGTCAAGGTCTTACTTCGGCACGGCGCGGACAAAGAGATCAAGGACAAAGGTGGCAACACCGCCCTCGACTTGGCTATCAGGGCCAAGGCCATCAACGTGGTCCGGCTTCTCGAACAAGGCAAAGTCGAACCCGAGGGGCCGAACGCACGCGGCAAGCCCCTTGGCGCGCCACAAGACCCCCAGGCACCCAAACCGGAGCGCTCCTCCGTAACGTCGTGGACAGTCAGCCAAGCCGTCCGTTGGGGCAAATGGGATGAAGTGCATCAGTTGTACAAGGAACTTGGGTCGTTCAAGTTCCCGATTGACCCCCAGAGAGATGGGCGCGACGTACTGAGCCAGCTCGCCTTGGAAACCGACGACGCCGGCACATACGCCAACGTCCTGACGGGAGTTCGAATCTGCATCGAATACGGAGCGGACCCGAACGCGATTCAAGGTTTACCCCTCCGCACAGCCGCCGGCATTGACCAATGGTCGAAAGTGGTCGAGAGGCTTCTCCAACACGGCGCCGACCCAAATCTGCACCCTGAGGGAGCCGAGACTGCGTTGATCAACGCCGTTGTTGCAAACTTGCCTGAGAACGTTCGACTTCTTCTCAAGTATAAGGCAGACCCGAACCGGGAAGCCTGGGTTACGGTCAAGGGAAACCCACTCCCGTTCGATCACCCCAATCTTGCAAGGCGCCGGCCGGTCACACCGCTCATGCTGGCCGCTCAATTCGGTCGCCCCGAGATCGTACGGATTCTTCTGGAGGGCGGCGCGGATGTCAATCAAGCGGACAGCGTATACGGAAGGACGGCTCTGCACGAGGCAGCCGTAGGCGGAAGCCTCTTCCGCCTGCAGCCGTTCTCAAAGGAATACACAGAAGAGGCACAAACGGAGACCGTCCGGATTCTGCTCGAGCGCGGAGCAAACAAAGAGATCAAGGATAAAGATGGCAATACTGCCCTCGACTTGGCAAAGAAGGCGAACGCTGCCAACGTCGTGCGGCTTCTGGAATCAAGCGTGCGCACCGCAGCGACGTCGGTCGCCGACCGTTAGTGCACGCTCGTTCCGTCGGGCGCTTCCTTGTCCGGCTGCAAGAGGATCGCTTCCCCGTTCGGCCCGTCCGCTGCGAGGATCATCCCTTGGCTTTCGTACCCACGCATCTTCCTCGGAGCGAGGTTCGCCACCAGCACCACCTGGCGACCGATGAGGTCCTCGGGGGTGTACTGCGGTCGAATCCCGGCGCCCTGCCCGTCTGGGGTTTAAGGTGTGTGTTTGGCTCGTCGTGGGCGGCTCGTGCCAGGCTCCTCGTGGTAGCGGCGAAGACCTCTTGACAACCGCCCGACCAGGCAAGTATACTACTGGCGGTTGAGAGAGCTGCGGTTTCGCGGTTCGCAGGGAATATCCCTCTCGGCTGCCTTCTCTATGTACATCCTGTACTTAGACGATTCGGGTAGTGCGCCAAATACCAACGAGGACTACCTCGTATTAGGTGGGGTTGCAGTGCTCGAAACCGACGTCTGGTGGTTCACCAAGCAGTTGGACGAAATCGCAGAGTCGCTGTCGCCTGGAGCTGGCCCAACTGTGGAGTTTCATGCAGCCGAGGTTTACCGTGGGCGTACGCCCCCATGGTCGAGCATTCGCGAGCGATCGGATCGGCAGGACATCATCAAGCGCGTCCTAGGCGTCCTCTCCGAATCGTACCCGCGCAATAGGGCCTTTGCATGCGCGGTTCACAAAGCATCTTTTCCGAATGCCGACCCGATGGAGCTCGCCTTTGAAGACGTTTGTAGTCGCTTCGATATGTTCCTCCAACGACTGCAGAATTCCGCAGGCGCGGCAAGCAAGAACGCGGTCCATAAAGGGCTAATTGTGCTTGACCGAAGCACATATGAAACAACGCTTCATCAGTTGACGCGTAAGCTGCGTACCGCAGGCACCCAATGGGGGCGCGTGATCCGAAATCTGGCGGAGATGCCATTGTTCATTGATTCGACCGTATCTCGTTTGACTCAGCTTGCGGATCACGTCGCGTACGCATGCTTCCGATACTACAACGCAAATGACGTGTCGTATTTTAGAGTCATCGAGTCGCGCTTCGACGAAGAGGATGGCAAGCTTCACGGATTAGTCCACAAGCAAACACGTAACCCGAGGTGCATGTGTCCCGCTTGTATTACGCGTCGCCAATAGGATGGTTTTTGCTTAGTGCACGCTCGTGCCGTCGGGCGCTTCCTTGTCCGGCTGCAAGAGGATCGCTTCGCCGTTCGGCCCGTCCGCGGCGAGGATCATTCCTTGGCTCTCGTACCCACGCATCTTCCTCGGAAGGAGGTTCGCCACCAACACCACTTGGCGACCGATGAGGTCCTCGGGGCTGTACTGCGGCCGAATCCCGGCGAGGACCTGTCTGCGCTCGTCGCCGACGATCAGTTCAAGCCTCATCAGTTTGTCGGCGCCCTCGACGGGCGCGGCGTCGAGCACTCGGGCGATGCGAAGCTTCACCTTCAGAAAGTCCTCGATCGTGATCGTGTCGTCCGCTGGAGTCGATTGCGATTGCGTAGGTTGCTCTTTCACTTCTTTTCCCTCTTCCTTCTTTTGCGCAGAGAGCCGCACGTAGAGCGGTTGCGGCTGCGCCAGTTTTAGCCCCGGCGTAACACCCGCGTCCCCATCCAACGCGGAGAACTCGGCGAGCGGCTCGAGATTCAGCAGCGCTGCCAAGCGGTCCGCAACGGTCGGCGTTACCGGCCGCAGCACAGCTTCAACGGCACGCACCATCCATACCATCGTACGCATCACATCGCTTAGGCGCGAGTCATCCTGCTTGCGCAAATCCCAAGGCTTCTTCTCGTCAATGTAGCCGTTCAGGATTCGACCGACCTCGACCGCCGCATCCATCGCGCGGTCGAAGCGGAAGGCTTCCATCTCGGCGTGGTACCGCGCAAGAGCGTCTCGCACCTGACCCAAAGCCGCTTCGTCCAAGGCGCCCTCTGGAACCGTTCCGGAGCAAAAGTTGTGCGTCATCGAAACGACTCGATGCACTCCGTTCGAGAGAATATTGACCAACTCGCTGTTATATCGTCCCTGGAACTCTTCCATCGAGAACGCGGTGTCGTTCTCGAACGGCATGGTACGGACCATGTGCCAACGGACCGCGTCCACGGCGAGCTCCGGCCCGCAACCAGTCAAGCGATCCAGCTCTTCCGCCAGTTCGAGGGGGCGCACGACGTTGCCGAGCGATTTGCTAATCTTCTTATCTCCCATCAGCACCCATCCATGACCGATGAGCGTCTCCGGAAGTGGCAGCCCAAGGCCCATCAACATCGCGGGCCAGATCGTCGCGTGGAAACGGACGAGGATGTCCTTCCCCATCCATTGAGCCGCCGCGGGCCAATAGGACTCCCAGTCTCCGTCCGGCCAACCGACAGCGGAGATATAGTTGATGAGCGCATCGAACCAAACGTAGATGACGCGCGACTCGTCTCCAGGGACGGGAATTCCCCATCCCTTGTTCTCTCTTGTGATATAGACATCACGGAGCCCTTGTTTGATGAACGAGACCACTTCGTTCTTGCGCGTCTCTGGAATGATAAAGCCCGGGTTCTTCTCGATATGTTCGAGCAGGGGTTCGGCGAACGCGCTCAACCGGAAGTAGTACCCTGGCTCGCTCACCTCGCGCACCGGGTTTCCATCTGGACTCTTGCCGTCCACGAGCTCGGATTCGCTATAGAGAGTCTCCGTGGTAACGTCGTACCATCCTTTGTATTCTCCGGGGTAGATGTGCCCCGCCTCGAGCAATCGTCGCCAAACCTCTTCCACGACCTTGATGTGGCGCTCCTCCGTCGTCCGGATGAAGTCGTCGTAGCGAATGTTCAGGCCAGCCCAGATCCGTTTGAACTCCTCGCTGATCTCGTCCACGAACTCCTTGGGGGTCTTCCCCGCCGCTTCGGCAGCCTCGGCCACTTTCGTCGCGTTCTCGTCCGTGCCGGTGAGGAAGAACACCTCCCTGCCACGCATTCGCTGGTAGCGGGCGTTCACGTCCGCAGCGACGGTCGTAAGCGCCGTCCCGATGTGGGGGACGCTGTTGACGTAGTAGATCGGCGTGGTTATGTAGTAGCGTCGGGACATCTCCGCGCGAATGGTACCTCGCGCCGCCCTCGCTCGTCTTCAGTCCCCGCAGCGACGACAACGATCCTGGGAGAGCCAAGGTCTTCGAACGACCAAGCACGCCTCGAATCCAGTTCCCTCGGAGTCTGTGCCTGGATTACTCATAGATTTGGGATTTGCATCCGAGAGGGGTAAGGGTAGCATGATTGTTATGAGGCAGATTCGCGCTCGCGAACAGAAATCGAAAATCACGAAGAACCCATTGACAAACGGGGGGGGGGGAGGGAAGCTCAAATCATGGCTAAGAAAAACATCTTTCTCAGTCTCGTCATTCTCGCCGTCGCTGCAATCGGCGCGACGGCATCCGCCCAGTCAAGCGACCCGAAGATGGGAGGAGGCGTCAGTCCCGCGGAGACAACCGTAATCTCGACGATGATGTTCACCGCCACCCTTTGGTCGAGAGACTTCGATACGGACTTGACCGGCGTCTTCTGCAACAATCTGACCACGGTCGTGATCAAACGTCTCGAAAGTGGGACGACGCTGCAGTTTGCACACACTTCATTTGACGATTCCACATGTACGCACACCTTCACACACAAAGTGAAGGCGCGTGCCGTGTCGGAAACTCATGTGTACCTGGATGTCTACACGGTCAAGGACCTTTCCCCATATTTGCAGGATGCGGAATTCGACGTGGCGATGATTGTCACGGTGACCCCTCCGCCGCCACCACCCCCTTCAGGCGGAGGCGTGTAGGAAAGGAGTTGTCGAATGTGGACACTAAGTCTCCTCCTTGCAACCTCTACGGTCTTCCAGTTCTCAGGAGGGAACGCCAACGCGTTCGCAGCGGCGTTGTCCAAAGCAACTGGCAAATCCGTGGTTTTGTTGGCTGACGTCCAGTACGAGATCGTTCCCGCAAGTCCGCGCCCTGAGGTTCGATGGATTCCCGCACGATTCGCTAAAGGCGAAATCCGGTGGGATCGAGAGGAAGAGATCCTACCAGCGTTGGCCAAGGAGTGGGGTCTGCAGGGCAAAGTCATCGGCGACGTGTTTGCACTCTGGCCTCGCGCCTGGCCTGACGCTATAGTTCACCAGTTTGCGAAAGAGCAATACCTCGCGGCATTCCGACGCATGCGGCCTCCGAGCCAGAGTTCTGCTCCCACGAAGATCAGCATCGAAACATCGGACGCAGAGGCGCTGTTAGCGGCGGACGTTCGGCACCTCGTCGGACGGCAGGACGTAGAGGTTCACTGGTTTTACGCTTGGGCTTACCTCTGCATGATTGTAAAGGACGCTCCCCCCGAGGATGTGCTGAGCGCAGTCGGGGCGGCGTTGGGCGCCGATTTGCAGACCACCCGGGGGGGTCTGCAGTTTGCGTTCGACCCGAAAGAGTTTAGAAAGCGGTTCATCGCCCGAAAGATGATCGAAAGAGCGAACGCTGCGAACGAATACCAACGCGCAACGGCCGATTTCGAGATCGCCGCGATCCAAGCGTTTACCGACGCCGAGCTCCAAAAGGCTTTTCGCGAGGAGGACGGGTCTGCGACGAAACAGATCCCGCCTGAAGGCGCTGTCATGAGCGCCTTTCGCGCACGGATAGCGGCCATCGAATCCCTCGAAGCAGACCCCGTCGCCAGACAGAGCCTGCTTCCTGCGCTCAGCAGACTCGTCGAGATGATGGACCTATCGTCCCCGATCCAAATCGAATACGTGAACCCGAACGGAACCGTCGGCGCGGTCGTCCGAGCGAAGGACGGACAGGCATGGATTCACTTTTGAGCCCTTTGGGTCCTCGGTAGCGCCCCCTTTTGTTCGCTCGCGAACAAAAATCGGAAAATCACGAAAAACCCCTTGACAAACGGGGGGGGGGGAGGGTAAGGTGAATTCATGGCGAAGAAAAGTGTCTTTCTCAGTCTCGTCATTCTGACCGTCGCCGCCCTCGGCGCGACGGCATCCGCCCAGAACAACAGGCCACCGATGGAGGGAGGCGTTACCCCGC
>FWPU01003833.1_pt1 | contig 36702 bp, 30 predicted proteins | sample 2228361 | NCBI WGS metagenome assembly FWPU01 (sample SAMEA103939777, study PRJEB20133) | metagenome
TGTCACCCCGAAGCGAAGTGACTCCCCCTGTGTCACCCCGAACGAAGTGACTCCCCCCGTGTCACCCCGAACGAAGTGACTCCCCCCGTGTCACCCCGAACGAAGTGAGGGGTCTAAGATTTCTCGCTGCGCTCGAAATGACGCGAGAGCGCGCTCGGAATGACATGGAAGCGCGCTTGGAGTGACGAGGGAGCGTGATTGGAATGACGAGAGGGATCGCTCGAAATGACGCGAGAGCGCGTTCAACATCAGAGCAGGAGTGATCGAAACCTTTCGTCCGTTTCAGGGGGATGGATGGCTAAAGGGGGTGGGTAGATTTAGATGAGCTCCTGCTATCCACAACGCCTGCGGATAGCAGCCAAATCATCAATTCATTGACAATTCACCCCATTCTATGTACACTACCCCTAAAAGGAGGTCATATGCAGCGCGAAATTACTCACAGCGGGCCGCTTTTAACCCTGAGCGGTAATCTTGCTCAGGTAGGCTGGTCGCGTCAGCCGCTTCTGGATTGCAACCTTGAAGCAGCACGCTTTTATCGTTTTCGTCCCCTTCAACGCTTTCGCATCAAACGTTGGGATTACTATGCTGTGTTTACCCCGCAGCGCTTTTTCTCCGCCACCATCGCCGATCTCGGCTATGCTGGGAATATCTTTGTTTATACGATCGATTTTGACCAACCCACAATGCACGAAGAAGGATTGGTCATTCCCCTTGCCAAAGGGGTGATTCTGCCCCGCAATAGTCAAAGTGGAGACAGCCGCTTTCATGGCAAAGGTGTAAAACTCGATTTTACGGTGGATGAGTCGAAACGGCGTATTCAAGTTGCTTGGCCTCGCTTTGATCATGGCAAGGGCATTGAAGCTGACATCATCCTAGAGATGCCCCAAAAGGCGGAATCAATGAACATCGTCATCCCCATTGGAAAGCGGCGCTTTTATTTCAACCGCAAGATGAATTGTCTGCCCGCTAGCGGCTATTTGCGCTATGGTGACCTCACCCTTGAGCTTGATCCTTCCATTTGTCTGGGTTCATTGGACTGGGGGCGCGGGGTGTGGGAATACAGCTCTTTTTGGAATTGGGCAAGTGCCAGCGGTTATCTGGCGGATGGTCGCACGGTTGGTTTGAACTTGGGATGCGGCTTTGGTGATCTTTCTGCGGCTACAGAAAATGCTCTCATCCTCGCCAATCGCATCCATAAACTCGATCAGGTGACCTTCGATTATCAGAGCGGTGATTATATGAAACCATGGCGTTTCACCGATCAACAGGGGCGTCTTGACTTAACCTTCACGCCCTTTTTAGACCGTACGGCTATCACCAACTTAGGGATCATCTACAGTGAAGTGCACCAAATGTTCGGGCGGTATAACGGCTATGCCATCGCGGATGACGGCGAAAAAGTGCTGATCCAAGACCTGATCGGTTTTGCGGAAGAACACCATGCGCGATGGTGACTGCGACTGAACGAATTGACGGGCTTTTCTGGCGCGTTGCCCTCTTCTCAGCCGTCGCGCTGCTCTTTCAAGTCATCCTGACGCGCCTTTTCTCCGTAGCGCAGTTTTATCATTTTGTCTTCCTGATCATCAGCATCGCCATGCTGGGATATGCGGTGAGTGGGGTTGTGTTGGCGTTCCGCCCGCCCGTTCGCCCGCAGAGCGCCATCACACTGTTGATGGGGTGCGCGCTTGCGGGCACCGCTTCGATTATGGCTGCTTACCTGATCCTGAATCATTTGCCCTTTGATTCGTTCAGCATTGCTTGGGATGTCCGCCAACTCGCCCTTTTTGCCTTAAATTATTTTGTCCTAAGCGTGCCGTTCTTTTGCAGCGGATTGGCTTTGGGAGCTCTGCTGAATGCCTTTCCCCATCAGACAGGCAAAATTTATGCCTGGAACTTTATCGGCGCCGGGGTGGGGTGTCTGGGGGGACTCGCTCTGCCGGGCATGGTGGGTGGGGAGGGGGTGATCTTAGCTTGCTGTATCCTTTTAGCATTGTGCGGGTTGCCTTCGCTAAGGGAGTGCCGTCCTTCTAGGTCTGCTATCCCTTTGCAAAAAACAGCATGGCTGCGTCTGGCGTTCGTTCTCCTGTGGAGCGGCTTTTGCACGCTTGAACTAGTCGCCCGCAGTCAAGGCAAGCCGCAGCTATCCGCCCTCGATTTGCGCCTTTCTCCCTATAAAAGTCTCTCCTATGCCTTGCAAGTTCCGGATGCGGTGCCGACTTTCCAACGTTGGAATGCTTTCTCGCGCGTGGATGTAATCCAAAGCCGCGGCATCCGTTCCGTCCCAGGTTTGAGCTTCAATTATTCGGCTCAATTGCCTCCGCAAGCTGGATTGTTTATCGATGGTGACAACCTCTCGCCTCTGCTGAGGCCGGATGCCGACCTTGGATTCACCGCCTACTTACCTCAATCGGCGGCTTTCTTGCTGCAACCCGGCGCACAAGCGTTGATTTTGGAGCCACGTGGCGGCATGGATATCTTGGTCGCCTTGCATCAAGGAGCCTCAGAAGTTGTCGCCGTGGAGGTAAACCCCCTCGTGATCGAAGCGGCACAGTTGGTATATACCCAGCCAAAAGTCACCGTTTATACGGAGGACCAGCGCAGTTTTACCCGTCGCACTGCGCAGCGTTTTGACGTGATCCTTCTCACCCTAACCAGTTCCTTCCACCCGGTGCGGTCTGGCGCCTACAGCCTAGCCGAAGATTATCGTTACACAGTCGAGAGCCTGCGCGAGCTGATCGGCATCTTACAAGCCGATGGCATCTTGGTTTTCAACCGCTGGCTACAAAGGCCGCCTAGTGAAAGCTTGCGAGCCTTCGCGACGGTGGTGGAGGCGTTGGAAGGTTTGAATTTGGATCCGCAACCGCGGGTGGTTGTCTTGCGTGGTTATGCTTTGGCGACCTTTTTTGTCAAGCGGGGGACTTTTACCGAAGCAGAGCTTTTTACCTTGCGCCAATTTGCCTCGAGCAGAGCATTTGATTTTATCTATGCTCCCGATTTGCGAGAGGAGGAAACCAATCGCTATAATGTACTTGCCGAATCGCTCTACACGCCAACCTATCAGACGGTTTTAGACCCCCGCACCCGCCGAGATTTTTATCAAAATTATGCCTACGAGGTGCGTCCGGCCACAGACGATCATCCTTTTTTTGCCCACTATTTCAAGTGGTCACAGACTCGTCAAACCATAGCCGAGTTCGGTCAGAGCTGGCAACCTTTTGGTGGGGCGGGTATGTTGGTAGTTGTCGGGTTGTTGGGATTTGTGGTTGTTCTGGGGGGTGCATTGGTTGGTTTGACCGCCGCGTTGCTGAGGCATCCGCTTTTCAGCCGCTCAGCAGGATTGTGGCAGGCTAAACCTTCCCATGTAGAGCAAAACTCGGTGACATCTATAGGGGTCAAAAGGGAGAAATTGGATCTTCTAGCCGGTATCTATTTCACGCTGATTGGCTTTGCTTATTTGCTGGTTGAAATTGCCCTCATTCAACGTTTTCAGTTGTATCTGGCACAGCCAGCCTATGCTGTGGCAGGGGTGCTTTTTGCCGTGCTGGTCTCTTCAGGGATGGGTAGTCTGAACGCTCAGCGCATTCCCCTGCGCCTCTCTCTCCCCCTTTTGTCCGTATGGATCATTACTTCCACATGGTGGCTGAAAGGGTTGTTTGAGGTCACCCTAGCTTTGCCTCTGGTCTGGCGAATGGTACTGATGGCAATCATCATCACTCCCGGCGGCTTTGGCATGGGCGTAGCGTTTCCGGGTGGATTACGCTTTTGGCTTAGAGAAGCAGCTCATCGTCAGTGGTTGCCGTTGATTTGGTCACTAAATGGCGCGGCTTCGGTGGTTGCTTCGGTCGGAGCGATGTTCTTAGCTTTGAGCTTTGGTTTTACCGCCGTTTTGCAGCTTGGCGCTCTGCTTTATGGCGCTGCTTGGATTATGGTGTGGGCAAAGGAGCGTCGCTCTGGACTCCCTCTCCGATGAAGGGGACAAACCTCACTCCGCCAAGCTCGTAAGCAGTGAGGCTTCCGTTTTGCTTGACAAATTTCCACAGGGTTTGGTAACTGCCTGGCGGGCCAATGGGGATGATCATCCGTCCTCCCTCTTTGAGCTGATCAACGAGAGGAGCCGGCAGATGATCCGGGGCAGCCGTGACGATCATCGCATCAAAAGGCGCAGCCTCCTGCCAGCCGTAATAGCCGTCTCCCTGCCTCACTTGGACATCATATCCCAATGCGTTGAGACGCTCGGCTGCTGTTTCTGCAAGCTGAGGGACGATCTCGATGCTATACACTTCTAAGTAGCCGAGTTGGGCTAAAACAGCCGCCTGATAGCCGGAGCCCGTACCGATCTCTAAAACGCGCTCGCCTGGCTTCAGGTCGGCTAATTCTGTCATCCAAGCCACAATATAGGGTTGAGAGATCGTCTGACCGTAACCGATCGGCAACGGGTGATCGTTATAGGCAAAATCCAAATACTCTTCGGTGACGAAACGATGGCGCGGCACCGTTTGCATCGCGGCAATCACGTCGGGATTTTTTATCCCGCGGGCAATGATGGTCTGCTGGACCATCGTCATCCTAAGACGGGTGAATTTGGCTTCGTCAAAGGGCGTTTCGGTGGTTTGTGTAGGGATTGGCGTAGCTACTCTCGGCGACAAACGTTGCCAAACCAGCACAACAACGACGGCAAAGGTGACCAGCAGCCCGATCCCGATCCAAAATTGCCGTTTCCGGGTGTGCATAGAGTCTCCTCACCCCCATACCCCGCGAATCGGAGTGCCACAACGTGGACAAGCGCCATTACGGATCACGTTGGACAACACAATCGGACCCAGCCGCCGAATCAGCAAGCTACCACAGTTAGGACATTCGGTGTTTTCATGCCGATTCCCCTGTTGGTTGATATAAACATACCGCAGCCCTTCAGCTTTGCCGATTTCCCAAGCTGTTTCTAAGGTGTAAATAGGCGTAGTCGGAGCATTATACTTATACGAAGGGACATAACCGGCTAAATGCCATGGAATCTCGACACCCAATTCAACGGCGATCCGCCTGGCGATACCCCTTAGCACGCCTTCATCATCGTTCAATGCGGGGATGACCAACGTTGAAATCTCGACATGTACCCCATATTGCAAAGCGATGCGGCAGTTCATCCAGATGCGTTCCATATCAACGCCATCCAAATAACGGCGGGCAAGGTTTATATCCGTATTGATATCCACATTCATGGCATGCAAGCCGGCGTTGATCAGGAACATCAACGACTCGGGGGTCATGTAGCCGTTGGTGACGAACACATTATACAAACCCCGCTCTTGGGCTGCCTGAAAGGCATTTAACACCCATTCAAGAGCTAAGGTGGGTTCATTGAAGGACATCGCTATTCCCTGACAGCCAGCTTCCTCGGCGATGCTGACGAATTGGGAAGGCGAGATAAATTCGCCCGTGATCGGCGCATCGGCATGAGCCAAATCCCAGTTTCGGCACCAGAGACAAGGAAAATTACAACACCAGCCGCCGGCGGTCATGGTTTTGGTGCCGGGATAGAAGTGATAGAGGGGTTTTTTCTCAACCGCATTGGCGGTCATGGTGGAGATGGCGCCGTAAACCAATGTCAACAGCTTACCGGCATGGTTCAAGCGCGTGCGGCACCACCCCAATTGACCGGGCGGAATGACACAACGCCGTTCGCATACGTGACAGCGTACCGTCCCTTCACTGACCGGTTTTTGCAGGATCGCTTCGCGGGTGAAGTCTGTGTCCATCTTTGCTCACATCCAACCAAAAAATCCTACCAATAAACATGCTACCAAACACTCGATACCTGTGGACACGGAACTGGTGAATGACACACAACGTTTCTTTTTCCGTGGTTTTATCAGCGTTTCAGGATACGAGTCATGACGACTTTTCTTCATTATACAACTATATAGACGGTTTGGGTCTTACAAGTGTGCAAGGGAGGGGTGGATTATGGCGGATCGAGTAGGCGGGTGCTCTTCCTGCCGTATCGAGACCGACTTTTCATTGGGTTTCGAACCGCTTCGCTACTCAACCCGCAACCCTCACCCCTGTCCCCTCTCCCGAAGGGCGAGGGGGAAGCGACTTGCGGGTCGAGTAAGGCGTCAGCCCGTATCGAGACCCGAGACCATTCGTTTCCCCTAATAGAGTTGATAGAGATTGGGACAATCGCTCGCTTTGAGATGATACGGTTGGGTTTCCTCACTGTCCAAGATATAAGAAGTGATTGGTCAAGGTGTAGTAGACATAGTTCTGCCAGAGACGGATGATGTCATCACGAATGTAGTCATGGGTAGCAAAGGTTTGCAACAAGAAGCGTCCTTCGTAACACTCGGTCAACACCCCGTGATTGGTCTTGTCGGTGCCGATTGTCCCCAGTAACAATGTAGCTTTGGGTGGCTCGCCTTCAATGGTCTGGGAAATCTTCATCATATCCCCAATATCGCCACGCCAATAATTGGCTGTACCTAAGCTGCGTACTTGATTGGGTTTGTCAAATAAGGGGTGATCGGGGACTAACACAGACAACTTGCGCAAGCCTGGGTTATACCAATCTTTATAAAATTCCACGCCGCACTTCTTGAGCAAAGAAGACATCTTGCCTTGGTGCAAGCTATCCACTTCCCACATTTCTAAGACAACGGCTGTGCCTCGGTCGAGATGCTGTTCGAGATAGGTGAAATATTCGCCTTGAATTTTGCCATAAGCTTCGGAGGAGACGATAATCAAGTTCCAGTCCGAAGAACCCAACAATTGATCTTTGAGCCACCCTTGGGCACTGCCGACATCGATGTAAGCGTATCCGGCTTGATCTAACGCGCTTTTGACATATCGTTCCATTTTTAGTTGGTGGCCTGAGGTGTCTTCATAGAGCAAAATCTTTGCCGCCTTGATTTTGGCATCCAAGTCTGCTGGGATCGTTTCGGAAGCAATCGGGGAGGGTTGCGCCTCCTCTGTTGCAGGAGCTTCTGTGGGCGGTGGCGGCTCAACCGAGGGGGCTTCGGGGGTGGTTTGTTCCAATGCCATGGCGGTCGCTTGGAGGTTTAAGGCTTCTTGAGTGGCTTGAGCAGCGATCTGGGTGCCTTGTTCGGCTAGAGCTTGCATAGTCGCCTGAATGGGGTCGCTTTGACCTGCCGCGGCTAGGGTTGCCTGTAAGGCGAGGGCTTCGACGGTTGCCTGCTGAGAGATGTTTTGAGCGGGAAGAAAGGACGTTTCGCAAGCCAAACCAGCCAGGATCAACATTGCAATCGTGATCAGCGGCAGCTTACAAAACTTTGAAAATACAGCATGTTTTTTCATCGGACCTCCTTATGAATCGGTCAACTCAATTTTACCAATCAGCCTTTTGGAGGGAATCAAAGAAAGACAGTGGACAAAAGGCTATATTATAAGTTTACAGTCATTTCAGGTGATGGTAGCTATGGAGTAGAAAATTTAATGCCCCCCATGTATTATTGAGGTTGCGATGCGCTATAACACGGCTGATTTTCTACTCGCTTAATTACTACTCAAGCAGGCTTGAACGGCAAAGCGTGCAAAGCAGGTGTTCCTTCCTTTCGCGCTTGGGAGGGAGAAGCTGGAGTAAACGAAATCAACGGATGCGCACTTTCCAAGCCCAGGCAAAGCCGAGTAGGCTGAAGGGAATCAACAACAAACCAGAAAGGAACCAATCGAAACGCAAGACGAGTTCGCCAAATACCAGCGGACCGACTAATTGACCGATATTTTGGCCAAATAGGACGACCGCTAGACCTAGTCCAGCCCATTGCGGTTTTCCCATCACTTCGGGAGCGGCGGCAAAAGTTGCTGTTGGGATAGCCCCCACCAACAGACCTTGCAAGCCCATCAACACGATAATCCCTGACCCATAAACTTTGAAGGGAAATAGCAAAAGAACTGCAATGGCAAGGAACGGGATTGCGATTAAGATGCGCCGCGAATTCAAGCGATCGGAGAGCCAGCCGGCTGCCGGCGCCGAAAAAAGTACTACCAGTGTAGCTATACTGGCTAAAAAGGATGCCTGTGGCAGAGGATAGAGGCGCACTTCATGGAGAAAGGTGGGGTAATAGGTGCCGATCGAGACTAAGACCAGGTTGAAGCAAGCAAAAGTACCACCCAGATACCAAATATCCCGATTTGCCAACGCCTGACGCAAAGAGAGACTAGAAGGGGAGGTCGATTCGGGCAGGGCGGTTTGCGGGGGTTGACGCACGATCCAAGCATAGAACAAAGCTGTCAGAAACGTGAACGCTGCTCCACCCCACCAGACGATCTGCCAGCCGTAGGCAAGGCTAAAGCGCGGCGCCAAGTTATACATCAGCACACTGCCAACTGGCACCCAAGTTGCCCAAATGCCCATCGCCGCTCCCTGTCGATGAGGGGGAAACCACTGCGCAAGGGTTGCCGGCGCAATCACGCCCATCATGCCGATGCCTACCCCTTCAAGGATACGGCTAAAAGCCAAGATGGGGAAGGTGGGGGCGATCGCCCCGAGCACCGCTCCTACCCCGAGGCAAGCTAAAGCAATTAACCCACTCAGCCGTGAGCCCAAACGCTGGACGATCAAGCCGGCCGGCAAAGCCAGAATCAAGCCGGTTAGGGCAACCATCGACATCAACAGTCCCCCTTGGGATAAACTAAGCCCAAATTGTTCCATTAGGGTTGGTAAGATCGGCGGCACCTTGAATTGATTGAACGGCGCAGCAATGCTGGCGAGATAGACGGCAGCCAAGACCAACCAAGCATATTGATCGGCAGAGAGAGCAAACGGGTAGGAAGTGGCTTTTTGCATCGATTCTCCTTCGAGTGGATTTCAGCAAATGGAGTTAAGGCGATTCGAAATTTATCCCTCACCCCTGAGCTCGTTCCTGTGGTCTTTGGAAATCTATCTAGGGACCGAGGGTTGAGGCGAGGGATTTGCTGCAGTTCACTCAGAGATAATAATGCTCAAGGAGTCTAAATCTAATAGACGCCGTACTCCTTACCGGTGCGGATCAAAGCATGCAGGTTTTCTGCTTGGGCATCATCCAGAACGGCGCCATTGGAAAGGATGTAGCCGCCATCTTGACCGACTTCATCGATCAAGCGCTTGACATAATCCTCTACATCCTTTGGCGTACCGGCTTTTAATATAGATGAAGGTACGTTACCTCCAAAGCAAGCCCATCCCTGAAAACGCTTCTTGACCTCTTTCATGTCTGTCTGGTCAAAAATCCAAAACGACTTGCCTGCCGGGATGTCTGGATCGGGGAAGATATCCAAACGTTGATTATAACCGCCTTCGACGAAAAGATAAGGTACCAAACCTTCTTCGATCAAACCGATGATCAATGCTTTGAGGGTTGGCCAATAGAAGGTTTTGAAGTCTTTGTTGGACATGAATCCATCGGCCCCCTTATGCAAGGGGATGAAGACGATGAGATGTTTGTTGGCTGTGGCAGAACGCACTCCCATCTCGATTTGCATAGGGGTAATGCGGTCGAGCGCCTCTAAGAGTTTCTTGGGTTGGCGGTACATGTCCAACATGATGGCGCGGGTACCCCGCAGCGTGTCGCCCAACACGTCGAAGGGCGCTTTGGCGAAGCCGCCAATCAATCCAGGAATCCCTAAGGTGGCTATGGTCTCGCCGTCAATTGCCACTGCCTTCTGGATCCATTCCATCGCCATCTGACCGGCTTCCAGCAATTTCTTCAGCGATTCTTGTATCGGCGGAATACCCCACGGAACCAAAAAACCTCCCATGAAGGGCAATTCCAGCACATCGGTGAAGGGTGGTAACATCTCCCAGGCGCCTAGAGCACCCATGATGCGGGGGAAATACTTGCGCATGAAGAAAGCCGATGGATCTCGTAAGAACTCGTCATATTCATCTGCATGCATGTACTCGGCTTCGATGCACTGGTAGGGGGTAGTTTCGGGAACGCCATGCCCGGGCCAGCGATACAATTTGTAATCCATCAATTCAAAGATGCACCCCGGGCCGTAGATGGGGGAGGAAGCCATCGAATCGGGTAGAAAATCGGTGTGAAACTTTTTGAGGGCATAGCCGAGCTTGTCGTAGTCGTACATGGCTTCGCGGGCAGTCACACCGGCGTATTGGAAGGGATAGAACCCCATAAAGAGGCAAATCGGGATGCGTTCCGGTTTCTTAAGTTCCACCACATCTTTGATCATTTTTGTGCGCTTTTGATAATTTTCTTTGGCTTGGGGAGTGGCAAAAGTCACGCCCTCTGCTTCTATCCACGCCTTGAAACGCGCTTCATACTTCTCCTGCGGAGAAAGCTTATTCCAATGAACTTCCTGGCTCATACGAACTCCTTTCGTTAGCGAGAATAAAGTCCAAATTCACGAGTAGCGTCTGTCCAGACCTGGATCAAAGCTGGATCACAACCCTCTAATTCCATCACATTATTCGCCATTATATAACCACCGCCTTTGCCGACTTCCTCGCATAAGCGATGGGTTAGCTCGCGAACTTCTGAAGGGCTCCGTCCTGGTTTAAGGTACGTAAGGGGCATTCCTCCCAAAATGCACATTGTGTCTCCAACTACTTCTTTGACCTTGAAAATATTACTATCCTGGAACGAGCCTGCGGTTTTCCCTTTGGGCAACTCAGCTAAATATTTCAAACGTTGATCCCAAACTCCTTCATAATAAACCCAGGGAGTAATACCCGCCTCAATTAACTCAAGGATCATATCTTTTAGCTTAGGCCAATAGAATCGTTCAAACTGTTCCAACGACATAAAGCCATCCGAGCCACGATGCAGGGGGATGAACACATAGGGTATCCCGCTTGCCTTTGATGCACTAATGGCATACTTCATTTGAAACCGTTTGACCTTCTCTTCGGCTGCAAGTACCTTTTCGGGAATACGCATCATATCCAGGAAAATCCCTCGCATACCGCGCAAGGTGTCAGACATAAAATCGAAGGGTGCTTCAACAAGAATAGAGAGCATCGTAAAGGGAGGAAAACCTAATGATGCTAGTCGTTTTGCCGATTCTATTGATTGATTTAACCACTCGGTTTGATATTGAGCAGCTTTGAAGAGAGCTTCAAAAGCAGAAACTACTGAGGGGATGGTCAAGAGTTGATAGTTGATCAGAACATTGTAATATCCAAAAAGCCACATTCCTAAGGGAGGCAAGAGAGCCAATCCTTCACAAGCTGAGAATGCGCGCGGAGTATACACTCTGATCGCCCAATCGGCAGGAACTTCTAGAAACTCATCGTAATCCTCGGCTTTCATGAACTCCTGCTCATTAAACTGAAAGGAGCCATTTGGACCTAATCCATATCCGGGCCATTTTGTCATGCGATCACCCAATGCCATTGAAGGTTTTGGGGTATGCCAATGCCCAAAAATCAAGTCAGGCTGATAACGCAAAGCTGCTTGTTCAAGAAGCTCTTGAGCCTTTTCGGGGTGTTCATAAAGTTCTGCCTTGGTACTACCTCCCATCTCAGCTAGTTTATAACCCATCCCCATCATTAAAGGTACCCGATCGGGTTGTTTCAATTGGAGAGCATCAGAGACTCGTTGCTGTCGCTCGATAAGCAATTGATCTGGTGTCTTACCGACATCTACTTCGAAGGAGAGTCCTGCTGCACTCATGTTAATTGACTCCATACCACTCGTTTGCCATCTTGACGGCTGCCATGGCATCGCGCCCCCAACCGTCTGCGCCGGTAAATTGGCGGATTTGCTCATCAATTTGACCACCGCCGATCATGACCTTGACATCCGTCAATCCAGCGGCTTTGAGGGCTTCTACAGTTGCTTTCATCGGGTCATAGGCAAGGGTCAGAAAACCGCTTAGGGCGACCACCTTTGCACCGCTGGCTTTGGTCGCTTCGACGAACTTGGCGGGCGGTACATCAACCCCAAGGTCGGTCACCTCATAACCATTGACATCCAGCATAAAAGCGACAATGTCTTTGGCTATATCGTGAATATCACCTTCGACCGTGCCGATAACCACTTTGCCATGTTTTTTCTGGGTAACTTCCTTTTTTAAGTGAGGTTTGATCAAATCTGAAACCTGACGCAGCATTTCGCCGGCGAGAATCAATTCGGGGATAAAGCAGTCGCCTGTTTCAAAGCGTTTGCCGATTTCCTCCATCGCCTGTCGGCAGGCTTCAAGGATGCCAAGAGGATCTCTGCCGGCTTCCAACATCTGTTGGGTAATTTTGAGCGCGTCTTCCTCGCGCATCTCGGTTATGGCTTGGACTAGTTCTTGAGACATGTTTTCTCCTTTCTATAGAATCACAGGTGGTTTGGTGGTGGTCTGGTGGTTGATTTAAGAGCCGCCGGTCGGCTCGAAAATCCCTTTTCGGTGGGCGCGGATGAAGTTCAAACAATGTTTATCTTTCCCTAACAGCAATTCGGCGGTAACGATCATGGCTTGGAGCTCGCGGTCGAGCGGATCGAGAATGGCACTGTCTAACCCGGCAGCCATTGCCATGACCAGAAAAACGCGGTTGATATAGGCTCGCGCCGGCAAACCAAAAGAAATATTGCTCAAACCGATGGTCAAATGGGCATCGGGGTAGGCACGACGCACTTCACGCATGGTTTCCAAGGCAATCAATGCGCTGTCGGTATTGGTGGAGATGGTCATTGCCAAAGGGTCGATATACACCCGCTCATCGGGAACGCCCTGTCGGCGGGTCTCCGTCATGATCTGATGGATGACCTGCAGCCGTTTCTCGCAGCTCTCCGGGATCTTCTTGGCGTCCATCGCTAGAGCGATGACATCACAGCCATACTCGGCAACGATGGGTAGGATACCCTCGAGGCGTTCTGGTTCACCGCTAATCGAATTGATCAGGGGGGTTTTTTGAACCGCTCCGATGACAGCACGCAAGGCTTTGGGATTAGCACTATCCAAAGAGAGCGGCGTGTCGGTAACCGATTGGACAACTTCAATCAACCAGAGCAAATCGTCGGGTTCTTGATTGGGATGCGTGCCGGCGTTAACATCCAGCCAGGTTGCTCCCGCTTCTGCCTGACGCTTGGCGAGGTCGGCAATATAATCTCGATCTCGTTCGGCGATTGCCTGAGCGACCCGTTTGCGAGTTCCGTTGATCTTTTCGCCAATGATTTTCATCTCAAACTCCACAACTTAAGTTTCAAGGGGTGGGAAATGCATTCCATGAGCAAATTCGCGGTTGAAATGATCGACCGTCGTCAGCTCTAAATAGCGTGTATGGCGGGCAATCTCTTCCGCTTGCAGACGCGCTTGTTTTGAGAGCAGCATCCATTGTGCGCCAATGGCGGCGGCATTTCCGACTTGCCGAAAGCGCGCCTTGGGCAAGGGGGGAAACAAGCCGATTTGAACCGCACTGGAAATGTGGATGTAGGAACCAAACGCTCCGGCTAAGATGACTTCTTCCACTTGATCGGCTGCGATACGGTTCACATCCAGCAAAATCTTAATCCCGGCGTGAATCGCCCCTTTTGCCAATTGAATTTCGTTGATGTCTTTTTGGGTCAGGACAATTTCGCGCCCATTGCCGCTTCTTTCTGCAGGCACGAAAACAAAGCGTGGATTGTTTTCATCTTGAACTGACACTTTCGAGCGATCGAAGCGTCCGTTTGGCAGAAGATAGCCCATGCGATAGAGCTCTGCCACGGCATCTAAAATGCCCGAGCCGCAAAACCCAATCGGTTGTTGGTCGTCCACCGTGCTGATCTGCATTCCTTGCGGGGTAAGACGGACTTTTTCGATTGCTCCCGAAGCCGCCCGCATTCCATCACGAATATGCGCGCCTTCAAAAGCCGGCCCAGAGGCACAAGAGACAGCCATCAGGGTTTCCTTGCCTGGGATTCGCAAGCTGATTTCGGTGTTGGTGCCAATATCTATCCCGATGGCTAGCCGTTCGCTCTGATCCAGTTCGCTCGCCAAGACCATCGCCACATGGTCTGATCCGATATAACCACCAATCCCAGGGGGTAGATAGACCCGGGCGCCCGGTGCCATGCACAAGTTTAGCTCCGCAGCAGCCACTTCCAGCGATTCGCTGCTGGCTGCTACGTAAGGAGCGAGCGCCAGTTGGCGCACCGGCCAGCCGAGAAGCAAATGAATCATGGCGCTGTTGCCCACGATACACGATTCGGCAACTTGTTCGGGTGAGACTGCAGCGCGCTCTGCCATTTCAATCACCAATTGATTAATCGTCTGGCGGACAAGTTCAGCCAGCTTCTGGCTGCCCTGCGGATTGCGTTGGACATACGCCAGCCGACTGATCAAGTCTTCGCCATAGGGGATTTGGGGATTGGGCGCGCCACTAGATGAGAGCGTTTGGCCGCTCTCTAAGTCTAAAAGCGAGGCGGCGATTTTCGTAGTGCCGATGTCAACTGCCAAACCCACCGCCTTTTTCTGCGGGGCGACCACTCCAATCACATCATGCTGGCGTAGGAAAACATTCATCCGCCAATTTAACTGGCGAACTGCTTGGGGAAGATACTGGATCAGTGCATTGCTCGGGACGAACTGCTGTGAGCCAAGACGGGCTGCCAGGGCTTCTTTGAGGCGTGTCCAGTCAGAGCGTGGGTCTTCGAGGGTTGGTGGATGACATTCTACTTCGATCACTTGGATAAGGGGGTCGGGATCAATCAGGCGCAGGACGCTCTCGATTTGTAAACGCTGACCGCTATCCAGAGAGTCGGCAGGGACAAATAAGCGGATATCGCTTAGGGGGCGCACACAACAGGCGAGCCGATAACCCTGCTTGAGTTCATCTTCCTGGAGCAAGAATTTTTCGTCTTCGGTGATGGGGGAAACCTCGCCGCTGACAATTTGCACGCGACACTGACCGCAACTGCCTTCACCCCCGCAGGTAGACGTCAAGGCTATGCCTGCCTGCCTTGCGGCTTCTAAAAGGTTGGTTTCGCTATTAACCTGAACCCGCTTACCGATGGGTTGAAACTGAACGGTTACTTCATGGTGAGTGATCATTCCTTCTCCGCAGGTTCAAGGGGTGCAGCGGGGAGGGAAGAAGCTTCGAATTTTGGCTGCAATAGTTTGAAATCCAAGTAGGAGACGGATTTACCCGCTTCGACAACCAGAAAGTCTTGATCCCATTCGCCTCTGAGCATTTTGGCGATTAAAGCATTTGAGCCGCGTACCTCTTCAAAACGCAGGTTGAATTTTTCTGCGGTGCGTCGGGCAATTTCAACGTAGCGGGCATTGTCTTGATGACCGGTGTCGATGTAAACCAGCCGTTTGTAATTTTTGAGCATGATGCTCATAATGCGATTGGCGCGCTCAACCTCATACTGTTCCACCAAGCGTTCGTATTCGTCAAAGGGGGTATCGGCGACCTCAATCCAGCCTTTGGTGAGGTAGTAGGTACCGGCCTCTTTACGCACCTGTTCGGAGTAAGCCTGCTGTGAACCAAGGAAAATCCCGATGCAATCGTCGGTTCGGGGGATAACCAAACGACAACCATTGGCTTTGAGGCCGATCACAGCCATCGAACACAGACCATAGCCGAGTAGCAGGGTGTCGTAGTTAGGACAAGCGGCATCGATGGCAGCTTGTAACATCTCACGCAAGTTTGGTGGCGAAAGGTGCAAGCCAAAATCCAGCACTTGGTAAGCCATTCCTTCGGGAATGAGGGGGTACATTTCTTCGATAACGGTTGCACAAGCGATAATTTTGGTACGGGAGATGTCCATTTTTGAGTTTAAGTGGTATAGTTATATAGGGAAGTTGTGATTGAAGTATACACTTCCCTAGAGAAGTTGTCAAGAGCATTGTCGAATTTGGTAAAAGCAGGCATAATTAAGCCTACAAAGCCATGGTAAAAGAACCGCAACCCATTTTCAACGACCAACTCGAAATCGACCGCGATTCGTTCGAACCGGCCTACGTTCAACTTGCCAATATCCTGCGCCGTCAGATTGCAGAGGGGGTGTTTCGGCCAGGGGATCAACTGCCTTCGGAGTCACAACTGTGTACCCGCTATGGGATCAGCCCGATGACGGTACGACGGACGATCAACCTGCTTGCTGAGGAGGGTTTGATCAGCACGGCGCAAGGGCGCGGCACGTTTGTCAAAAATATCGAACTGAGTGAGGCAACCTTTCGGCTACAGGAACTCAAAGACCTCTTCAAGCCCGATCAACATGCTCAGGTAAAGCTCCTAGATGCTCGTGTGGTCTCCGCAGATGAACGCACAGCTCGCAAGCTCGAAGTGGAGTGCGGCGCTGCGGTGATCTATATTCGCCGTCTGCTGACCCGCGCTGCTCAAGCGGTCTTTTACCATCGCGCTTATCTCATTTATGACCCTACTCGCCCAATTGTCGAAGCTGAATTGGATGTCACTTCCTTACAAGGGTTGTTTTCCGGTGGAAACCATTCGCTGTTGAAATTTGGCACCCTAAATATCGAAACCACGCTGCTCACGAGTGAGGAAGCCGAACTGCTCAAGCGACCCTATCCAACGGCAGCTTTCTATCTCGAACATCTCTTTTACGACTATAACGACCGGCCGATTAGTTGGGGGTGGTTTATCATCCCCAGCGATTGTCTGCATTTTTCCGCTCAGGTGGGGGTTAGTTCTCGTCAAAGTGCTCACCACGGAGGAAAATAAGCGATGGCTGAAGTCAAAACCGCTCACCAATTGCGCTCTGCCCTCATCCAAAATATTGCCGATCTCAACGAAAAACCCTCGCTCAACTTGGTACAGGCGTTGATCGAAAATCAAGTCGATCCATTGGATATCGTCCAAGACTGCCAGGAAGGGATGCGTCAGGTAGGGGAACGCTATGAGCGAGGCGAATACTTTCTCTCTGGCCTCATTATGGCGGGCGAAATCTTTCGTGAAGTGATGGAAATGGTCACACCCTTGATCAAAGAGCGCTTTCGGGGCAATGAGTCGGGGGTGATCTTGTTGGGAACGGTGGAAGGGGATATTCACGATATTGGTAAGAACAATCTGAGCTTACTCCTGACCAGTTATGGTTTCACGGTCTATGATCTCGGTGTGGATGTGCCGGCGAGCGAATTTATTCGCCAAGCCATTACCCGTCATCCGCATATTATCGGTTTATCTGGCTTGCTGACCAGTTCCTACGACAGCATGAGACGCACCGTGCAGCTCTTGCGCAGTTCTGACGACCCAATGGTGGCAAAGACACCGATTATTATTGGGGGGAATCAATTGAATGAACAAGTTTGCCAATATGTTGGAGCGGACGCGTGGGTCAATGATGCCATGAGCGGCGTGCGCTGGTGCCAACGCATCTTGGGGCATGAAAACTGAGCGGATGGCTTTGTGCCTGAGTGGCTGGAAAGAAAACTTGCTAAGCTCCTTGCCTCAAGTCGCCAAGGGTAGAAGCAGCTTCGGCGAAGATATAGCGCGCCACTGCAAACCCTAGCGTAACAGTTTCCCCATTTATCTTCAAGGTCACGGTCTCGTTGAAGGGCAAGACCTCGGTGATTTGCGCGGCCTGTCCTGGCATCACCCGATGAGTCTCCAAAAACGCCAGCAGGTCGGGGTTTTGCTCGGCGAATTCATGCACGCGGCGAATGACGATCGTAGCCCCCGCCTCAAAGCTCAACAAGGGTTGCCAGTGGGCGACGATGTGTTCGAAGCCGGGCAGGGGATTGCCATGCGGGCAGACTTGGGGATTTTCAAGATTGTTTTGTAGAGCTTCTTCGAGCTCTTCAGAGACGCTGTGTTCGATTGAGTGAGCCTGCGAGTGCGTCTTAGACCAATCCAACATCCGCAACAACAACCATTCGGTGAGCATGTGGCGGCGCATCACCGAACGGGCTGCTTGGCGTCCTTGTTCTGTCAGGTAAGGGCCATTTTTTTCGTCAACGGCGATCAGTCCATCTCGCGTCATCCGTTTGAGCGTGTTGGTGACAGTGGGAGGCGTAACACCGAGAATCTCCGCCAGACGCGCGCCAACCACCGGTTCACCATCTCGCTCTAAAACGAGCAGGATGCTCAAGTAATCTTCGATCGTGGGGGTAAGTCTGCTTTCCATAAAATATGACAATTGTCAGGGTTGACAAAGATTACTGCATATTATATCATAAGATTAGATATTAGATTATGCTAATATAGAAAATTAGCACAAGCGAGAGTTGTATGCCTCATTATAGTCTAAGACGAATGTTTTCAAGGCGACAAAGAGCGGTAGGTAAGCCTCTAGCCGATTCCCTCTTTCCGCTCAGTGAGCTGGCAAGTGGGGAGAGTGCCACTTTTGTCGAGCTGCGCGGCGGCTGGGGTTTGAAGGGCAGATTGACCTCCTTAGGTTTCACGCCTGGAGTGCCAGTGCTGATGGTGCAAAATTTCGGCTGGGGTCCGCTGATTGTCGAGGTGCGTGGCACGCGGGTCGCCTTGGGCCGTCACGAGGCAGACAGGATTTTGGTTGAACGGAGCTCCTCATGAGTGAATGTCATTCGATTGGATCGCCAACGCTCAAGGAAGAACATCGCATCAAGCGAGACATCCCACTGATTGCCCTTGCCGGTCAACCCAATATGGGCAAATCGACCCTTTTCAACTTGTTGACCGGCTTGAATCAACATGTCGGCAACTGGCCTGGGAAGACCGTCGAACGTCGCGATGGCGTTTTTCATGATCACGGCAAATCATTCTGCTTAATCGACTTACCCGGTACCTATAGCTTGACGGCGAATTCTCCCGAAGAGTTGATTGCGCGTGAATTTATCCTGCGCGAGCAGCCGGACTTGGTTATTGCGGTGGTCAGCGCTGCCAATCTGGAACGCAGTCTGTATCTGGTTGCCGAATTGATCCGTTTACCAACCCCGTTGGTTGTTGCCCTGAATATGATGGATGTAGCCGAATTGGAGGGGTATCGCATTGATGTGGAGGTCTTGCAGGCTGCATTGGGCGTGCCGGTTGTTCCGCTGGTGGCAACTCGCGCCCAAGGGGTGCGTGAATTGCTAAAGGTTGCCGAAGAGGTCTTGAAGGGGGAGCGCGTGCTGATGCCGCGCCTGCCTGAGATCCGCGCTGACCATCAAGAGGCGTTGAAGGAGATTCAAAACCTGATCTGCGGGCATGTTCCTTCCCCTTACCCCCTCGAATGGACAGCTTTGAAATTGCTCGAGGGCGATGCAGAGCTCACCCGTTTGATGCAAGAAACATTGCCGCCGCAGCGCTGGCAGGCGGTGCACGAAGTCTTACGCGCCCATGACGACGCTTTGATGGCTGTCGCCTCAGGTCGTTACGAGTGGATCAACCGCGTGATGCGAGCAGCCGTAGCGCGTCCGATGGTAGGGCAAATTAGTCTCACCGAGCGGCTCGATCGCTGGGCAACCCACCCGCTGCTCGGTTTAGTCGTGCTGGCTTTGATCTTGGGGGCGGTGTTTTGGGTGACGTTTACGCTGGGGGCTCCCTTGCAAGCTTGGCTGGAAACCCAAGTGGTCGAACGCATTGCTGCGGCGGCGTCGGTTTCTCTTGCCTCGGCGCCGCCGTGGTTACAAAGTTTGGTGGTAGATGGAATCATCGGTGGCGTTGGCGCAGTGATTACCTTCGTCCCCATCTTGGCGATCTTTTTTGCTGCTTTTGGGCTGTTAGAAGATGTGGGCTATATGGCACGCGCTGCCTACGTGATGGATAACTTCATGCACCTGATGGGCTTGCATGGCAAATCGTTTCTGCCGCTCTTTTTGGGCTTTGGCTGCAATGTGCCGGCAGTGATGGGAACACGCGTGATTGACTCGTGGTCGGCACGTTTGGTGACCATTCTGATTGCTCCCTTTATCCCCTGTACGGCACGCATGGCGGTGGTCGCTTTCTTGGCTGGCACCTTCTTTGGCCGTTATGCCACTTTGGTTTCGTGGGGGTTGGCATTGTTGGCATTAGCGATGTTGGTGATTAGCGGTGTGCTGCTCAATGCACTGCTGTTCAAGGGCAATCGCTCGGCGTTCATTATGGAAATGCCTTTGTATCACATTCCAAATGGACGGACGATTGGACTGCTGGTATGGCAGCGCACCATGGCATTTATCAAAAAAGCCGGCACGGTGATTTTGGGCTTTTCGGTCTTGGTCTGGGCGCTTTCCATGTTGCCGAATGGGGAACTCGAAAGCAGTTTTTTGGCGTCCTTTGGCAAGCTGGTTGAACCAATTGGACGTTGGATGGGCTTGGATTGGCGCTTGACGGTAGCATTGCTGACCAGCTTCCTCGCCAAAGAGAATGCCGTTGCCACATTGGGAATTGTGTTTGGCAGCAGTGAGGAAGGCGGGCTTTCTCAAATCTTGTTGACCACCTTTTCTCCTGCCACGGCGCTGGCATTTTTGACGGCGACAATGCTGTTCATCCCTTGTGCAGCCACTCTAGCAGTAATCAAGCAAGAAGCCGGTTCCTGGCGATGGGCATTGGTGAATGTGGCATTGATGCTTGTGCTTTCGATTGGGGTGAGCACGCTGGTGTATCGCGTGGCGGTAGGATTAGGGTGGTGAGATGCTCGATCAATTAATGCGCCAGTTAGGGCAAGGCACCACCCTCAGTGTAGAGGGGTTAGCCGAGCGATTGAACACCACGCCGGCTCTGGTCGAAATGATGCTGGAGAATCTGGAACGGCAGGGATTGGTTCAGTCTGTCCAACTTTGTCAAGAGATGTGTGAGGATTGCCCCTTCGGATCGTATTGTGCGCCAAAAGAGGGACGCCGCTTGTGGCAGACAAAAGCCAAACCCTAGCCAAGAACAGGCTAGCGTCTCGGCTTCCATTCGAGCGGTGCAACCGCCACTTCGCCGCTGGTCAAAGTGGCTGCCCAAGGCCAGCCGGCAGTGGTGATGTACCACTGTCCGCTATCGGGATTATACACCCATTCGGGGGCATGAGCTTCTAGGCGGGTCAGCAGGGTGGGGGAACGTGTCAAGCCCCGATAAACGCCGAAGTCATAGGGGTTATCCGCATGAAAGACCAGCGTCTCGTTGTAGCTTGCGGGATTGAGCCAAATCTTGAACATTAACAGGATGCCGTGCCAGAAGAAAGTGTCGTTGTTATAGGTCAGCGATAGGTAATAATGGTTCTGATAGCGCACGACAAAGGGGGATTCCATCGAGGCAAAAGGCGAGTTGCGTTCACTCCCCAGCCCGCTGCGCAGTGCGGTGCGAATGTACTGCCAATAGGTCAGATCAAAGGATTGGTACACGTCGATTTGGGAAAAAAACAACCCCCGCGCTGTCGTATAGAGCAGCCATTGGTTGGGCGCAACTTGAAGCACCATGCCATCGCGGAAGAATTTGTGATACGGAAGGGATAGGGTAACCTGATGGTTCTCCCAAGTAACCCCATCGGCCGAGTCCATCTGGTGTAGTTTGTGCGGTGACCAGAACATGTGATATCGTCCTGCGCTTTGTATCACATGGGGCGCCCAGGCTAATTCACCGAAATCGGCGACAGGTTCTAATTCGGTCATTCCTTCTGCTGGAGGAAAATCCTGGCTAACTCCCACTGCGAAGTATTTTTCCTCGTTAAAGTCTCCCTCGGTGAGCGAGGTGATCCCGATCAGCCGCCAGTCCCCGTTTGCGTCTTGATAGATAGCATGATCGTTGATATAAGAGCCATAGGTTTGCGGCTGGAACAACTTTTGCCATTCTCCCTGAATGCTTGGGATGTTAATGGGCGAAGGCTCTAATGTCGAGTAAGCCGTCACTTCGCCGAGCAACTCCTCTGGCGCATCTCCTTTTGGAACACGCCAGACGCGAAAGCTACCGCCAAGGCCGCGGTAAAGAAAAGAGCCATACTTGGTCTGCCCGATTTCCTGCCATCCCTGTGCAGTGGAGGTTTCGATGCGGTAGGTTTCTTGTTCGGGGTTGGCGATCCATCCCAGATGAATCCAGCCAAGACCGCTCACCGTTTGTACACCGAATTGTGCCTGTAAGCCTGCCACGGCTTCTCGCGAAATCGAACCGTAGAAGTCGGTCTTCAAAGGCATTTCGACGTAAACGCGTACGCCGATCTCTAAAATCACGGCGAGCGCTATTAAAAACACAAAAAAGATGACCAGACCTCTCAAGATGCGCCTCATACAACCTTCCTCTCAATTTGATTTTACCTTGTCTGTGCCAGGCTAACAAGCGATCTCTCTCATGGCTATTGAAAAACAGGCTGCTTTCCTTGAAGTATAATAGCGGAAAGGACGTTTTCCCCTGTTTTTTGTTTCACGAACCGCTAGAAAGAGAGAAATTATGATCCCTTCCCCCTCCCCAAAAGAAGAGTTGAATCGCCTCATCGAATCCGCCCACCGCTTGGGGGTGGAAATCGATGAAGAGGAAGCTATTCAATGGCTGACGGCGATGGCGGCGGTGCAGAGCGATGAGGTTAGCTTGGATACCAAGCACGGCGTCTATGGACATAAGATCAGCCTGCTCGATTTCAACCCCGAAGATCTGGCTCACTTCCGTCAGGTAGGACAAATTGTCGAAATTCCCGACCAAGCCGGCGTGGTCGAGACTGCGCTGGCTCTTTCTGGCTCGGCGGCACAATCTAAAATCCAGACTCATCCTGGCGACTGTGATTACTTTGAGCGGGTCAACATCAAAGCGCCAACCAAAGCAGAAGCCTGCCGCATTTTGGGCGAGACTCTGCGTCAGAAGATTCTGAACACTGCCAGTGGAGATACCTACCGCTTTATCGAAGTCAAACTGGGTAGCTATCCCTTCGATGGCGTACGGGATGGCAAAGCGGTCAAGAAAGGCTCGCCGATCTCTTGGGGGTTGGCAGAGGTTCAAGATGGGGTCATCCATCTGCAGGATGCCGAAGGCAAACCGCAAACCTTGCGTTGGGACGAAATGACTCAAGACCCAGGCTGGACAAAGCTAGATTGGGTCGTAGCCTGCCCACCTCGCAAGCAACTGGCAAATGCCAGCAATAACCTCGATGTCACCTGGGAAGCCCCCGATGGGAAGATCATTCCCTTAGATGGTCAGCTCGACCCCTACTTTCAGGAAGTATATCTGGATGCAGAGTCGATTCCCCTGTTCACCAAACTTGCCAAGCATGTCGCCGCAGACGCAATGGATGAGTATTTAGAGCAATTGGAAGGCGAGGTCAAGAAATATGTGACCAAGTCGCCCAATTACGGTAAGGCAGCCAAACGCATGTACAATGTCTTTCGCCTAAAGGGATTGTATAGTGAGGCGGCTTATTTGCGCGAGCTTTTCGATGAGCCGGCGACGATTTTATACCAGATCAGCGCCTTGGTGCGCACCGTTGATGAAGCCTCTGCCGGCGGATCGGAAATCCACGCCGAGACGATCGTGGAACAGCTCGATGAACTGATCTTAGGTGCCATTGAGGCGTTGGAAGGCGCACAGGAAAAGGAGATTGTGCGCCGCTTGCTTCGGTTGCGCACGCTGATTAGCGATCCCCACCGCGAGCGCGAACAGGACGTTTTGGATGCCCAGGCAGAATTGATGCGAGAAGTGAATGCCTTCTTTTACGAACGGTTGATGGCTGTCCCGTCCATTCGGGCTTACATTGAAGAACTGCAAAAGTGAAGCATATTGCCCGTTCCACGTTGATTGTTGCCTGCTTTTATGGGCTTGAGAAGGTTTTAGGCTTCGCGCGCCATTTTCTGGTGGCGCGCCAATTTGGGCTCTCCCGCGAACTAGATGCTTATAATGCAGCCAATAATTTGCCAGACTTGCTGTTCATGTTGATCTCAGGGGGAGCCTTGGCAATGGCGTTTATCCCTGTCCTGACCGAAACGCGCCAACACGAAGGCCGACAAGCAGCTTGGCGGGTTTTCTCCTATGTGCTCAATTTGCTCTTTTTGATCACTGCTTTGCTCTCGGCAGTGATCGCCATCTTTGCCGAGCAGATCGTCCGCTCTCAAATCGGCATCGTGCCGGGATTTACCCCTGCTCAGCAGGACGTAGTGGTCGATTTAATGCGCTTGAATTTGATCGGCACTTTGTTGCTCTCTTTGGGCGGTCTGGCGGTTGCCGGGCTGCAATCCAATCAACATTTTTGGCTGCCTGCCATCGCTCTCAGCCTGTATGACCTCGGGGGCCTGGTTGGGGTGGTGTTTTTAGCCCCCGAAAAGGGCTATGGTTTTCTCGGCTATTCGTTACCGACATTGGGATGGGGGGTGTATGGTTTGGTCAGCGGCACCGTGCTGGGATCGTTGCTCTATCTGCTGATCCAGATTCCTGGTTTGATCCGCTACCAGTTCCGCTGGAACGGTGGGTTGGGTTTGACCAATGCAGCGGTGATCAAAAGCCTCACCCTGATGGGCCCCCGCGTCCTGACCATGTTGTTTATCCAATTGACCTTCATCGCTCAGGACAATCTAGCTTCGCGCTTGAGCGCCGGTTCGATCACCGCCTTGGCGTATGGTTGGTTGTTCTTTCAGGTACCAGAGACGTTAATCGGTACTGCGCTAGGGACTGTTCTGCTGCCTACTTTAGCGGAACAAGCCACGAATCGAAACCGTCAACTCTTCCAGCAAACCCTTGAAAAGAGCTTGAAGGTAATCTTAGCCTTGACCATTCCCCTGATAGCTTTGTTGGTGGTTGTTCTGCGGCCGGCTGTGGCTCTGTTCGATTTCGGCGTGGATGGCGAGGAGATGGTCGTCTGGACGGCGCGGGTTTACTTGATGGGGCTGCTCGGACATTCGCTGCTGGAAGTGGCGGTGCGCGCCTTCTATGCACAACAAGACGCGCGCACGCCTTTGATCGGCGCGGCGCTTACCAGTATGGCTTTTATTCTCTTGAGCCTTCTCTTCTTTCGTCCCTTGGGGGCGGCGGGGATTGCGCTTGCCAATGTGCTGGCTTTCAGCGCCCAGGCTTTTGTCCTGTGGGCCTTACTTCGCCGCCAAGGGCAGTACCCGTGGCGGATGGGTGCAACGCTGAGCCGCGCCTTGATTGCAGCCGCAGTTTGCGTTGCGATTGCGGCGGCGATCTTTTCTCTCGGGCAAGTCACCCTGCCCTTGGCGATATTAGCCGGCGGTATGGGACTGGTTGCCTTGACCATCCTCGCTATGCTGGAGATCAAAATCTTGCTCCAGTTATAGGATATGGAGAAGATGTTGCCCAGCCGTAATCCGTTCGGACAAACTCTCTGCAGACATGGCTTTCTGCGGCGTTTGATTTCCCCGCTCGGCTTGGCAGCTTTCTTCTTCGGGTTGGGTTTCTTCCTGCTGAGTCAAAGCGGTCAACCTGGCTATGCTCAGCTCGAAGGAGAGGATTGGCGCGCCAAGATAGAAGCTTCGGTGCTGCGCGAAGCGGCCGCCGGACAAACAGAATTCTTGATTTTTCTAAAGGAACAGGCTGACCTGAGCGGCGCAGAAGCGTTGCCAACCAAACTTGAAAAAGGGTGGTATGTCTATCGCCAACTCACGGCTGTGGCGCAGCGCACTCAGGCTCCGCTGTTGGAGCAGTTCCGTCAAAGGGGAGTACCGCATCGCGCTTATTGGGTGACGAACATGATCTGGGTGCGCGGCGATGCGAATGACTTGTTCGCCGTGGCAAGGCGCCGTGAGGTGGCTCGGATTGTAGCCAACCCTGCAGTATCCTTGGACTTACCAGTCGAGGTAGAAGGGATAGCACCTCAAGCAGAAGACAGCATCGAATGGAATCTCCAAAAGGTGCATGCCGACGAAGTGTGGGCTTTGGGGTACGCCGGGCAGGGGGTGGTGATCGGCGGGCAAGACACCGGTTATACTTGGCAGCATCCCGCCCTGAAAAACGCTTATCGTGGTTGGGATGGCAGTCAAGCCGAACATGATTACAACTGGCATGATGCCATCCATGAAGAGATTTTTACTTTCTCTATGCGCTCACCCTCGCAGGGAGGCGACCAAGCTTCCTCTCTCTCGAGAGGAGATGGGATGGGGATGATGACTGTTGACTGCCCTTACAACTCTCCGCAGCCATGCGATGATCACGGTCATGGCACGCACACGATGGGGACGATGGTTGGACTAGACGGCTCGAATCAGATCGGCATGGCGCCGCAAGCCAAATGGATCGGCTGTCGCAATATGGATCACGGCTGGGGCACGCCGGCGACTTATACCGAGTGCTTTCAGTGGTTCATTGCCCCCACCCGTTTAGATGGCAGTGATCCCAACCCTGCCATGGCGCCGGATGTGATTAACAATTCTTGGTCTTGCCCGCCGAGTGAAGGATGTAACGATCCGAATATCCTCAAAGGAGTGGTGGAAGCTGTGCGGGCGGCTGGCATTCTGACGGTGCAATCGGCCGGCAACGAAGGCGGCGGGGGATGCGAGACGATTCGCAATCCGGCCGGCATCTACGCCGCTTCGCTCACCGTTGGCGCAACCGACAGCAACGACACGATTGCAACTTTCAGCAGTCGCGGGCCGGTCAGCGTGGATGGCAGCAACCGCCTGAAGCCCGACGTGGTTGCCCCAGGCGTCAGTGTGCGCTCCAGTTTTGGCACTTCCGGATATGCCTTCATGAGCGGCACCAGCATGGCGGCGCCGCATGTCGCTGGGTTAGCTGCCCTCTTGATCTCCGCCGATCCTGAATTGCGTGGCAAACCTCATCTCTTAGAATTTGTGATCAAGTTCAGTGCAATTCCCCAAACTACGAATGAATCATGTGGAGGCGTACCGGGCAGCACAATCCCCAATAATACTTACGGTTACGGACGAATTGACGCGTTCGCTGCCTATCGGATGCTGCCTTTGCACCATATCTATTTCCCATGGATTAGTAGAGGACCATGAACAAACTAGGACTGCTATGCGGGATCGGTGCCTCTGCCATCTGGGGCGGCATGTACGTGGTCAGTAAGGTGGTCTTGGAGGTCATTCCTCCCTTTGCTTTGCTCACCCTGCGCTTGCTGTTGGGGATTTTGGTCTTGGGGCTCCTTGTGCGCTGGCGGGGCGGTTTGGGTTTTGACCGCCATCAATGGAAGCAAGTTTTAGGAGTGGGGATCATTGGCTATGGTATTTCGATTGGCTTTCAATTTGTCGGCACCAAGCTTTCCAACGCTTCCAATGGCGCATTAATTACCTCTTCGACGCCGGCGTTTGTCCTGTTGTTTGCAGCATTGCTCTTGAAAGAAAAGCTGACCGCACGGCGAATGCTTGCCTTAGGGATTTCCACCGTAGGCGCTCTGATTGTCGTTGACCTGCGTGCGGCAAACCTTTCGCCCGATACCTTCTGGGGTAACCTCAGTTTAGTGGCAGCGGCGATCACCTGGGCGCTTTATTCGGTGCTGATTCGCGTGGTGACGCGGCGCTTGGACACGCTGCGCGTCAGTTTGGTGGCTTTTATCGGCGGCTTATGGATTACCGTGCCGGCCTCTTTCTGGGAATGGAAAACGGTCGGCATCGGCGTGATCGATTGGGGAGTGGTTGGGGGGATTCTCTACTTGGGCATCATTTCTACTGCTTTAGCCATGTTTCTGTGGAACACGGCTTTTGCCACCTTGCCGGCGGGCATCGCTTCGCTGACTCTGTTTGCCCAGCCGCTGGTGGGAGCATTACTAGGCGCGTTGTTGTTGGGGGAAAAGTTAAGCAGCTTTTTTTATCTCGGCGGGTTGCTGATCGGCATCGGGTTGATTCTGGCAACCCGCGAAGAACCACCGCTTTCGTCGGACAATGGCACTTGATTGTCCGACGAAAGCCGATTTCAAATCATAAAACTTGCGGATCTTAGGGTCTCTCGCTTTCTCCCCCGCCGGCCGGGCGGAAGATGTGCACCTCATCTCCGTCCTGCAGGAGACGCTCACGGTCGGCTTCGAGTTGACCGTTTACCGAACAGGCGACTTGCAAGGGCAGGTCAAAATGTTCCAGCACCGCGCGCAGCCGGCTGCCTTGCGGTAATTCTATGGTCGTCCTGCCCCGCGCCGCTTCGGGGAGCTTTTCGCGGTAAACACCGAATAGCACAACCTTTATGATCATGCGATCTCGTACACTTCGGGATTGACACAGTTGGGCAAGCGGCGACCTTCTAGCCCGGCAAGCAAATTCTCGCAGGCTAACTCTGCCATGCGCCGGCGGGTGTTGCGGGTTGCCGAGCCAATGTGCGGCACGATCAGGCAGTTGGGTTGGGCATACAGGGGATGATCGGGCGGCAGCGGTTCGGGGTCGGTGACGTCCAAAGCTGCACCGCCGATCCAGTTTTCTTGCAAGGCTTTGAGCAGTGCTGCCATTTGGACGACCGGACCGCGTGAGGTGTTGACCAAAATGGCATGGGGCTTCATCATGCGAAGCTGTTCCTCGCCGATCAACCCGCGCGTTTCGGGGGTGAGGGGCACGTGCAGGGTGACAAAGTCGCTTTCGCGCAGCAATTCTGGCAGTTCGACGCGTTTGGCGCCTAGCTCGGCTTCGAGGTCGGCGGGCAAGGGGATGTCGGTGTAGAGGAATTTCATCCCAAAGCCCTTGGCGCGTTGGGCGACTGCCCGGCCGATTTTACCCATGCCGACGATGCCCAGCGTTGCTCCTTCTAGGTCAGCGCCTAACCAGCCGGCAGGCGACCAGGTGATCCAGCGCCCTTCACGCGCATCGCGGCTCGATTGGGGAATCTGGCGCGCAGCAGCCAGCAATAGAGCCATGGTCAAATCGGCCGTTGCAGCGGTTAGAACGCCAGGGGTGTTGCCGACCGGGATGCGCCTTGCCGTGCAAGCTGCAACATCGATGTTGTCATAGCCCACCGCCATATTGCTCACCACGCGCAGCTTTGGAGCGCGCTGAAGTAACTCTTCCTTGACCGGAATGGTCAGAAGGCAGAACAAGCCCTCTGCTTCGGCGAGATAAGGCTCCAGAGCGGGGTCAAAGTGGGTGGCATCCCAGGGACCCACGACAGTCCGACACTTCCCTTCAAGTTTGGAAAGCCATTCGGGGGGGAGAGAGTGTGTGATGATGACTAGGGGGAGATGTTGATCAGCCATGTTATACCTCTTTGAAGTGATTTAGGGTTCGATGCGGGGGTTTACCCACACTGCCCAATCTTGGGCGGAAGAGCCATTGGCAAGGACAACGAGGGCGAACTGCACCGTTTTGCCTGCCAGACTGCTTAAGTCGATATTGACATTGATCAAATTGCCATCGCAGGTATCCGTCCAGGTACCGAGCGGATATATTGTACCGCCTTCTTTGTAGTTGATCTGAAATTTAACGTTCCCGACCCCACACGTGCCATCTGCTTTGGCAAGAAAGCCGATTTTGGCACGCAGTCGGTCACCGGCGACCACAGTATAGGGAGGATATAAAGCCGAAATCACGCCGTCGTCCACCCACATTGGGTGAGTTTCAAGGATTTTGGACGGGGAAGAGCCATCTTCCAGCTTAAAGCCGCTGCGGTAGATGGCAAAACCATTTGGGTCGCTATCCGAACCGCCAAAAGTCAGCACGGTGCCGCCCGTGCAGGGCGACCCGCAACTAATCCATTCTGCATCAGGGGCGCGGCTATAAAAATCAAAGCCAGACGAAACTACCGTTGTCGGGGTTGGCAGGACAACGCGGATTTCGACATAGAACGATTTGCCCTGATAACCGCCCATTACCGGTAAGAGCACGCCGGTAGCGTTGCGAATACGCCAGTAGCCGCGATATTTTCCCTCACTGGCAGGAGCGGTCAGGTTTACCGAGATGTCAACCTCTTGCCCTGGATTTACCGTCCCAATCGGCACCGAGGCGCTTCCGCCGAGCGGGTCGCCGCTATCGAACACCAAGCTATACCCTGACCAAGTGCAGGTGCCGCTGTTTTGAATGCGCCAAGTTTTGGTGAAGGTCTGATTGGGGCTGAATTTTGTTCCGTCTGGGACGTTGACATCTTTGATATAGCGCGCCTGATCGCAAATGGAAGTATTGGTCGGCGTGGGGGGTAAGGGGGTTGGCGGTTCGGTGGCCGTCGCGGCGGCTTCGGTTTCGGTGGGAAGGGCTTGAGTGGCGAGATCCGTGGGCGGCGCAGGGGTCAGGCTGCCAACCAGCTCGGCAAACGCTGTTTGGGTCATCTGAGCTTGCAAGGTTTGAGCTGCCGAGGTGTAAATGGCATCGGGATTTTGAGTTGGAGGCGATGCAAATACGCTACAGGCGAGCATGGTGATCACCATAGCTATTAACATCCCCATGGATTGATGGGTTTTCATTTTTTGCTCCTTTCCTCCGATGGCGGATAACCCTTAGCCAATCAAACTTGCCTCAGCTTGCAGGGCTTCGAAGAAAGCCATCATCACAGCTTGGCGTTGCTCAGCAAGTTGACGGGCGGTTTGGGTAAACAGACGCTCGCGCAAATGACGCAACTTGAACCAATATTCGTGATAAGCACTATGGACTTCTTGTGTGTCTAAAACACCTTTCTCGAGAAAAAGTGATGAGGGCGGGGTATAAAACGGCGATCCTTTCTGCATCGCTCGCCCGATCGCCCGCGCGACACCCACTGCACCGATTGCATCGAGTTTGTCGGCATCGAAGAGCACTTTGGCTTCAATGGTCTGGGGTGCTTCCTGGGAGCTACGGAAGCGGTGAGCCCGAATGCAGTGCTGGATGGCAGCGATGCGGCGGTCATTCCAACCGGCTTGACGGAGCACTTCGCCCGCCAGTTGGGCGGCTGCGAGATGATGATCCTGTCGGGGGATGGCGATTCCTCGCTGTCGATGAACAGCATCGTGTAGATACGCTGCGGCGCGCACGATGTCGATGTCAGCTCCCTCTGCTTGGGCGATGATCTCCCCTAGTGCCACCACGCGGCGGATGTGGTCGATGCCGTGGACGGGATCGGCTGGATCATACCAGCGCTGTAGGGTCTCCAAAGTCCACATCATTCGCCCATCGCCTGAGGAAATGCCGCGGCTATACAGGATAGAGACGGCCTTTTTTGATGATGGCTTTTACCAGATTGGTGCCGAAGCGATAGCCCAAATGGCGGTAATCGTCCACATCCAAGACGATTAAGTCGCCTTGTTTACCAACCTCAATCGATCCAATGCGATCGGCGCGCTGGATTGCAGCAGCAGCATTGATGGTAGCAGCGGCAATCGCCTGGGCAGGGGTAAGCCCCATGTAACGACATGCCAGGGCGATGGCAAATTGCATGTTGCCACACCAAGCCGTACCTGGGTTGAGATCGGTGGCGATGGCAAGGATGCCGCCAGCTTTGAGGATTTTCTTTGCCGGTGTGTACTCCTTTTCGACCAAACCGAAGGGTGTGCAGGGCAAAGCAACGGCTACGGTGTCGCTTTGACCTAATTGGCGAATATCGTCGTCGGAGGTCAGCACCAAATGATCGGCTGAAACTGCACCCAATTCAACGGCGAGAGGCACGCCTCCTAAATTACCAAATTCGTCGGCGTGGATCTTGAGCGGGAAACCGAGCTGTTTGGCTGTGCTGAGAATGCGCCGCGATTGCTCGAGGTTGAAAGCGCCGTTCTCACAAAAGACATCTACGAAAGGCAGTGGATCATGCGGGGCATGGTTAGGCCACCAGTCTTTCACCATGGGCAGCATGGTTTCGCAGATTAGGTCGGTGTACTCATCGGAGCGATCCTTGTACTCGGGGGCGATGGCGTGCGCGCCTAAGAAAGTGATCGCCAATTCGATTGGCCCTTCGCGGTCTAAGGCGATCAAGGCTTGTAACAGGCGCAGTTCCACGGCGGTCTTCAAACCATAACCCGTCTTTGCTTCTGCGGTGGTTGTGCCGTGTTCGAACATCGACCAAAGTCGTAAACGGGTTTGGTCAAGCAGGGAATTGAGCGAGGCGCTGCGCGTGGCGCGCACAGTCGAGAGGATTCCGCCGCCAGCAGCTAGGATTTCGAGATAGGTTTTTCCTTCTAATCGCATCTCGAATTCAGCAGCCCGATCGCCCGCCCAGATGACATGTGTATGGGGATCGACAAAACCGGGCATCACCACGCGGTCGAGAGCGTCGAACTCCGGTTCATCGGGGTAGGCGGCGCGCAGTTCGTCGCTCTTTCCAACGGCTTCGATGATTCCGTTGCGAATGAGTACGGCGCCGTTGGGAATGATGCCCAAACGGCCTAACGCTTCGCCCCGTTGGGGACCGCCTGCTAGGGTCAAGAGTTGGGAGGCTGAATGAATGAGCATGGGGACTTCCTTACTCAAATTATACCGTAAGCGTCATTTTTCGTAACGTTGAATGCGCAGAAAATCAGGGGTGGTAGGCTTGATTCTGAACCTTGACGCTTTCGGGAGAGAGGAGTAAACTTATCTTGCTTTAACAAACCCATGCAAGCGCAAAAGGCAGTAACGTTTCTTTGCTCTGCAGCGGGTTGTCTAACAAACATGGAAAGGAGGCGCACTTCATGCTCTATGCTTCAATCATTCATCAAGCTGATCGGGGAATCGGCCGTTATCGAAGTGCGCCTGTTAGCAAGTAGGCTGAATTGATTAAAATGTCTGAAAAAGGCTGTGGCGCACTGTCCACAGCCTTTTTGATTTTTGGGAGAGAGGATGAACATAGCAACAACTGAACCTTTACCTGCGCTAGCGATTGCGGATTTCCGCCCCGCACTGCAGAAGAATCGCCTGCGGGGGCTTTGGAAAATGATGGATGGCTTTCATCTACCGTATTTGCTGGCTACCTTGTCGCTAGCCGTTTCGGCGTTGGCGCGCACGGCGACCTTTCTGCTGTTGCGTTTCTTTGCTGACAGCATTGTCAATGAGTCGCTCTCGATCTCTCTCGGCTGGATTGCATTGGGATTTGTCGGCTTGGCAGCCACGGACGGCGGCTTCGCGTTTCTCTCCGGGCGCTTGGCGGCCTATACGGCGGAGGGGATCACGCGGCGGCTGCGGGATTTTCTGTTCGACCACCTTCAGCGCCTGAGTGTTGCCTATCATGCCCATACACCGACCGGCGACCTGATCGAACGCGTCACCTCGGATGTCGATGCCTTGCGAAGATTTTTCAGCGAGCAAGCCATTGGGATTGGACGGATTGTCTTGCTTTTCCTGATTAACTTCGTGGCAATCTTAAACCTTAACGCCAGATTGGGGTGGCTCTCGATCGTGGTCATCCCGCTGGTTTTGGGCGTATCGCTGTGGTTTTTCAAAAAGGTCACGCAGGCTTATGAAGCCTACCAAGCCCAGGAAGCGATCCTTTCGACAACCCTGCAGGAAAATCTCAGCGGCGTACGCGTCGTCAAAGCCTTCGGACGCCAAGATTACGAGATGGCGAAATTCGAGAAAGACAACTGGAATAAGTTCCTGAAGGGAAAAACCTTGCTTTTCATGCACTCGCTTTTCTGGCCGCTTTCCGATATCGTTCTGGGGCTGCAAATGTTGTTCGGTTTTGTTCTGGCGGCGATGATGGCCATCCGAGGCGAAATCAGCGTGGGCAGTTATCTGGCTTATACCGGTTTGATTGTCTGGCTGATCTGGCCAATCCGCAATCTGGGGCGCATCATTGTGCAGACTTCGACCGGGATGGTCTCTTATGGACGCTTGATGGAAATTGTCAAGCAAGAACGCGAAGACCTTTATAGTGGATCGGTGCAACCCAAGGGGGATCTGCGGGGTGAGCTCGTCTTTGAAAAGGTTGGCTTTATGTATGCGGACATCGAACAAGAGACCTTGAAGAACATCTCGTTCCGCGTTCAAGCCGGACATGCCGTTGCCCTGCTCGGATCAACAGGGTGCGGCAAAACCACGTTGGTTAATTTGTTGCCCCGCTTCTATGACTATACCGCTGGGCATATTTATTTGGATGGGCGAGAACTGAGAGAATACCCGCGGGCTTACCTGCGTGAGCAGATTGGCATCGTTGAGCAAGAACCCTTTTTGTTCAGCCGTTCCATTCGCGAGAATATCACCTATGGGGTGGGTCGTGAGGTCACTCAAGAAGAGGTGGAACGAGCAGCGAAAGCGGCGGCCTTGCATGATGTCATCCTTTCCTTCCCTGATGGCTATAACACCTTAGTTGGTGAAAAGGGAGTGACCTTGTCGGGAGGTCAAAAGCAACGTGTGGCAATTGCGCGGGCGATCTTGAAGAATCCCCGCCTGCTGATTCTGGATGACTCGACCTCTGCCATAGATGTTGAGACCGAAGCTGAGATCCGTCAGGCGATTCAGCGGTTAATGCGCGGGCGTACCTCCTTTATCATCGCCCACCGCATCCAATCGGTGATGATGGCAGACCTGATTCTGGTTCTGGATAAGGGTGAAATCGTTCAGATGGGAACTCACGAGGAGTTATTGCTTCAGACAAATGGGATCTACCGCCGTATTTATGACCTGCAAACCCGTTTGGATGAGGAATTGGAACAGGAACTGGTGAAGGTCGTTTGATAAACGATCTAGCCCGTTCGAAAAACAACGGAGAAGAACGATGTCCGATGAAGTGATCGAACTCGAGGAAGAAGAATATACTTCGCAATTGACCCTGCCGGTGATTCGGCGCATTGGCGGGTTGTTGAAACCCCATTGGGTTTGGGTGATTGGCTTTTTTGTGACCATCGCCCTGACCTCTTGGTTAGATGCCTATTTTACCTACATCAACAAACAGTTTGTCGATCAGGGGATCAGCCTGCAGAACCCTGAGCGCCTGATGGAGTTGGCAACGCTTTACGGGGGCTTGATTCTGATTCAGGCGATCTTTGTGTTTGCTTTCATTTACCTTGCCGGCGTGCTGGGTGAGCGCATTCAATACGATCTGCGCAAGATGCTCTTCAACCACCTTCAAAAGCTATCCCTTTCATTCTACTCACAGAACGCCGTGGGGCGGCTGATGGCGCGCGTTACCTCCGATACGGGCAGGGTCTCCGATTTGGTTACCTGGGGCATCGTGGATGTCACTTGGGCCGTGATGAATATTGCCACGTCTGCTATTTTCATGGCAATCATCAATTGGAAGCTGGCGTTGATTGTGTTGGCTTCCATCCCTATCATGGTGCTTGTGGCGGTCGAGTTTCGCAAACGGATCTTGGTGGAGTTTCGTCGCAGCCGTCGGGCAAACAGCAAGATTACCGGCGCATTCAATGAGAACATTCAAGGCGTGCGGGTGGTCAAAGCTCTGCGCCGCGAGGATCAGAACGCGCGCGAATTTCAACGCTTGACGACGGATATGTATAACGCATCGTACCGTGCGGCCTGGCTTTCGGCGCTCTTTCTGCCAAGCGTGCAGATTATCGCCGCCGTGGTGTTAGGGATCATTATCGGCTACAGTGGTGTCCAAATCCGCAGTGGGTTGATCACCCTAGGGGGCATCAATGCCTTCGTCTCCTATTTGACCTTTATGATGTGGCCGATTCAGGATTTAGCCCGTGTGTATGCCGAGATGCAACATTCGGTTGCTTCTGCCGAGCGCATTTTCAAACTGGCGGATACCCAACCGGAGGTACGCAATCGTCCGAACGCTATTCCTGCCGAGACGTTACTGGGCGAGATCGAATTCGATCATGTGGATTTCACTTATGACACACGCACCCCAGTGCTAAGGGATTTCACCCTGAAAGTGCAGCCGGGCCAAATGATCGCTCTGGTCGGCCCGACCGGCGGAGGAAAGACAACCATCGTGAACCTGCTGTGTCGCTTTTATGAGCCGACGCGCGGGGTGATTCGCATCAACGGCCGCAATTACACCGACTATACCTTGGAGTCAATTCATTCCAAAATCGGCGTGGTTTTACAGACCCCCCATCTCTTCTCGGGAAGCGTCAAAGACAACATCCGTTATGGGCGCTTGGAAGCAACCGATGAGGAGATCATCGAGGCAGCTAAACTTGCCGGCGCGCACGATTTCATTGTTACGCTAGAAAAAGGTTATGACCAAGAGGTTGGCGAAGGAGGAAACTTGCTCTCGGTTGGGCAGAAGCAGTTGATCAGCCTTGCACGGGCAGTCTTAGCCAAGCCCGAGCTGTTCATCATGGATGAGGCAACCTCCAGCGTAGATACGCTAACCGAAGCCTTGATTCAGAGGGGAATGGAAGCCCTGATGCAGGGACGCACCTCGTTTATTATTGCTCACCGGCTCAGCACCATCCGTCGTGCTGACCGCATCTTATTCATAGAAGATGGTCGGATTGCAGAACAAGGCACGCATGGTGAATTATTGCGCTCCCGAGGCCATTATTATCGTCTATACACCCAGCAATTCCGCCGTGAGATGGAAGTCCAAGCCGGGTTGGTGGACGGGTGACGCCCGCTGGCAGTTAAATTCCCGACCTCGCAGCGAAATCCTCGTTGAAATCAAGATGGCATTGTGCCGACTCCTGTTATAATTTACCTTAGAGGAAAGACGGATGAGTTTTACAGTCAGCGATTATCGTGACTTGCTGCAATTGCTCGCCGAACATCCCGAATGGCGGGAGGAATTACGCCGCACCCTGTTGAGCGAGGATTTCCTCGCTTTACCCCAGATCGTCCGCGAGCTTGTCGAAGCACAAAAGCAAACCGACAAGCAGATTGGCGAACTGGTCGAGGCGCAAAAAGAGACCGACCAGCGGATTCAGAAACTGATCGAAGCTCAGCAGCAGACCGATGCCCGAGTGGATTTACTGGCACAGCATCTGGATACGCTGACTCAACGGGTAGATGAACTTACCCAGCGGGTCGATGCCCTGACGCAACGGCTGGATGAGCTCACTCAGCGGGTCGATGCGCTGACACAACGGGTAGATGAACTTACCCAGCGGGTCGATGCGCTGACACAACGGCTGGATGAGCTCACTCAGCGGGTCGATGCGCTGACACAACGGCTGGATGAGCTCACTCAGCGGGTCGATGCGCTGACACAACGGCTGGATGAGCTCACTCAGCGGG
>FWPU01003834.1_pt1 | contig 36692 bp, 24 predicted proteins | sample 2228361 | NCBI WGS metagenome assembly FWPU01 (sample SAMEA103939777, study PRJEB20133) | metagenome
TGCCCATCTTCCTCGGAGGGTTGAAGCGGCTCGAATCCCGGGGCTACGACTCCGCCGGGCTGGCCGTGTTGGAGAACAACCGGATCGAGGTGCGCCGCCGGGCGGGTAAGCTCCCAGAGCTTGAGCAGCTTGTTCAGGAAATGCCGATTTCTGGTCATGTGGGCATCGGGCACACCCGCTGGGCCACGCACGGCGAACCTAACGACCGCAATGCCCATCCCCACATCGGCATGACCGGCGATGTGGTCGTGGTGCACAACGGCATCGTTGAGAACTTCCTCGAACTGCGGGCTGAGCTTCAGGCCGAGGGAGCAGAATTCAGGAGCGACACCGATACCGAGACCATTGTGCACCTACTGGAACGCTTCCTGTCAGCAGGTCGGTCCCTTGAGGAGGCGGCGCGTGAGGCTTTCAAGCTGCTCAAGGGTGCGCAGGCCATCGTTGCCTTCAGCCGCCGCGAACCAGACCGGCTTGTGGCATGCCGCATTGGCAACGCGGGCGGGATTGTGCTCGGCGTGGGCAAAGGCGAGATGTTCATCGCCTCGGACGTCCCAGCCATCCTGGAACACACCCGTCAGCTGGTATTCCTCGAGTCGCGACAGATGGCGACCGTCATGGTGGATGGCTACCGCGTGCAGACGCTTGGCGGGCAGCCCGCCCATCTCCCGGTCACAACCATTGCCTGGGACCCGGTGAGTGCGGCCAAGGGCGAATACAAGCACTTTATGCAGAAGGAGATCTTCGAACAGCCCCGTGCACTGACCGACACAATCCGGGGGCGGGTAGACTTTGAGCGGCGGCGGGTGTACCTGCCGGAGATGAACCTGACACCTGAGATTGCCCGACGTATTAGCCGCATCACCATTGTGGCCTGCGGTACGTCCTACTACTCCGGGCTGGTCGGCAAGTTCCTGATCGAGCACATCGCCCGCATCCCGGTCGAGGTGTCTATCGGCTCCGAGTTTCGCTATGCCGACCCGATCATCGATGATACGATGGCGGTGCTGGCGATTACCCAGTCGGGCGAGACGGTCGATACGCTGGCTGCGATGGAGGAGGCGCGCGAGAAAGGTGCGCTGCTGTGGAGCATCGTGAACGCCATCGGCAGCCAAGCCATGCGCATCGCCGACGGCACCATCTCGATGCAGGCTGGGCCGGAGATCGGCGTCGCCAGCACCAAGGCGTTCACCGCCTCTATTGTGGACCAATACCTGCTTGCCTGCTATCTGGCCCAGCTTCGAAATAGCCACGACCCGGCGGCATTGCGCCAGCACGTTGAGCGCCTGGCCCGCCTGCCCGACCTGGCCGGTTCAGTACTCGACCGCGATGACGAGATCCGGGCGCTGGCCCACAGGCTGTACCATTACAGCAACTTCCTGTATCTGGGGCGCGGGATCAACTATCCCATCGCGCTCGAAGGGGCGCTCAAACTCAAGGAGATCAGCTACATCCATGCCGAGGGCTACCCGGCGGGCGAGATGAAGCACGGCCCGATTGCGCTCATCGACGAGAACATGCCCGTCCTGGCGATTGCCGTCAGAGATCACGTTTACGACAAGATGTTGTCGCAGGTTGAGCAGGCCAAGGCGCGCGGCGGGATCGTGATCGCGCTGGCGACGGAGGGCGACGATCTGATCGCAGAGAAGGCAGACGAGGTCATCACGGTGCCGGAGACGCCGCCGCTGCTCTCGCCGGTCGTCAACGTGCTGCCGCTGCAACTGCTGGCCTATCACATCGCCGTGCGGCGCGGGGCGGATGTGGACCAGCCACGCAACCTGGCCAAGAGTGTGACGGTCGAGTAGGCGGCATCGTGCTGCCCGCAAAGCCGGGCAACAGACGCCGGCCTTCTAGGCCGGGTGGGGAGAGACGGCCTCTCTCCGTGTGTGGCGGCCCGGAACCGCCTTCGGCAGCAGGCATCGTACGGGCTGAGGAAGCATCAGGGGCTGTTCAGGGCGATGACTCCCATGGCAATGATGACGCCAATGGCAATAAGCAAGGCGACCCCCGCCAGTGTGAACACGAGGAGCCGCTGTTCCTGCCGGGCGCGGGCGCTTCGCTCGGCCAGACGAATCAGACGTTCCTCCTCCTCGGCGTCAAGCTCGGCGCGCTGCCCGGCCATGTAGACCATGTCGGCCCGTTTGCTAGCGACAAGTCGCTGGCTGCGCGCTGTAAAGCGTTCGCCTGCCATGTCTTGGGCACGAGTTGTCAGGGAGGTCAGGGCATCAAGCGGGCTGGCGCACTCCTCGCAATGGTCGGCGCCCGGCGCGTTCACGTGCGCGCAGATCGGGCACTGCCGCCCTAGGATAAGGCCGCAGTTCATGCAGCGCCTGGCGGTACCGGGGTTGAGCGTCCCGCACACGCGGCACAGGATCTCGTCACGCAGTGACTGGTACTGCGTGCCGCAGAACTGGCAAACCAAGTTGCCGTCCTCGTCGCGCGCAAACTGGCTGCCGCCGCAGGATGTGCATGAGATGCGCTTGATCTCCATCGTGGCTGTGCCCCCCAACGCCGAACAGGAATCTTCGCCCCAGTATAGCCGCAAAACGCGTCAGAACAAGCCGCCGGAGCGACCAAGGGGGTGGCCTACCTTGCCGGTGCTGCAACTCGGGAGCCTCTCATGCGTACTGGTGGGTGAGATGTGAGATCACCCAGAGGGTGAGGAGGATAGCCTACGTGCAGACAACACCACATTCTGAAACCTTCGGAGCAGGGGTGACTTCCGAGGAGCGCACCTGGGCGGCCCTGGCGCACGCCAGCACGCTGGTGACGCTTCTGTTGGCGCTGGGGACGGCCGGGATCGGCGGCCTGTTGTTCGTCTTTGTGCCGCTGGCGATCTACCTGATTTACAAGGACAAGTCGGAATACATCGCATTCCATGCAGCACAAGCGTTTGCCCTGCAAATGCTGGCCTCGGTTGGGTTTTTCGTGGCGATCATCGCCGCTGTAGTCGTAGTTGTGATAGCCTGGGTGGTGACCGGCCTGCTGAGCATCATCCTGATCGGCCTGGTTCTGATCCCGGTAGCGCTGCTGCTGACGCTGGCGCTGGCGTTGGCGCTGGTGGTGCTACCCTTCGTGCTGGGCGGCTTCTCGCTTGTGGCGACCATTCAGGCGGGTGGCGGCGAGGAGTATCGCTACCCATACCTGGGGCAGTGGATAGCCGCTTGGCTGGCACGCAGCCAGGCTCCTGCCCGGCCTGCCGTCTGAGGCCGGGATCCGACCGGTTCCTTCACTCCTGCGAGGACGGATCGGCCTTTCCCAGATGCCTCCTCGTGCAGTTGGGGCAGCTCCATACAGGGCTGCTCCGCTGCGTTTGCCCCCTTCCCCCAGGGGCGCGGTTCCCCCCCGCCCGAATCCCGGTTTACGGCCCTCTGTGCTCTGTGCTAGAATTAACAAAGATAGTAGTTTCTGTGTAATGTTGATCCAGATTGGCCGCAGACTGAAAGGCAGTGACTGTGAACCCCGTCGGCGCTTTTACCTTCGTGCTGCACAGCCATCTTCCCTATGCCCGGATGGCCGGGCGCTGGCCTCATGGCGAGGAGTGGATCCACGAGGCGGCAAGCGAGACCTACCTCCCCTTGCTGGATGCTCTGTATGACCTCAGGGAAGAAGGGGTCCCATTCCGGCTTACAGTTGGCCTGACCCCTGTCCTTGTTGAGCAGCTGGCCGATGAGGATGTGAAGGCCAACCTCGACACCTACCTTGACGAAAAGATCGAGGCCGCGAAGGTGGACGTGAGGCGCTTCGAGGAGGCCGAGGATCCGCATCTGGCTTACCTGGCAAAGTTCTACCTGGACCTCTTTGAGAACACCAAGCGCAGCTTTGATGAGCGCTTCGGGCGGGACATTGTAGGCGCGTTCAGGGCGCTCCAGGACGACGGGTTCATCGAGATCGTGACCTCGGCGGCCACGCATGGGTACCTGCCGCTGCTCGGCACCGACTCATCGATCTACGGCCAGCTCAGAACAGGGGTTGAGGCATACAAACAGCGCTTCGGGCGCGATCCACGCGCGATCTGGCTGCCCGAATGCGCCTACCGCCCTGCCTATATCACCGATGATGGCACCGTGCGGCCCGGCCTTGAGCACTTCTTGCACGAGGTCGGCCTAGGCCTGTTTTTCAGCGAGACCCATACTATCGAGGGCGGTCAGCCGGTCGGTGTGGCGGCGGGCGACGCCATCGGGCCTTACGGCGAGATCAAGCGCCGTTATGTCATCCCTGTGCAGCAGGCTATCCCGCCGCGCGAGGCAACAACGTTCAGGCCCTACTACGTGTCGGAGACGGCTGCCGGAGCCGCCGCCGACCAACATTCCGGTGTGGCTGTCATCGGGCGTGACAACCGCACTGGGATGCAGGTCTGGTCTGCTGACTGGGGCTACCCCGGTGACTACGATTACCGCGAGTTCCACAAGAAGGATGGCATCTCAGGGTTGCAGTACTGGCGCGTGACAGGCCCGCGCGTTGACCTGGCCAACAAGGATTTCTATCATCCTGATTGGGCGCAGGGCAAGGTAGGTGAGCATGCCCGACACTTTGCCTGGCTGGTCGCCGACCGGCTGACCGAGTACAACCGCGAAACCGGCGAGTTCGGGCTGATCGCGTCTAACTACGACACTGAACTGTTCGGCCACTGGTGGTTTGAGGGTGTTGAGTGGATCAAGCAGGTGCTCCAGCTTTTGGCCGAGAACCCGGCGGTCGAGCTGACAACGGCCAGCGACTACCTTACCGCACACCCGCCTAGCGAGGTTCTGCATATCCCCGAAAGCTCGTGGGGCATGGGCGGGGGCCACTGGACGTGGGATAACCACGATACCCACTGGATGTGGGGGCCGATTCACAACGCGGAGGCGCGTATGCAGGCCCTTGCTGACCGGTTCGACGATCCTTCACCTGCCGAGGCGGCGGTGCTAAATCAGGCTGCGCGTGAGCTTCTGCTCCTCGAGGCGAGCGACTGGCCGTTCCTGGTGACGACGGGGCAGGCGCGGGAGTACGCGATTCGCCGCTTCACCCGCCATGTCGAGCGATTCGAGGCGCTGGCTGCCTCGCTGGAGCAGAAGCAGCCCGCCCGGCAGCTTGCCGACGAGCTTTTTGAGGTTGATAAAGTCTTCCCCCGCATTGACTATCGCTGGTTCCGTTCACGGTAGGCGGAGACCAGCGGCCCATCAGCCCGTCCTGCCCGCCGCTCGGTGCGAGGCTGGCAGGCAGTGGTGAGGATACACGGTGAATATCCTGTTCGTGGCAGCCGAATGTGCGCCTTTCGTCAAGGTTGGCGGGTTGGGCGATGTGGTCGGCGCGCTGCCGGGTGTGCTGGCACGCCTGGGACACTCGGTGCGTGTGGTCGTCCCACATCACGGGCTGATCGACGACGGACGGTTTGGCATCGAGCCGCACCATACCTTTGACCTCCGCTGGAATGAGGGCATCACCCGCGTTGAGGTCGCCCATACGGTACATGATGGCGTCCCGCACTATTTCATCCGGGGCTGGCCGTACTTCGCTCGCATCGACCGCTTTGTCTACCATCAGGACGAGGGGATCGATGTCGGGCGCTTCCTGTTCTTCGCGGCGGCGACGCTCGAATTTGCCCGCTATCTGGCCGGGTCTGAGGGCTGGTCTGCGGACATCATCCACGCCCACGACTGGCACACGGCGATGGTGCCCTACCTGTTGAGCCGGGTCTATGCCGACGACCCGGCGCTGGGCCGGGCGGCAACTGTGTTCTCTATCCACAATATGCGTTATCAGGGGTGGGGCGTGGGCTGGCACCTGGCACGCGCGGGGCTGCCGCCCGTCGATAATCCGCTGTTGCTCGCGGCCAAACGTACCGATAACGCGCTCGCCATTGGCATCGTTCACAGCACGGTGCTCAGCACGGTCAGCCCACGCTATGCCCAGGAAATCACAAGCGAGGCAGGGGGCTTTGGCCTGGACGGCCTGCTACACGCCCGGCTTTCCAACCTGGTTGGCATCCTGAACGGGATCGATACACGACGCTGGAATCCCGCCACAAGCCCCCATGTGCCCTACCGCTACGATGCCAGCACGCTGGACCGGCGCGTCAAGAACAAGCTGGCGCTTCAGGCCGAGGTGGGGCTTCCGCAGCGTGCCGACGTGCCGCTGGCGGGAGTCGTCACGCGGCTTGTTGAGCAGAAAGGCCCAGCGATTCTGTTCCCGGCAATGCATCACATGCTGCACTATGCCGAGATGCAGTTTGTGCTGCTGGGGACGGGGGAGTACCAGTATGAGAACGAGGCATGGTGGCTTGGTCAGGCCTTCCGACACAAGGCGGCCATCCTGTTAGCGTTCGACGAACCGCTGTCGGAGCGCATCTATGCCGCCAGCGACATGTTCCTGATGCCGTCGCTGTTTGAGCCGTGTGGCATCGGGCAGATGATTGCCATGCGCTACGGCTCGCTGCCCGTCGTGCGCGAGGTGGGGGGACTGGCTGATACTGTATCGCCTGATGTGGGCTTCCTGTTTGCCGATTACTCGCCCGGCGCGCTCCAGTGGACGCTTGGCCGCGCGCTGGATGTCTATTACAACGACGCGGCTGGCTGGCGGGAGCGCCAGGTCCGCGCCATGGCGCGCGACCTTTCGTGGGAGGCCTCGGCCAGGCGCTATGTTGAGCTTTATGAGCGGGCGCGAGATGTGCACCGTCAATATGCGTAGGCTGGGTGTGTTGAAATTGTAGAGAGGATGGGGCGAATACCATGAAGGTGCGCGCAGTCATTCTCGCCGGCGGCGAAGGAACGCGTCTGGGCGCATTGACCCGCAAGCGGGCCAAACCCGCTGTACCTTTCGCGGGTAAATACCGGATCATCGACTTTACCCTCTCCAACTGCGTCAACTCTGGCATTTTCGATGTCATGATCCTGACCCAGTACCGCCCCCATTCGCTGAACGAGCACATCAGCAATGGGCGACCCTGGGACCTCGACCGCTCTTTCAGCGGCGGTGTCCGGCTGCTTCAGCCCTACACGGGCCGCGAAGACTCGGACTGGTATGCGGGCACAGCCGATGCGGTATACCAGAACCTCAACTTTGTGCGCCAGCGCAATCCCGATCTGATACTGATTCTTTCGGGCGACCATGTGTATGAGATGAACTACTCTGAGCTGATCAGCTTCCACCAAGACCACGACGCGGATGCAACGGTGTGTACGATTGACGTGAAGCTGGAGGAGGCGTCCCGCTTCGGCATTGTAGACGTGGACAGCAATCAGCGCATCAAGGCGTTTTATGAGAAGCCCGTCAAACCGCCCGGAACGCTTGCTTCAATGGGTGTATATCTGTTCCGTATGGATGTGCTCGATGAGGTGTTGCGAGCTGACGCGGCCCGCACGACCTCGTCACACGATTTTGGCAAGGACATCATCCCCCGTATGGTTGAGGATCGGATGAAGGTCTTTGCCTTCCCGTTTAGCGGTTACTGGGTCGATGTCGGAACGGTGGACGCCTACTGGGAAACCCATATGGATCTGCTTGAGCATCCCCCGGCGCTCGACCTCAACGACCGTTCGTGGGTTATTCATACCCGCAGCGAGGAGCGCCCGCCGGTGCGGATTGAGGCCGGGGCAGTCATTGTTGACAGCTTGATCACCGATGGCTCGGTCATTGCGACCGGAGCGCGCGTCGAGCGGTCGGTGCTGTCGCCGGGCGTATATGTCGGGCCTGACGCGGTGGTGCGCGAGTCGGTCATCCTCACCGACACCTACATTGAAGCGGGCGCGGTGGTCGAGCGGGCCGTTATCGATAAGAACTGCGTCATCGGCCACAATGCCATCGTCGGAGAGATTCGCGCCGATGCTGAGGACCTGGGCATCGTGATCGTTGGTAAGAACACCCACCTGCCCACCGGGATCAAGGTCGGGCGTGGGGCGCGCATTGGTTCCGATCTCCGGAACGAGCACTTCTCGAAGATGGCGATTCCTGAGAATGCCTATATCCACTCGGCAGTGCGCGCCGACTGATCGGCAAAAGGGGTGCCGCGTAGTTGCCAGAAGCGGGCGCGCTGCGATAGCCTTATAAGGGCAGGGTCCGGATCGCAGCCCGGACACGCCGGTTTGCCACTTGATGAAGGTCAAAGCGCCCGATGTCACCGAGAATCTACCTTTCGCTGGCGATGGACAAGCACCAGCCAGTTGGCAACTTCGACTGGATCTTTGAACGTGCGTTTGAAAGGGCCTACCTGCCCCTGGTAGAGTGTCTTGAGCGGCACCCGGGGGTGCGGCTTGCGCTCCACTATACCGGCCCGCTGCGCGATTGGCTCCGCGAGCACCGGCCCGACTTCTGGCCTCGCGTCCGCCGCTTGGTTGAGCGTGGCCAGGTTGAGATCATGGGCGGCGCGTATTACGAGCCGGTCCTTGTCTCACTGCGCCCGGAGGACGTGGTAGGGCAGATCCAGAAGATGGCCGAGGCCATCCGCCAAGACTTTGGCGTTTCACCGTCCGGATTCTGGCTGGCCGAGCGCATCTGGGAGCCTCATCTCCCGCGCGTCCTGAGCGAGGCAGGGGCCGAGTACACTATCGTTGATGACGCGCATTTTAAGGCCGTCGGCTATACCGACCAGGACCTGCTCGGCTACTATGTGACCGAGGAGGCTGGCTGTCCCCTCAAGGTATTCGCGACCTCTATGCCGCTGCGATATACCATCCCCTGGAAAGCACCGGACGAGGTGATCGGCTGGCTGCGCGAGCAGAGCGAGGCCGACCATCCGCGCGGGCTGTACCTGGGGCGCACGCGGGTAGCCGTGATGGGCGATGACGGTGAGAAATTTGGCCTGTGGCCCGGCACTTTTGAGTACGTCTGGCAGAAGGGCTGGATGGACCGCTTCTTCCAGGCGCTTGAGGACAACGCCGACTGGCTCGGCACGATCCCGCCGGGCGAGGCCGCCGCGCAGTTTCCTGGCCTGGGCCGCGCCTACCTCGCTTCGGCTTCCTACGAGGAGATGAGCGACTGGTCGCTGCCGCCGGGGGAGGCCTGGGCGCTGCCCCAATTGCGGCGGCAGCTTGAGCGCGAGGGGCGAACAGACATTACACGCTACCTGCACGGCGGCTTCTGGCGGCAGTTCATGGTCAAGTACGATGAGGTGAACCAGCTTCACAAGAAGTCTCTGTGGGTCAGCCGGAAGGTCCACGCCATGCCGGACGGTGAGCACAAGCGGCTGGCGCTGGACGAACTCTGGTCGGCTCAGTGCAACTGCGCCTACTGGCACGGTGTGTTCGGCGGGGTCTACCTGTTCCACATCCGCCAGACGGACTACGAGAAGCTGATCCGGGCCGAGAACCTGGCAGATGGGCTTGGCGAGGCTCCGGCGGGGCTGTTCGCCCGTGCCGATGTGGCCGACTTTGACCTGGACGCGCAGGAGGATGTGGTGCTGTCAAGCGACCGCCAGACGCTGGTTTTGGACCTCGATCAGGGCGGCTCGCTGGTTGAGTGGGATTACCGCCCGCTGGCGATGAATCTGACCAACGTGATGACCCGCCGCCCGGAGGGCTATCACCAGCAACTTATTGACGCCGTGGCAGCCGGGCGCGTTGCAGTGGTGGCAGCCGATGGCAGGCTCCCTGCCGGGGGTGTGGCGGGCGTCCCGGATGAGATCGTGCGCGTGCGTGAGCCGGGGCTTCATACCCGGCTGATCTACGACTGGCACCGCCGCGCTAGCTTCCTCGATCATTTTCTGGCGGAGGACTCCACGCTCGACAGCTTCTACCGCAGCCGGTACAGCGAACTTGGCGACTTTGTCAATCAGCCCTACCAGTACGATCTCTCGGCAGGCGGAGGCGGCAGCCAGTTGCTGACGCTGAGACGCGAAGGGCACGTCTGGCGTGGCTTTGTCAGGCTCCCGGTGACAGTTGAGAAAACGCTGGCGCTCGCACCAGGCAGCGACTGGCTCAGGGTCGGCTACACGGTGATCAACGGGGACGGTGGCGAAGTGAGGGCGCGCTTCGGTGTGGAGACCAACTGGGGGCTGGCAGGCGGTGATGATGGCGATCACACCTACCTGACGGCGGGTTTCGCCCGCTACTCGCTCGCCGAGATCTCGTCAAACGACGAGATCGATAGCTTCGCCATTACCAGCAAGTTGTGGGGGGTGAATATAGACGTTGAAGTGGACCTGCCCGCGACCTTGTGGCGCTTCCCCCTGGAGACCATCTCGGCCTCTGAGGGCGGCTTCGAGCGCAACTACCAGGGGACGACCCTGCTGCTCTGGTGGCCGCTCCGGCTGGCGCCTGGCGAGGGCTGGCGCGTGACGCTCTCTTTTACACTCAGCAGCCTCTGACCTGTCTGGCGCCGCACCAGCGGCCAGGAGAATCTCGAATGGCCCATGCCAACTATCTGTGTGTTCACTGTCACTTTTACCAGCCGCCGCGCGGCAACCCATTCAACCACGAACCGCTGGCAGAACCCGACGCCGCGCCGTTCCAAAACTGGAACGAGCGAATCACAGCCGAGTGCTACACTCCCAACGCGACAATTGGCAACTTCGACCGCATCTCCTTCAATGTGGGGGAGACGCTGGCGAAGTGGCTGGCGGCCAATGCGCCAGAGACTTACCAACGCATCATCCAGGCTGACGTCAACCATCGTGAGCAGTACGGGATGGGCAACGCCATTGCACAGGGGATGCACCACACGATCCTGCCGCTCTCGCGCCGCGAGGACATCGTCACACAGGTGCAGTGGGGCAAGCGGGTTTTTGAGTACCGGTTTGGCCGCCCCACGCAGGGAATGTGGCTGCCTGAAATGGCTGTTGACTCTGATACGCTCGAAGTGCTGGCCGAGCAGGGCATCGAGTGGACGATCCTGACCTCAAGCCAGGTCAGGGGTATGCTGCGCGGTGCTGGGCCGTATTGGATCAACCTGCCGGACGGGAAGCGCTTCAAGGTCTTCATACGCGACGAGGCGCTCTCAAATGATATTGCCTTCAACCTGGGGCATTTTGGCGGCGCGGGGCGCTGGTCACGTGAGGTGCTTGTGCCGCGCCGCCGCGATGCCGGGCGGCTGACGCTCATCGCCACCGACGGCGAGACCTTCGGCCACCACTGGCCGGGTGAGGAGCAGTTCCTGCACTGGTTGCTCAAATACGAGGCCAATGCAGCCGGATACGAGGTCACCAGCCTGGCGCGCTACGCCGAGGCGGTCGAGCCTATCGGGGAGGTTGAGCTGGTTGACAACACGGCCTGGAGCTGCAATCATGGGCTGGCTCGCTGGGCGACAGGTTGCGCCTGCACCCCCGGCGAATCGCGTTGGAAAGGCGCCGTGCGGCGGGCACTGGACAATGTCCGTTTTGAGCTTGATGCGATCTACCGAGACTATGTCGAGGAGGTTGGGGGCGTAGACCCCCTGGCGCTGCGTAATGCCTACATCGATGTGGTGCTGGGCACCGTCACGCCGGATAAGTTCCTGGAGGCGCAAGGGGTGGTGCTGGGTGGTGACAAGGCAGCCAGCCTGCTGAAGCTGGTCGAAGCGCAGTTCTACCGCCAGCGGATGTACGCCAGCTGCACATTCTTTTTTGCAGACCTCACCGCGCTCACGACCCTCTACGGGATTGCCAATGCGGCCTATGCAGTCCGGCTCACCAAGGAAGCAACAGGCATTGACTGCGCCGGGGACTTCCGGCGTGATCTGAGCATCGCGACTGAACGCGACGAACGAACAGGCGAGCTTATCACGGGGGCCGACTTGTACGACGAGGTTGTTGGTGTGTTCAACTCGGCCTAAAGGGAGGCCGTTCTACTGGCTCAGGGCACGCCGTAGAGCGCCCGGTAAGCGGCGTAATGCTCGCTGATGCGCTGCACGTAGAGTTTTGGCTCCGACAGGTCGATCAGCTCTAAAAAGAGGTCGGGGTCTCCGCCCGATGCCTGCTGCAACGCCAGCGCTCGCCCCGAACCAGCGTTGTAAGCGGTGAGCACCGCGTACGGGTCGCCGTTGAAGCGGTTCATCTCGTCACGCAGCAGCCATGTCCCGAAGTTGATGTTGACGAAGGGGCGCTGCAAGTCGCTGACGTGGTAGTTCGGCCAGCCGATCTGGGCTGCGATGTCCTCGCCGGTTGGCGGCCAGATCTGCATCAACCCCTGCGCTGCCGCGACCGAGGTGGCAAAGCCTTCAAATAGGCTTTCCTGGTGAATGACCGAGAACACAAACAACGGGTCAAGGTCAAACTGTTCCGAGTATTTGAGCACCAGGTCTGAGAAGTACGTCGGATAGCGCAGCCGTGCCAGGAATACCGGTCCGGCCAGCGGCGCGATGTCAGCCAGGAAGTGCAGGCGCGCCACACACTGGATCGACGAGCGGTAAAGGCCAAGCTCGCGGAAGTAGATCGCCATCTGGTAAAGCGCCAATGGGTCATCCTGGTAGGCTACGCGCACCGCCTCGAAGTCCGCCCGCGCCTCGACCACCTGGCCCAGGTCCCAAAGCTCGCGGGCGCGCATCATGCGGGGGTCGGTGGCAATATCGCCACGCAGCGCCTCGGCGAGGGGCGGCGTTGCCTCCAGTGCGAACTGCTCGACCAGCCACTGCTCTGCCTCTGCGCGCCCCTCATCCGGGTCCTCCGGCCAGGCGATGCCCTCCGGTGGCCAGAACGGCGGTCGGCCTGCCAGTAGGTCAGCCGCGCGCAGCCCGTAATACTGGTTCGGTTCGGCGGCAAGCGCGCTGTTCAGGGCTTGGGCGGCTTCTTCGCCCTGCCCGGCTGCGTTCAGCGTCTTGCCCAGCCACAGATAGCTTGCCGCCGGGCGCTCGTTGGCAGGCTGCTGGGCCGCATCCCGGAACAGCGTCTCGGCAGTTGCCAGGTCGCCAGCCTGATGGAAGGCCAGCCCGGCTTCGAACAGCCCGCCCGCAGCGCGCGGGTCATCGGGGAAGCTCTCCGCGAGCCGCCGGAAGTAATCGACGGCGCGGGCATGGTCCCCTGTAGAAGCGGCAAGCTGCCCGGCACGGAACAGGGCCTCTGCCACCTGGGGCAGGTCCCCGTGCTCGGCCAGGAATTCCTCGTAGGTGGCAAACGCATTTTCGGGATCGTCCAGTGCAGCGTAGATGTCGGCCAGTTCCAGCCAGGCCTCGCTCCACGCCTCCCCGTCTTCGGGGTTGAAGCGGGTGATCAGCGCCTGCAACTCGCTCTGGGCCGCCTGGATGTTGCCCAGGTTGCGGTACGCCCGCGCCAGGTAGAGATGGGTCAGCGGCGTGTCCTCCCGCACGTCCTGCAGGCCCGCGATATGGGCCAGGAAAGCCTGGATCGCGATGTCATACTGCCCCTGATTGAAGTTCACGACGCCGCGCTGAAACTGGTCAACCGGGATCTGAGCATCCAGGAGGGCGCGCAGCGCACTCAGCGCCTCGGCGCTGTCTGGGTAGGTCATGAAGACGTGCTCAAAGCGCTGGTAGGCAGCGTCGAGTTCTCCGGCTTCGAATAGAGCCTGCCCAAGGCTAAACTCAATGGTAGCTAGGTACGGGGGGGACTGGGCCTTTTCGAGGATGGCCTGGTACTGTGCCACGGCTCCGCCGGGGTTGCCCAGCGAGCGGTTCACCAAGGCGATGCGCTCGCGGAGTGCAAGCTCACTGACCAGATGACGCTCCGCCTGAAGAGCCTGATCGTAGGCGGCGAGGGCCTCCGGCACCTCCCCGGCTGCCAGATGGGCGTCGGCGATGCGCTCGTACACATAGCTGTCAATCGGCCCGGGCCGCAGGCTGAGGTAGGTCTGGAAATCGGCGATTGCGCCTGCCCAGTCGCTCAGGCCGAGCTTGGCATCGCCGCGCAGGAAATAGGCTTGCGCGGTGCGGGGATGCATCGGGTGTTCGGCCAGGAAGCTATCAAGAACGGCGCGGGCCGAGCCGAAATCCCCCCGCCGGAGCGAGGCCTGCGCCAGCCCCATTTCCGCGATGGCGCGCTCCTCGCTGGAGGCGCCGGGATCGGTGAGCACCTGCTGAAAGGCCAGCGATGCAGCGTCCCAATCGCCGTTGCGCAGGTCGCGCTCGCCCTGGTGCACCACCTCGATGGGCATTGGCGTCGGGGTAGGGGTAGGAGTGGGCACCGGCGTGCTGGTCGGGGTGGCAGTTGGGGCCGGCGTTGCAAGCTGGATTGCCTCTGGCAAGCTGGCCGGGAGTTCACCGCAGGCAGACAGGCTGGCGGCCAACGCCGCCAGCAGCCATATGAACCGTACCGGGTTTCTTATGCTGGTCATAATAGCGGGATTATCCCGGCAATATCTCCGCTTGTCAACGAGAAGAAAAGGTCCCGCACGGCCTGTGTTGGTGGCCGGGATCGGGCAGGGCGTGTTACGATGAGCAAAACCCTCTAGGAGAACATTATGCAGCCAGCATTTGACGTGCTCAGCTATGGTACAATTGGACTGGACTACATCATACGCGTGCCGGAATGGCCGACCCCCGAGCACGGTGTTCATGCAGCGGGCGAAGAAGAGCACATCGGCGGCAAGGCGACCAACACCGCGCTTTTCCTGGCGGCATGGGGGCTGAAGGTGGCCGTGAGCGGCCATGCCATCGGCGACGATCCGCTCGGCGATCGGCTGGTTGAGCTTCTCAACCAGCGCCCGAACCTCAGCACGCGCTACCTGCGACGGGTGCCGGGGCTGCGCAGCATGTATTGCCGCATCCTTGTGAATCCGCAAGGCGAGCGGGCGATCATCGGCATCAACGTGGACGAGAACCCTCAGACGCCCCCTACACCGGAGATGGTCCGTGCGGCACGCCTGCTGACCCTGGACCTCTACGGGGGGCAGGAGCGCGTGGAGGTGGCCCGTCTGGCTGCCGAGGCGGGGCGGGCGGTTGTCGTTGGCGACCTGCGTTCCACCGATCACCCCGTCCTCCCCTACACGACTGTTGCTATCGCCTCCGCAGCCGAGATACGGCGGGAATACCCCGGTCTGTCCGTGCGCCAGTTCGCGAGCGCAGTGCGCGCCGCTGGGGCCTCGCAGGTGATCGTCACCGATGGGCCGGCGGACGTGCACGTGTTTGAAGCGGAAGGGCGGCAACTGGCTATCCGCCCGCCTCAGGTGACGGTGGTCGATACGACTGGCGCGGGCGATGCATTCCGGGCGGGCATTGTGTACGGTGTGCTGGCCGGGTGGCCGCTGGCCGATGCCGCAGCGCTTGGCACAGCCGCCGGTGCGCTGAACGTGGGGCAGGCAGGCGCAGCCAGCCACATCCCATCCCTGGGTAAAGTGCGTGCCCTTGCCGCCACGCTGACGCGGCGGGAAGCAGCGCCCGGCGGCTGACAGGTGGGCTGTCCTCACGATAGGCTGGTCGGGCTGCGGGGGTTGCCATCACCCGGCTGGCCCGCCATGCACCTAATCGGCGCTCGAAAACCGAGGCCCAGAGTTCTCTATCCCGAGGATGTTGCGGAGCTTCGTCAGCAGATCGTGGTGCAGAATCGGCTTCTGCAGGTAGTCGTCCGCCCCGGCAGCCAACCCCATTTCAATGGATGCCGGGTCACCTCGCGCGGACAGGATCACGATGGGCGTATGGTGGTTCTCAGGCATGGCGCGGATCCGGCGGCACAACTCGATTCCATTCATGCCGGGCATCATCACATCCAGGATGATCAGGTCGGGTGAGGTGTGGTTGAGCATGTCGAGCGCGGAATAGGCGTCGCGGGCTTTGAGGACTTCAAATCCGCCGCGCTCCAGCATGATGCCGATGAGGGTGAGCGCACCTACCTCGTCATCGACTACCAGAATCGTGGTCATGAGGCGTTGTTCCTTGGCCGAGATACTGTGGATGCAGCCGGCGGATCGCTCATTCAAGTGTATAGAACTTCGCGCGAAATGCAAGGCCGACGGCTCAAAAAGGGATTATCTCTTACTTTGCACGCTAATAAGCAGAGTAGGTTTCCCGGTCGATATTGTACTCCACATCCTGCTTCTGCGAAACCAGTGCCGTGTGTGCGCCCCTGCGGGCGGCGCTGCTTGTTGGCCAACCGGGGGCACTGTATAATAGCCAAACCCGTGAAACGACGAGGAGGCCCCTTGCGTCAGGCACAGGCTGGGGATGTGATCCTGCTGGTCAGCGAGCGTAGCCAGAAGCAGTTTGTCCGCATACTGAAGCCGGGAGCGACGCTCCACACGCACTCTGGCTACCTGCGCCATGACGAGCTGATCGGGCAGCCTTTTGGCTCGCGCGTGAAGACCCATCTGGGCACATCCTATTATCTGCTCCCCCCTACCACTGATGAGCTGGTACGCTTTCTCCGGCGGCAAAGTCAGATCATCTTCCCTAAGGATTCGGGCTATATCATCATGAAGCTGGGCATCAAGCCTGGCTCCCGAGTGCTTGAAGCGGGCACCGGCAGCGGGGGGCTTTGCCTGGCGCTGGCCACCATCGTAGGTGACACGGGGCACGTCTACTCCTACGATGTCCGTGAGGACTTGCAGAACATCGCACGCCGTAACCTTGCACACGTCGGGCTGGATCGCCGGGTGACGTTCCGCGTCCGTGACGCCGCTCAGGGGTTCGACGAGACCGATCTCGATGCCGTGTTCCTTGACATGCTCACGCCCTGGGAGGTGCTGGATCAGGCATGGGCGGCGCTGGGCGGCGGCAGGATGCTTGGCTGCCTCGTGCCGACCGTCAACCAGCTTGTACGGCTTCTCGACCGGCTGGAGGGCCATCCCGGATACGGTTTTATTGAGGCCGAAGAGCTGATCCTGCGCCCGTACAAGACGCTCCCGCAGCGCGTCCGCCCCGAAGACCGGATTGTGGGGCACACCGGATACCTGGTCTTTGCCCGCGCGGTGGCGCTGCCATCTGAAGATGACCAGGGGCCTGGGCTGTCCCCCGCTCAGGCTCCCGGCGGTGAAGAAGGGGGCGGCCAGGAGAATTGAACATGACAAGGCAGGCATCTCCCCATCCTCCGGCTGTTCTGGTGGCGGTCAGCCTGGCCCTGGTCGAGCTGCTGACATCGGCGTGCGGGCGTGGGGCGCCGGTTCCGCAGATGCCCGTCACGCCTCAAGAGCAAGAAGGTGGGCCGCCGGCCGGTACGAGCATGCCTGAACCGGAGTCGCAGGCTGCCGCCGGGGAGCAGCCGACATCGACATCTGAGGTGCTCTACGCACCCGGAAGTATTATCCTGGACAGCTCGCAGACGGTTTCGCTGGAGGGCGGCCCGGTCGAGCTGAGCTTTGACAGCCCGTCGCGGCAGGTCCTTCGCGTCGATGTTAACGCTCTTGGCGGCGCGCTGCGTTATGAGCTGCAACTGCTCGATAAGTTCAACAATGCCCTTGCCCGCCTGGAGTCGCACAGCGCCGAGGCGAGCGAGTCGATTGCCGAGTTCACGCTGCCGTACCAGGGCACATACCGGATCGTCCTGACGCCGCTCGAAGGAACCGGGACACGCCAGGTCGTCGTGACCGCGCTCGACGCCCCTAGTGGGGGTGGCACACAGGCCGCCCTAGGCGGCTGGGCAACGGCGGCAGCGATGGCCGGGCACGTGTATCACACCTATACTTTTCCGCTGGCCGAGGGCCAGGTGGTCACGCTTGCAGCGCGGGCGGCTACGCCCGGCCAACCGGACACACACCTTGACCTGTATGGCCCGGACGGGCGGCTGCTGGCTCAGGCGGACGACGCCCTCCCCGGCGAGGACCTGGATGCCGTCTTGACGGGTTTTGTTGCCCCGCTGGCGGGGGAATACGTCGCCATCGTCACAAACCTCGCCGACACGCGCGGTGAATACCGCTTTGCCGTTACCCCGGACGATGTGCCCCCGCCCGTCGAAGGCGAAGCTGATCTCGTCTATGGCCGCGAATACCGCGCCGCCTTCTATGAAGGTTCTCCCCTGAACCTGACCTTTGACGGCACGGTGGGCGATCCCCTCCGGATCGAGGTATATGCCCCTGACCCGTCCGTAGATGTGGACCTCCGCCTCTACAGTCCCTTTGGGCAGGTCGTCGCCTATGCACTGGACAAGGGACCGGGGGAGGGAGAGCGGATCAGCGAGCTGCAGTTGCCCTACACCGGGCGGTACCGGCTTGAGTTCACCCCTTATGGCTCTGGGCAAGCCTCATTCCGCCTGGAGCAGCTTGATCCTTCTACCCTGACCGGCGGCGGTGTCTTCGGCGACGAGCCTGCCGCGACGCGCACCGGCCGTCTCGAAGCGCCCGGCACGTTCCACTATTTCCAGTTCAATGCCGAAGCGGGCGACCGCATCACCCTCGTCGCCCGGTCGGAGAGCAGCGTCGGTCTGCTTGACTTGGGCTTCGCCGTGCTGGGGCCTGATGGGCGGCAGATGGTCTTTGCCGACGATTCGACCGGCGAGAACCCGGCTGACCCGGAACTGCAAGGGTATGAGGTCTCGCAAACTGGCACGTACACTATCGTCATCTACTCGTTCAATGACGCACAGGGCACCTACGAACTCCGGTACGAGCGCCAGGATTGACATCTGGCTTTGTGGTTAGGCATGCGCGGCTTAGCTTTCCGGGATGGGCCAGAACGAGTCTTTGTCTGCGCCTGCCTGGTGGCCATCGCCGGGCTGAGTCTCGCCGCCTGCGGCGCGTCGGCGGAGGTGACCCCCGCCCCGACGCCTGCCCCGACGCTGACGCCCACCCCCCGGCCAACCCTGGCTCCGGTCGGCACGCCCCGCCCCACCGTTGAGGCGGGCGCCGGGCCTTCGCCGACTGCCGGTGCGTCTGGCCCTCAACTGCTGGAGCAGTACCGTGTCGAGGTGCAACCGGATGTGACGGCCATCTTCCCGCTGGAGGGTAAGATCGAGTATCCGGTGCGGATCGAGGTCATCGTCTTGGCGGGTGACTTCGACCCGGTTGTCTCGATTGACAACGCCGAAGGCGACCGGCTTGCTTACTCCGACGTCGGGGCTATGCGCCAGCCGGAGGTCATTGGTCAGTTTCTCTTCCCCAGTGACGGCTTCTACGAGCTGGGTATCTCGTCTGCGGAGGGCAGTGGTGAGGCAGGGGTCTCGATCTACCGGCTGGACCCGGCTGCGCTGGAAGGTGGGGGAACCTTTACCTCGATGAATGAAGAACTACGCGGCTCGATGGTCCACCCCGCCTCTTTCCACACGTTTCGGCTGCCTGTCGAGCGTGGGCGGCGCTTTGACCTGGCTGCTGAGGCTCAGACCGAGGGGCTTGACCTGCTGTTTGAGCTGTACGGCCCGGATGGTGTGCTGCTGACCGCCAAAGATGACAATGTGGGCACCGATCCCTACTTGTGGAACTTCATGCCGAGCCAGTCCGGTACGTACACCGTCGTGGTCAGCAACTACGGCGAAACAATTGGCGACTATGTGCTGCGCGTCAGCCCGTCTGAGGGGGGTGAAGCGGCTCAGATCGGGACACGGGCCGAACTTGAGGTTCAGGGGGAGCCGAGGCGAAGCACGTGGCTTGTGCTGGAAGGGCAGCCTGGGGCCGGAATTTCTGTTGAGGCGCGCCCCCTTGACCCAGGCATAGACCTCCAGGTTGACCTGTATGACCTGTATGGGAACCGAGTTGTGGGCGTCAACCAGACCGGGGTAGGTGGAGCGGAGGACGTGACGCTCGCCCAGTTCGGTTTTGAAGGCACATACCAGATCGAGTTTACGACGCTCAACGAGGGCGGCACGATTGAATACTACATCCGCCCGATCAGTGCCCAGGACATTGACGAGGGTGGCCCGATTGTGCCTGGCGGCTTCGGCAAATCGGGCGAGATGGAGGGGCCGGGCACGGTGTATGCCTACCGGTTTGATGCTTCAGAAGGGGACCTGATCGGGGTGGACGCCCACGCGACCAGCAGCACCGGCCTCGATCTGGGCTTTGACCTGTATGCACCGGACGGCACATTGCTTGTCAGCCGGGATGATGTGGTCGGCAAGAACCCGGTTATCGACCGACTGGAGCTACCTGAGGCAGGACGCTACGTGTTGGCACTCTGGAACTATGGTGATACGGTGGGCACTTATGACATCTTTGTGACAAGCCCCGGCACACCGGCCACACCCCCTCCTGAGACGGGCAGCGCCGACGGATAAGCGGGTAGCAGGGTCTGGGCGTGCCGTGCTGGGTCACTGCCCCCGGGGGGCGCAGGTGGGCGGCTGGCACTTCGATCGATGGCTTGGTGGGGAAAAAGGGGCCGGGCAGCACTGCCCGGCCTGTCTCCGATCTTGCGACTCGACGTCTGGTCCCCCACCAGGCCAGACGCTGCTGCCAGGATGGGCCAGCTATTCCACTTCCTCATCTTCTTCCCGGCGCCCACGGATCAGCTCCGGTTCGGCAGCCTCCTCAAGGAAGAATTCCTCTTCCTCCTCCTCTTCCTCGGCCAGTTGCGGATAGTCGAGTTTGACCACCAGCTCGTTCTCATCGGTCAGGATGGTCACATCCTCCGGCACGGACAGGTCCCTGACCAGCAACTGGTCGCCGATTTCTGTCAGTTGCCCCACGTCTACCTCGATCATTGCCATCAGGCTGGAGGGCAGCGCCTCAATGGACAGAGTGTTCAGCGAGTGGACAAGCACGGCGGCGCCTGTCTCAACCAGCGCGTTCTCGCCCACCAGGACGATAGGGATGTCGGCGCTGATCGGGCGGTCCATCGACACGCGGTAGAAGTCAACGTGCAGGATGTCGCCGCGCAACGGATCGCGCTGGACATCGCGGGCCAGGGTGGGGATCTTCTCGCCGCCTACATTCAGTTCGATGAGCTGCGTGCCGCCCGCTTCGAGCAGCACCTGTCGCAGCGCACGCCCGTCGGCGGTCAGGCTCATCGTCTCACTTCCCGGGCCATAAAGGACAACGGGGACTTTACCATCCCGGCGTAGCTGCTTGACCTTTTTCCCGAGCACCTCGCGCGGGGTCACTTCGAGTGAAACATACTCAGGCATATCTAGATGTACTCCCCTCTTCAACGCCATCCTTGGGCAGGCCGGGGCATGCGCCCGCGATGGCGGTGCGTTAAGCTTCAGGCTGGCGCTCCGGTACCCGGCGGCAAACGAAACGGGCCTCTCCACCACGCCGGGGCACACGGCCAGGCGTCGGGCGGGAGCGCCCCGCAAGAGGTGATTTTACCGGGATGAGGGTAGGGCGTCAATAGCAGTTTGAGCGCGGCGGCAGACTTGTTTGGACTGCTGCACGTGGCGCGTGGTAAGATATGCGCCACGCGCTCGTCTGGAAGGGGTTGAAACGGAGTTGGAATGGAATGGAGCAACCAGGGTGTGGACCAGATCGTTAACTTCACGACTGTGTTCCTCGGGATCTTCATCGAGGCTGCGCCCTTCCTCCTTCTGGGGACTGTTGCCTCAGGGCTGGTCGAGGTGTTCGTGCGGCGCGAGGACCTGATGCGCCTGATGCCGCGCAACCGTTTTGTAGCCCCCTTGGTGGGCGGGCTGATGGGCTTTGCCTTCCCGGTGTGCGAGTGCGGCGTTGTGCCGCTAACACGGCGTCTCTTTCGCAAGGGGCTGCCCATCTCGTCCGGGATTGCCTTCCTGCTGGCGGCTCCGATAGTCAACCCGGTAGTGCTCGCCAGCACGTATGCCGCCTACGGCTGGGGACGGGTTCTCTTGGCCCGCTTTGCCCTTGGCCTGCTGATTGCGGCAGGGGTTGGGCTGATCTTCTCGCTGAACCCGTCGCCTGCCTCGATGCTCCGCCCTCAGGCCGCGCTGCCCTTGACAGGAGGAATGGGCGAGGCCGTCCCTGAGATGGTTGCATCGCAGGGCGCGCTGCGAGACCGGCTCCGGCGAGCTTTTCGCATTGCGGGCGACGAGTTCTTCGAGATGGGGCGTTACCTGGTCATTGGCTCGTTGCTGGCGGCGCTCATGCAGACCCTTGTCCCACAGAGCACGCTGATCGCGGTTGGCTCCGGGCCGCTGGTGTCGGTGCTGGTCATGCAGGTGCTGGCTTTCGTCCTCTCGGTGTGCTCCACCGTCGATGCGTTCCTGTCGCTGGCGTTTGCCGGCACGTTCACGACAGGCTCGGTGCTCGCCTTCCTCATCTTTGGGCCGATGGTTGACATCAAGAGCACGCTGATGTTCCTGGGTGTCTTCACGCGCAAGACGGTTGTCTATCTGGTGGCACTGCCTTTCCTGTTGGCGCTGCTCGTGGGTGTGTTCATCAACTTAAACGTCAACTGGTAGGGAGGGGTGCTCATGACTCTACCCGCCCGGATGTTGAACCGACTCAAAGCGCTTGTCCTGATCCTGACCGCTGTCTTCTTCGCCCAGAAGTATGCCAGCGGCACGCTGTACTACTACATCGGGCCGCGCTTTGCATGGCTGGCACTGGTCGCGGTGATGCTGCTCATCACCATCGGCAGCGCATACGACCTGCCCGCCCGCAGAAAGGCGGGGGGGCGAGGCCAAAACCGCGAACACGACCGGGCAGCGCATAGCCATGACGGAGCCGAACCGACATCGCTTGACGATGAACACAGCAGTGACCACGAACATGGTCACGATCACGCCAGCGTGTGGCCGCTCCTGTTCATGGCGTTGCCGCTGGTGCTCGGCGTGGTGGTTCCGGTGCGCCCCCTGGGCGCCAGCGCGGTGGCCAGCCGGGGAGTCGCGGCCAGCGTGGGCGAGGCCGCCGACCAGTCGGGGCGTACGCTGACCATCGTGCCCAGCGAGCGCAACGTGCTGGACTGGGTGCGCGCCATCAGCGCCGAGCCAGACCCGGCTGCGTTCAGCGGGCAGGAGGCAGATGTCGTCGGCTTCGTGTACCGCGACGCGCGCTTTGGCGACGACCAGTTTATGGTGGCGCGCTTCACGATTGCCTGCTGCGTGGCCGACGCCACGGCCATCGGGCTAGTGGTCGAGGCAGAGAATGCCTCGGCGCTCCAGCCCGACTCATGGGTGCGAGTCAGAGGGCAATTTTCTGAGGGCATCTTCGACGGCCAAACCATGCCGGTGCTCGTTGCAGACGAGGTGCTGCCCGTGCAACCGCCCGAACAGCCCTACCTGTACCAGTGATCTTGCCACAGGGCCGCAATGGATCGCTTCGACCGCATCGTACTGAGCGTCATGGCCGGGCTGGTGGCCCTCATCATCCTCATTGTTGCGCTTGGGGATCGTGTCTCAGTGGGTGCGTCAGGTTTCTTCCCTGAGCCGGGCAGCGCACCGCCAGCCACTACCCCGATCCGTGTCACGTTTGGGGCCGGCGTCGAAGCGGCCTCTGCCGAGCGTGCATTTTCCATCCAGCCTCAAGTGGAAGGAACGTTCCGCTGGGAGGGCAGCACGCTCGTGTTCAAGCCATCCCATCCCCTTCTGGCCGGTCAGACCTACACCGTCACGGTGGGGCCTGGCGTGGTGAACAAGGCAGGGCGGCGCATGAGCAGGCCGCACAGCTGGTCGTTCACGCCGCGCGCGCCCACCGTGCTTTACCTCGGCCCGCCGGATGCATCGGTGCGCGGCCTCTGGGCGGTGCCGCCGGGGGGGAGTGACCCGCGTGAGGTGTACACCCCGGAGTACGGCGTCTTTGGCTTTGCGCCTGCGCCGGACGGCGCGCGGGTGGCGGTGACCGCCTACAATGCCAACCTGACCACCGACGTATGGCTGATCGATGCCGACGGCGGGAACCCGCGCCGCGTCACCGACTGCGCGCCAGGGAGCTGCGGCAACGCGGCCTGGTCTCCCGACGGCGCGCTGCTGGCTTACGAGCGGCGCGAGCAGACGCTGACCGGATCGACCGGCCCCAGCCGTGTGTGGCTCTACGATCCGGCCACAGGCGAGACGGCTCCCCTGTTTGAGGATAGCCAGGTGCTCGGCTTCGGGCCGCGCTGGAGTCCAGACGGGAGCCGGATCGCCTTCTTTGATGGTAATATCCAGTCCATCCGCGTCGTCCATCTAGAGACGGGGGAGGTTACGCTCATCCCAAGCCAGATGGGGGAGGTCGGCACGTTCTCGCCCGACGGTGGGCGCCTGGTCTACACGGACATCCGGGCAGTGGGGCGCCAGTACTACCCTGAGTTATGGCTGGCTGAGCTGGGCAGCGGAGGCGGGCTTGCCCCCCTCATGGAGAACGCTGAGGAAGACCAGGCGCCGGCCTGGTCGCCCGACGGCCGGTGGGTCGCTTTTGCCCGCCGTCGTCTCGACCGCCGGGAGGGATGGGGGAGTCAACTCTATCTTCTCGATCCGGAGACAGGTGAGCTTCGCCAGCTCACCGATGACCCGGTCTACAACAACACCGGCTTCGCCTGGGACCCCTGGTCCCGGCGCATCCTAGTGCAGCGCTTTGACTTGGGCGCGACCTACGCGCAGCCTGCGCTGTGGGTCTACGACCTAGAGAGCGATCAGCTGACGCTGCTTGTGGAAGGGGCATTTGGCGGTGAGTGGCTTCCCTGATGACCAGGGGTCGGGACACGTGTGCGCTTTGGAAGGAGGGTGCAAGGAGATGGCAGGGCAAGCTCAAGAGAGTGGCGGCCCCCTCGATGCCCGGCAGGGAAACGGCGGCGGTCGGCGCTTTCCGGTCGGTCTAGCCGTGCTGCTGGGCGTCGGGCTGCTGGCCGGATTAGCGATGGGCATCTTGACGGCGTCCAACCCGCAGCGCATGCTGAGCGGTGGCCGCGGCCTGCCCACGCCGATCCCCGACGTGGTGTCCGAGGGGCGCCCCGCCCCTGATTTCACCGCCCAGACGGCTGACGGCGGGTCGATTACGCTGAGTGACCTGCGCGGCAGGCCTGTGGCCCTCAACTTCTGGGCGACCTGGTGCGCACCCTGCCGCGTCGAGATGCCCGCGCTTCAGGCGGCCAGCGAGCGCTACGCGGACGACGGGCTGGCGATCCTGGCCGTCAACGCCGGCGAGTCGGCTGAGGCCGTTAACGAGTATATGCAGGAACTGGGACTGACCTTCCCCGCTGTCCTCGACTCAGATGGCCAGATAGTTGACCTGTACGAGGTGCGCGTTTTCCCGACGACCGTCTGGATTGACGCTGATGGGATTATCCGCGCCGAGCACTTCGGCCCGCTGGACGATGACCTGATTGACCGCACCATGGGTGATCTGGTGCAGCCCTCGGAATCGGCGCAAGCCGCCCCCTGACTTGGCTCCTTTCCCGCCCGCTTATGCGCCTCTCACCAGAGGTGGCCTAGGGATGTCTCTGGTGGACCGAGGGGCCAATCTGCGAAGTGAGGCGGGATCGAACTGGCGCAGCGCGAACAAATCGTGTACAATGGTATTCAAACCCTGTACAAAACGTATATACGGGTTCTGGTGACACGATTGAGACAGGCGAGACAAAGATGAACGACCGGAAACGGCCTTTTGCCGACCTCTCCGACGAACCCCTTTTCAATATTAAGGCCGTTTCCCAGGCGACGGGAATTGAGCCTGTGACACTGCGTGCCTGGGAGCGCCGGTACGGCGTACCCGCCCCGGACCGATCCGAGCAGGGCTACCGGCTCTACTCCGAACGGGACATCGCTATCCTGCGCTGGTTGAAAAGCAAGGTGGACGCGGGCCTGACGATCAGGCGTGCTGTGATGATGATGCACGTCCAGAATCCCCAGGCCGACCTCCCCGCGCCGCATGTCTCGCGCATGGCCCAGGAGGGCATCAGCCTGGACGTGCGGCTTGATCAACTGCTCCGGGCAGCGCACGAATTTGATGCGCTTGGAGCGCAGCGGGTGATCACCGAGGCGTTTGCGCTGTTCCCGGTCGAGGACGTGTGCCTGCACCTCCTGCTGCCTGCGCTGGCAGCGGTGGGTGCCCAGTGGCGTGCGGGTGAGGTCAGCCTCCAGGTTGAGCACTCACTGACCAACCTGATCCGCCAGCAGCTCCTGGCGCTCGACGCAACCATGCCGCCTCCCTCGCGACAGGGAACGGTGGTGGCAGGTTGCGCGCCTGAAGAGTGGCACGAGATGGCCACGCTGATGCTGTCTGTTTTTCTACGGCGGCAGGGATGGGAGGTAATCTACCTCGGCCAGGCGGTTGGGCTTTCTCAGCTTGAGGATGCCCTAGCAACGATCAGGCCCGACGTTGTGTTGCTGACCTCCAGCACGTTCGAGTCGCTTGACGGGCTGCGCGAAGCGGCTGAACGGGTGATGAGAAGCACCCAGGGTGGCGGCGCGTGGTTCATGTACGGCGGGACGCTCTTTCCGCACGTTCCGGGTCTGGCCGACCGGATTCCGGGGATTTACATCGGCGATACGCTGTTGGAAGCCGTGCAGCGGATCGAGGGGCTGCTCACGGGGCGCTGGCAGGCTGTGCCGCGTGTGCCGCCGCCGATCTCCGAACATGCCGAACACGCTTACCGGACAGTCAGCCGCATGGCGCCTATGCTTGTGGAATCGCTCGCCAGCCTCCTTCGGGAAGCCGATCCGGACCAGACGCTCGCGGATGCGACCGAGGACGTGCTGGAGATGCTGGCCGGTCTTCAGGCGGCGCTCAGGCTGGAGATGCCAGAGCTTCTGGACGCCCCGGAGCCGTTTATTGGCCCCACCCTGACCGAGCGCGGCGTACCTGCCGGGCGCATTGCCGCTGTCTTCCACCGGCTGGTAGGCCCGGATGTGATGGCGACCCTCGAGCCTTATCTGGTGTACTTCTAGCGCCGTCAGCGGGCGCCCTGTTTATGCACCTTGTATCAGGGAATACCCGTATCCTCCTCCGCTGACCTTGACTGCCTGACCCTGCTAGCCTTACACTAACAGCATAATGGCGGTGCCAATGCGGCATGCTGCCTCCATCCCGGGGAGTGCGCCGATGCAGAGAGGACACTGGGCAGGCATCGCAATCGTGCTGGGGCTGCTGGCCGGTTCGGCGGCACCGCTGGCCGCCGCCCGCGCAGCGCAGGGCGGTGCATGGCAGGGCGAGTACTTTCAGAACCGTGACCTTCAGGGGCCGCCTGCGGCGACCCGCACTGACGAGGCGATCCGCTTTGACTGGGGACTTGGTGGCCCATTCCCCAACTGGAGCGGTGACAACTGGTCGGCACGTTGGACGAAAGTTGACCAGTTTGAAGAAGGGCTGTACGTCTTTGGCGTCAGGAGCGATGACGGCGCGCGCGTCTGGGTGGATGGTCACCTGATCGTGGACAACTGGGCTGATGGCTCGCACGGCTGGGCTATCGGCGAAGCGGCGATGACGGCAGGTGAGCATACCGTCGTCGTTGAGTATTATGAGGCTGGGAGCGTTGCCTACGCCGAGGCCACCTACTACCCCTTTGATGGGCCGGGGCCATTCTGGCGGGGCGAGTATTTCCCGAACCAGGACTTGGCCGGGGCGCCCGATGCGGTGGTCTACGCTGATGTACTGACCCTCGACTGGGGCTACAGCGTGCCGTTCCCGTTTTACTACGCCGACCGCTTCTCGGCACGCTTCACGCGCACCGACCTGTTCTCGGGGCAGAAGTACACATTCGGCGCGCGGGCGGACGACGGCGTGCGCGTGTACGTCGATGGCGAGCTGATCATCGATCACTGGGGCGGTGAGCAGTACCTGTGGCACACCGTTGACAAAGTGATGACGCCGGGCGAGCATACCATCGTGGTAGAGTATTTTGAACACATCCATCAGGCCCGTGTGCAGGTCGGTTACTACCCTGAAGACCCGTCCAAGCGCCCGACCACGCCGACGCCAACGCGCACCCCGACGCTGACTCCCACCCAGACGCCGACGCGCACTCCGACCCAGGCAGCCGGGCAGCAGACAGGTGCGTCTGGAGCGGGTGGCACAGGCTCAACCGGCTCCGGGGCCGCTGCGCCCCTACCTACTGCCACACTGGTGCCGACGGACACACCCACGCCCACTTCCACGCTTGCTTATGTGATGGGCACACCGGGCACCCTTATCCCGCAGCCTCCTCCGGGCGTTGACCTGGCAGCCGCAGCCTTCTCTGACGACGCGGATGGCAAGCGCTTCGCCTGGACAGGCTTCCCCGGCCTCGTGGTGGTAGAGGGCGGCTATGGCAGCCAGTTCCGGTATGCCAAGAACCATGTAACCAAGCCGACCGTCGAGGCACGCTGGATCTTCAAACCTGCGCAGGCTGGATACTATGATGTGTATGTCTTCATCCCGGTGACTACCCTTGACCCCACAGGCTCCGCGCAGTATATCCTCCACCATGGGGGGCGGGTCAGCGGGCCGGTGATCATAGACCAGGCGTCCAGTGTCGGGCGGTGGGTCCTGCTGGGCAATTTCTATTTTGGTAGCACAGGCGGGCAGTCCTATTATCTCAGCGCGGTGACGGGCGAGCTGACGGCGTCGCGCGAGGTGCTGTTTGACGCGGTGATGTTTGTCCTGACGCCTTAGGGCGCAGCCGCCGGTTCGTTTGGCGGCATGGCTGATGTGCAGTATAATTCTAATCGTCATCTGGCAAATTAAGCCGGAGTCTAAACCTCCGGCTTCGTCTTTCGGTACCGGAGAGTGGTAGGCCGGGGCAGGAGGCCGGATATGCTGACGACTCCTGAACAGATCACGCAGGCGCTGGATCGGGTGCTGCTGAGGGTGGAGAAGCCCGGTCGCTACACGGGCGGGGAGTACAATTCGGTCCGCAAGGACTGGGATTCAGCACAGGTAAAGGTGGCGCTGTGCTTCCCGGATATCTACGAGATCGGGATGCCGAATCTGGGGCTGGCTATCTTCTACGACCTCCTGAACCGGCGCGCCGACACGCTCGCCGAGCGCGTTTACCTCCCCTGGGTGGACATGGAAGCCGTGATGGCCAGAGAGGGCATCCCGCTCTATTCGCTGGAGACCCGCCATCCGGTGGCCGACTTCGATCTGCTGGCAATCAGTATACCCTATGAGCAACTCTACACGAACGTGCTCCAGGTGCTGCACCTAGCGGGACTGCCGCTCCGGAGCGCCGACCGCGACGAGTCGATGCCGCTGGTCATCGCGGGTGGACATGCCTGCTACAATCCCGAGCCGCTGGCCGAGTTCGTTGACTTGTTCGTTATTGGCGAGGGCGAGGAGATCATCGTTGAGATCGCCGACATGCTGGGCAGGATGAAGCGCGCCCGACGCTCACGCGAGTCCCAGCTTGCCGAGCTGGCCCGTCTGGAGGGGGTGTATGTGCCGCGCTTCTACGACGTGGCGTATCTACCGGACGGGACGGTGGCGGGCGTCAGGCCCACTCATGAGGCCGCGCGCTTCCCTGTCCTCAAGCGCATCGTGCCCGTGCTGCCGCCCCCGCTGACGCGCTTCGTCGTCCCGAACATCGACACGGTGCACAACCGGGTGCCCATCGAGATTATGCGCGGCTGCACGCGCGGCTGCCGCTTCTGCCACGCGGGTATGGTCATGCGACCGGTGCGTGAACGGACGGTAGATGAAATCGTTGCCGCGATTGAGGAGGCTGTGGCGCAGACCGGTTTTGAGGAAGTCGCACTGCTGTCGCTCTCGTCCAGCGATTACACGCGCGTGGTGGAGTTGGTCAACGCTGTCGCCGGGCGGTTCGCCGACCGGCAGTTGAGCATCAGCCTGCCCAGCCTGCGTATTGAGACCTCCAGCGCCGACCTTATGGAAGCGCTCAAGGATAACAAGCGTGGCGGCTTCACCTTCGCCCCGGAGGCGGCGACTGAGCGTATGCGCGCGATCATCAATAAACCGGTGCCTGACCGCCAGTTGCTTGATGTGGCGCACGAGGTCTACCGGCGTGGCTGGCGGACGATCAAGTTATACTTCATGATCGGGCACCCCTCCGAGACGCTGGAGGACGTGCAGGCCATCGCTGACCTGGCTAAGGCTGTGCTAGCTGAGGGGCGCAGGGTTCACGGCAAGAAGGCCAGCGTGAACGTCGGCGTCAGCACGTTTATTCCCAAACCGCACACACCCTTTCAGTGGGTGCCTATGGATACCCTCGACCAGATCGAGGCCAAGCAGAGGCTGCTCAAGCGCCAGATACGTGGCGACGGGCTGCGCCTGCGCTGGAACCACCCTGACGAGGCGCTGTTGGAAGGGCTGCTCAGCCGGGGCGACCGCCGCCTGGGGCCAGTTATCCGGAGGGCGTGGGAGCTGGGTAGCCACTTTGATGCCTGGCAGGAGCATCATCAACATGGGGCCTGGGAGCAGGCGCTTGCTGAGCATGGCCTGGAGTTCGCGTTCTACACCCACCGGACGCGGACAATTGATGAGGTCTTTCCCTGGGATCACATCGACCCGGCGGTGAGGAAGCAATTCCTGGCACGGGACTACCTGATGAGCCAGCAGGGCGAGATGCGCATCGACTGCCGCGAACAGTGTTTTGCCTGCGGCATCCTGCCCAAATTCGCCCAGGCCCGCAGCCGGACGCCTGCCGAGGCTTGGCGCTGCCCGCCTGTCAAGCCAGCCGCTGAGCGCAGGCAGGGCAAAAGACAGGCAGGCACGGAGGTTATCTCTCTCCTGCCCGCGTGAGATCGGCGCACGTTCCCGGCGCAGGGTGGTACTTTCCCCGGTTGCTACTGGCTCCAAGACATGCTAGGATGAAATCGGCGCGGTTGGTCACCCTTGCTTTGGGACGGCTGCGCCAGCCGTCGTTGACCCTGCCAGACGTGGAAGGTCGAGACTCCCATGTTTGACGAGCCTAGCGACAGTCTGGAGAAGCTGGATATCCAGACCATCACCAACCTGCTGATCGACGCCAGCCAGCCGCTTGATGTCCACCGCCGCACTTTCCGGGTGCTGGCGCGCATCAACAACCCTGACGAGCGCCGGATGCGCATGATCAAGGCCATCATTGCCGCTGTGCGCAACCCAGAGACCTATGACGATGAACTCCGGATCGCCATGGTGGACCTCCTGTGCACCGACCCGCACCCGGACGCCACTGAAGCTATGATCAGGGCCTTGCCAGAAGTTGTGTCCCTCTCCCTCAGCGGCTCGCGCACCCTATCGGAGGATTTCCGCAGCTACTACTACCAGGCGCTGATGACACGCTCGCGGGAGACGGATCTGCCTGTCTGGGCCGAACTGCTGCCCCAGCTGGACGGCAAGACGCTGGTCGGAGTGATGCTCGACCCGCTGGCCGCCCCCCTCGAGGATATCGAGCCGCTAACGCTTATCGGTCGGCTGCCTGCGCCGGAGCAGGCCCGCGCCTTGACTTCGCTGATCGTCGGGTTGGCCCACCGGCGTGGCACCCAAACGCGCATTGAGGAAGCGGCCCGCATGCTGGCCGGCGTAGGGGATGCGACGCTCGTGGGGCAGAGCGTGGCCGTACTCGAAGATCGCTGGGAGAAAGCCACTAAGGCCGGGCGCGGATCGTATGCTGCTAATCTGGAGACTGCGCTGGCGATAGCCGACCCCCGGCCGCGTTCGGCAGCCGACCGTCTGATGGGGCGCCGCCCTTGGGCGTCGTAGCGGGCCGGGCACAGTGATGAAAGCTCGCGTGATGGCCCCGCTAGAGGCCCAACGTCCTCATCCTCAGCCGCAAGACCAACCTGGCAACGAGGCTGATATGCCCTACCAGCCGGAGAGGGTTCGCTACCGCATCCGCTTTGCCAAGCGCGGGACCCTGCGTTTCACATCCCACCTCGACCTGGCCCGTGTCTGGGAGCGCACCCTCCGGCGGGCTGGCGCCCCGTTGGTTTACTCCCAGGGGTTCAACCCCCGCCCCCGTATCCAGATCGCGGCGGCCCTCCCGCTTGGCTTCGAGAGCACCTGCGAGCTTCTGGACGTCTGGTTGGAGGGGGACGATATCCCCCCGCCTGATGATCTGACGGCTGCGCTGCGTCGCGCGGCCCCCGAGGGGTTGGAGGTTGAATCGATCTGGCCTGTTGACGTGCGGGGACCGGCGCTGCAAAACCTGACCCGCTCGGCCACCTATGAGGTTGTTCCCGGCCAGAACGTGAGCGCTGGCGAACTGAAAGCCCGTCTGGCAGACCTGCTGAGCCAGGAAACCATCTGGCGGGAACGCCGGGGTAAGCGCTACGACCTGCGTCCACTGATCCTTGATGCAGCCGTGCTGTCCGGTGACCCGGCTGTGCTGCGGCTTGAGATGGCGCTTTCGCCGGAAGCTGGCACAGGCCGCCCCGATGAGGTACTGGATGCCCTGGGGCTGGATCCGCTGAGTGCTCACGTGATGCGCACCGCCCTTGCCCTGGAGTGATCTCCTCCCCAGCACTCCGCTAATTTAAACTGGTTGGGTGGTATAATTGAGATCGTTGCAGTCTGTGGCGGGGCCATGACGCTGAGCGTCCGGTAGCAACCTCGCCCTTCAGAGTTTGTCTTCATGATTGCCCGGGCAGCCGGGACGGGCCGGGGTAGGTATCCCGGCTTGCCATCCAGCCCACACATGACAGGATCACGCGAACCAGGCGGGGACAGATGAACAAGCGCGAACGACTTGAAGCAGCGATTCAGGGGAAGCCCGTTGACCGGGTGCCGGTCGCGTTATGGCGTCACTGGCCGGGCGACGATCAGCGGCCTGACGATCTGGCAGCCGCACACATCCGTTTTCAAAACGAGTTTGACTGGGACTTTGTGAAGATCACGCCAGCGAGCAGCTTCTGCCTTGTAGACTGGGGCGTCGAGGATCGCTGGGAGGGCAACAACGAGGGCACGCGCCGCTATACCCGGCGCGTGGTCGAAACTCCTGATGACTGGCTTGCCTTGAGGGTGCTTGACCCAGAGCTGGGCGCGCTTGGCCGCCAGCTTAAGTGCCTGGAGCTGATCCAGGCTGAGTACGGTGAGGATGTACCTTTTATCCAGACGATCTTCAACCCGCTGGCTCAGGCCAAGAACCTAGCTGGGGGTGAGCGCCTCATCCTCCACATGCGTACCAACGCAGGTCAGGTGCACCACGCTCTTCAGACGATTACTGATACAACGGTGCGCTTCATTAACGCGGCCAAGGAGCGTGGGATTGCCGGAATCTTCTATGCGGTTCAACACGCTACCTATCAACTGATCAGCGAGGCCGAGTATCAGGTGTTTGGCCGCCCCTATGACCTCCAGGTGCTTTCAGCGATGGGCGATCTGTGGCTTAACGTGCTGCACCTTCACGGTGCCAACAGCATGTTCCAGCTGGTTGCTGACTACCCGACGCAGGTCGTGAACTGGCATGACCGCGAGTCGCCACCCAGCCTTGCAGCGGGGCTGAAGCGGATCAAGGGAGCAGCCAGCGGCGGTGTTGATCGCGATGCGCTGCACCAGGACGACCCTGCACCAGCCCTTGAGCAAGCACGCGATGCCTTTGAGCAGACGCAGGGACGGCGCTGGGTGCTGGGGACCGGATGCGTGATCCTGGCGACCACGCCTGTCGGCAACATCCGCAAGCTGCGCGACTTGGCCGAAGAACTCAAGCCCGGTTCTTGACAGCCGAGTCTCCATCACGTGGAGAGGGCGCGCCTCTGAGTGGCGGGCCCTTTTTCGGGTATAGGGCGGTTGATGGAACGCCTGCTCAGGGGGTAGTCTGACCCGCCGCCGGGATGTCGTAGCGGAGGATGACCCCGCGCTCCGTGTCGCTCAGGTAGAGATGCCCCTCGTCATCCACCAGGATGCCACCTGCCAGCCCGATTGTGGCATAATCGCCGAAGCTGTAGAGATATTCGCCTACACCGTTGAAGACGATCACCCGTGAGGCGTCAGGATCGGTAACGTACACGTTTCCCTGGGCATCGACTGCCAGATAGGGCCGCTCGTTGCTCTGACCAAACCATGCCTCGACAAGCCACTCGCGCATGAACAGCCCATCGCTGGAGAAGACCTGCACGCGCTGGTTCCAGGTGTCGGCCACGTACAGCAGCCCGTCGGGGCCGAAGTCCAGCCCAACCGGCTCGTCAAGCTCGCCCTGAAGGCCGCCCGGTCCGCCGATCTGGCGCAGGAACTGGCCGTCCCGGTCGAAGACCATGATCCGCTTGTTTCCGGTATCGGCCACGTATACCTGCCCTTCGCTGTCAACTGTGACGCCGCGCGGCCCCCAGAAGGCCTGGGCGCTGCCGATCTGGTTAGGCCCCTCGAAGCCCCACGCCGCCCGGAAGCGGCCCTCTGCATCGTAGGAGGCAATGCGGTGATTCCAAGTGTCGGCCACGTACACGATGCCGTCCGGCCCCACGGCTACGTCCCACGGCTCGTTGAACACATCTGGCTGGGGGGCCAGCCCATAAGCACCAAACGCCTGGATCAGGTTGCCCTCCCCGTCAAAGACGGCGATACGGTGGTTACCGCTGTCGGCGACATACAGCCGCCCATCCGGGCCGAGCGCCATACCGTGCGGTCGGTTAAGCAGCCCTTCACCATACGACTGGCCGGGCACCAAGTTGCGCACCCCGGCGGCATAGGGGTCAACCGCCTCGGCGACCTCGCTGGCTACCACACCGTAGTTCCACACCTGAGCGAATACATCCTTGCGGATGTAGACGCGCATACGGTCGGGGACGGGCCACTGACTCAGCTCAAAGTTGGGCCGGTTGCCGTTGCGGTAAGGGGCGACGGCGTCGGCATAGGCGTCGTACTCGCGGTTGTACCATATCTCCCACAGCCCGCGCTGGAGAGCCGGGTCACGCAGCACATCCCGGAACATGGACAGCATCTTGGAGGGGTCTTCGTAGCCGAAGTAATCCTGCATCGGCCACCACATACGGATGTACTCGAACTGGTAGTAGCGGTCACCCAGCAGCGACTCCACGCGCGGCCAGTTGCTCGGACCGGCCAGGATGACCGGCGCGTCGCCAATAAGGCCCCGCGAGGGCTGATCGCCGAAGTATACGGCGTTGTAGTAGTCGCGCAGGTACCAGGACATCGGCCATGAGACGCGGTTGTCATACGCCACGCGCAGGCCGCGCCCATCTGTTGTCTTGAACGAGATTTCCTCGATCTGTTCCATCACATCTTTGACCGCACCCGATGAGTGAGCGTAGACCAGAAACTCCGTCGGGTAGTCGTAGTTGATGTAGGCTGCCCGCCACGCGGCGCGTGCGGTCAGGAAGGTGAGCCATCCGATGAACAGCAGACAGACCAGCCGCAGCGTCTGCCTGGCCCCGACCGCTAGCACGTGCCGCACCATGACGATGGCCGTCCCCACTGCCACGGCCGCGCCTGCCATCCACACGCCGGTTGCTGCCAGCTGCTCGACGGTGCGCCCCTCGAAGACTCCAGCCTGATAGATGGGGGGGATGATGGTGTTGCACAGGGGGTTGGCTGCCCATAGCTTACACAGCGGCGCACCCGCACGCAGCAGCGCGACGGTCAGCAGCGGGATCAATACCAGCAGCAGCCAGTTGTTGCCGCTGAACAGTCTCCGCCACTCGATGCGCTCGATCAGCCGCCCAGTCACCCACCCGGCCAGCAGGATCATCGGTGTGGTCAGGTGTGTGGTGAGCCAGGGCATCTTCTCGCCCGCAATACTGTAGGCGACGAAGTTGGCAGCCGCCCAGTAGCCAATGAAAAGTAGCACCGGGAAGCGGATCGGCGCGTCAAAGTCAAACCGCCGAGGGCTTGGCCCCGTCCCTCTGTCCGCTTCCTTACCTTTCGCCTCCGGTGAGCCGCTAAGCCAGCGGCGCAGGCCAATCGCACCCGCCGCGAGCGATAGAATGAGCGGCAGGAACTCGTATACCGGGACGAGCACCATGATGTAGTAGTACCATGGCTGCTGCCCGCGCCGCACGCCCTGCTGCTCCAACCAGTAGCCAAGTGACCCAATCAGCCCTGTCCCGATGCCATTACCATTGGTGAACATCGTGGTGAAGAAGAAGATGAAGATAAGCCAGTACAGCCCACCGATGGCCCACCAGCGGCTGGCGAACAGAGCGCCCAGCCAGTCAACGATATCGGGGTGCACAAGGAGCGTGTTTGTCGTGGGATCGTAGGCCTCGCCCAGCTCCTCTTTCTCCTCTGGCGACGGTTCCGCGATCAGCCTGACACGCCGCGCTTCCGGCGGCTTCATGAAGTAGACCAGCCCGATCAAGACGCTGGCAGCCAGCACCGGGAGGGTGAAGGCCAAGCTGCGGGCCACACCGGCCTCGGTGGTGTCCATCGGATCGTACCCGGCAAAGTGGATCAGGAACGGGGTGAGGGCGGGGAGGATCAGCGTGCCCATCGCCACAGCTACATCCAGCTCCGGGAAGCGGCGCAGATTGTGCCACTGTCCGGCAATCACCGACGCAGTGGATGCTACCAGCCCGGCGGCGACGGCACTTCCGAGTAAAAGCACCGGCAGGCTTGGCGGCTTGGCCACCGCTCTCACGTCTGCCGGTGCGTCCGGGTCTACGGGGCTGACCGTTTCTGCCTCGCCCGCTTCCGCGCCAGGCAGTGCGTTTGCTACCTGCTCGTGCAGCGTCAGCACGATGCCCAGGCCCACCAGTGCCAGCAGCACGACTGCGAGGCCCCCAATGAACGCGCGGCGCAGAGTCGGGCTGTCCCAGGAGATGCTCAGCAGCCGGTTGATGAAATACAGCGTGATGAAGCTGCCGAATATGGCGATGTAGATGAACGACACTTCTTTGGAGGCAAACAGCACAATCTGCCCGACCGCAAGCCATACCAGATACTTGAACTTCCGATCCTCGATATAGCGCCAGGCTGCGATGGCCATCACCAGGGCGCCCAGAATGGCGGGCATGTCATGCCGGATGTAGCGCGAGTAATACAGGATAAGCGGTGAGATCAGAAAGAAGAAGGAGGCGGCCAGTGCCCCAGCCCTGCCCAGCCAGCGGCGCATGAAGTAGGGCAGCATGACGACCAGGATTCCGACGACCGCTGGGTAGATGCGCGACGTAAAGTCATTGTCGCCGAAAAGCAGATAGCTCAACGCGGTCATGTGGAACAACAGCGGGCCGTGCATCAGCGGCGTATGGCTGAAGCCCTCACCCCGGTACAGGTTCCACGAGTAGCGCGTGTGCAGGCTTTCGT
>FWPU01003836.1_pt1 | contig 36680 bp, 20 predicted proteins | sample 2228361 | NCBI WGS metagenome assembly FWPU01 (sample SAMEA103939777, study PRJEB20133) | metagenome
CGGGCAGCGGGGCCGGGCCGGGGGGGTTATCCGGGGGCGGCGCGGGCGTCGGCCAGGGATCCGCGGGCGCCGCCGGCGGCTCGGGATGCGGCGGCTTGGGGACGCGGCGGGCCGCGAGCGCCCTGTCCTCCTCGATCCTGCGCAGCAGGTTCTCGACTTGACGCGCCTGCTCCGCGGCGGGGTAGCCGGCCTCTCCGGCCTCCTTGAGCCACGATGCCAGCTCGGCGAGCCTGCGCTTGGCCTCGTCGAACATCTCGCGCGTCAGGTCGGCCTGGGCCGCGTCGATCTGGTCCCGGCAATGGTCGTCCAGCGCCTTCTGGATCTCGAGCCTGCGGCCAGCCAGGGCGGCGCCGGCCTCGGTGCGGGAGTAACCCGGCTGGAACTCCTTCAGTATCCTGAAGGCCTCCAGCGGCCGCCCGGCCTTGATCTCTCGTTCCGCCTCGTCCCGGGCGAGCTTGGCGGCGGCCCTTGCCTCCGCGTTGACCTTGGCGTCGAATTCTACCAGCGCGGCGGCGAATCGTTCGTGGCCCGGCTTCCCGCGGAACCTGGCCTCCAGCTCTTTCCAGCGGGAACGGACCGCGTCGTAGCGGGAGGGATCGCCCTCCGCGCGTGCCTGGAGTTCGCACGCGTCCTTGTAAAGGGCCTCCATGTTGGGATCGGCCGCCGTCGCGGGCGCCTCCGTGGCTCCGGTTTCTTCCTCTGCGGCGGGCCGGTGCTTGCGGCCGCTGACCGAGATGAGCGCGATGAGCAGGATCCCGGCGGCCGCGGCGAGCCCCCCCACGGCGATCCATGGCCATTGCGGCCGGCGGGGGGCCGGCTTCGCCGCGGCACGGGGGGCTGCGGTGGGGGCGGCCGCCAGCAGGGCGTCCATGGCCGCGATGAGCTCGTCATAATCCTTGAAGCGATCATCCGGTCTCTTCTGGAGCAGCCTCATGATGAGGTTCTCGGCGCCCGGAGAGATCGACGGATTGATGCTGCGCGGTGGAGGAGGTTGTTTGCTCACCTGGCAGCTGAGCATCTCTGCGGCCGAATCGGCCTCGAAGGGACGCTTCCCGGTGAGCATCTCGTAGAGGGTCACCCCCAGGGCGTACATGTCCGCCCGGTGGTCGACGTCCGCGGCGCCTCTGCACTGCTCGGGCGAGGCGTATGCGGGGCTGGTGATGACGATCCCCCCCTTCGTAAGGCCGTCCTCTGAGGCGATCTCGCGGGCCAGCCCGAAGTCGCATATCTTCACCGTGCCCTCGGGGGTGACGATGAGGTTTTTCGGCTTGATGTCGCGGTGGATTAGGCCGTTATTGAAGGCGTGCCGCAGGCCTTTGGCCACTTGGCGCGCTATGTCGAGGGCGCGAGCCTCCGGGAGCCTGCCTTTCTTGCGGATGAGCTTGAATACGGTCTCCCCTGGGACGTACTCCATGATGAAGTAGTAGCGTCCGCCCGCCTCGCCGGCGTCGACAGCCCCGACGATGTTCTCGTGGCTCACCTTCGCCGCCGAGCGCGCCTCCTGGAGGAACCGGCGGACGTGGCCGGCGTCGTTGCCGAACTCGGGCGGCAGGAGCTTCACGGCAACGAGGCGGTTGAGGCTCTCCTGGCGCGCCTGGAAGACCGCGCCCATGCCCCCGTAGCCGAGCCGCTTGAGCAGCCGGTATCCCGGGATCAGGTTGACCAGCGACTCATCGAGTGTTTCCCCGGCCGGTCGGCGCGGCGGGCAGACGGTGGTGTCGTCCACTTTCAGGTTCACCGGGCCCGATGCCGTGACCAGGGCCACGCGGCAATTGCGGCATACGGCCTCCGTGCCGGCCTTGGAGCCCTTGACGTTGTAGGTCTTGCCGCAGGAGGGGCACCTCATCCGGACGGTATCCTGGAGCCCTAGCGCCTCCTGCGCCTGGGCCGCCGTCAGGATTCCCATCTCGACGAGGACTTCACCCAGCCTGACGGTCTTCCCGCCCTCGAGCGCCTCCGCCTTCTTGCGGAGGGCCGCCTGGAGCTGTTCGGGGGTGACCCATCCCTTTTCCAGGAGGATCTGGCCCATGCTGGCGGGCGGCGTCTCCTCATCCTGGACGGGATTCTCCGGCTTGAAGAGACGCCTGCATGCCGGGCAGGATACCGCGCCTTCCGCGTCCGAGGCGGCGACTTGAAAGGCGTAGCCGCACGGGCAGGTGACCGTGACGCCGCCTTTTTCCATCGGAGATAGCCCCACGGTTCGGCGGGGCCGGGCGCCGCCGGCCCATAAATGATACAAGACGCCGGCGACGCCGGTTTCGCCCCCCGCCGCCCCGCGAGATTATATAGGGAAGGGGCCGACGCCGAAACCCCTATCGTCCGGGCGGCATCACCACTGGGCGACCGGCTTGAGCTTGGGCAGGGTTTCGATCGCCCCTTCCGGCCAGACGGGGCAGAGCAGCACGGCCACGCGCGTCTCGCCTCTCTGGTCCTTCAGCCGGATGACGAGCCTCCGGACGCCCTTATTGGGCTCCTGCGGTGGGGACTGCTCGGCGGATTCGGCGGCGAAGGCGGCCCCAGGGGGGCTGACTATCCGGGCGATCAGCCGCTTGTCTTTCTGGGTGAGGACGGCGCGGGCGCCCTCCGCGGCGATCTCCGCGCCTGTGGTCATCCCCCAGAGGATTTCGCAGGGGGCGTCGATCAGGAAATCGTCCTGGACGAGGACGCGCCGGCGGTTGTCGAGCAGCTGGATCCCCCTCAGCGCGGCGCGGGCGTGCGGCTTGTATGCGGAAGTCAAATCGATCGTGACCATCCCGGGTGCGAATTTGATGAATTTGGACTGCGCCAGGGCGTCCTGGTTCTGGCCGTTGAGCACGCACACGTTGTGACTGAACGATCCGAGGCGGTAGTACGTCCAGCGCCGTCCCTTGGGCTTTTTGTCCCAGTAGCCGGGGAGGTTGTAGTCGTCGCCGCCCAGGTCGCGGGCCCAGCGCGCGCCCAGCGCGTCCAAGACGAACGTCCCCAGGTCGAGATTCCCGTGGTTGACCTGGTTGAAGCCCGCCTTGGCGGCCACGTAGAGCGCGTTGGGATCCTTCCAGGCGCTCCTGAAGCAGGCGACCTCCACGCTCCCGCGGAAGTGCTTGTCGAGCTCCAAAGGGGGCGCCGGCCTCCCGTCGGCCGGGACGTACCAGATCAGGTCGTGGGGGCCGCCGCCCCCGCGCGCCTTTATCATCTCGCGTTCGGCCTCGGCGAAGGCCTGGTTCCCGTACCGGCGGGCCAGCCAGAAGAGGCTCGGGATGTTTCGTCGCGCGCCTTCCCCGGCGTCGGCGAAGTTGAAATAGAGGCCGGTGGGACCGCTGGCGTGCAGCGGGAACCATCCCGCCTGCTCGAACCCCTTGGCCTGTGAGAGGCCGAAGTCGGTGCCCAGCGCCGACTGGAGGGTCGCCAGGCCGAACACCGCGTAGCTGGTGGCGTAGTTCCAGTATCCGGGCCCCTCCGCGTACGCGCCGTCGGGCTCGTAGAGCCCGAACGCCTTCGGCATCGAGGCGGCGGCGGCCGGGACGATCGCGCGGGCGTACTCCGGATCGGTCTCGGCGACCGCCAGGGCCCCCACCACCAGCCCGCTGTTGCAGACCAGGTTCCAGTTGTATTCGGAGGTGACCCACCAGGCCTTCTTCGCGCCGTAACACTCCAGGCCCGGCTTGAGGCCCAGCCTGATGAGGCCCTCCCTGATCCTGTCCCGCGATTCGGCCGGCAGCGCGTGGAAGAGCCAGTCGTACCCGATCCCGACGGCGTGGGACATCTCGGCGGTGTCGAGGAAGTGGGACGGGTTCCAGTCCTTGAACGAGCAGGCGGCGAGCATCTCCTCCTTCGCCTTCTTGAGATAGGCGGGCTTCCCGGTCAGGCGCCATGCCAGCGCCAGCGTGTAGACGCGGTTCATGCAGTCGCGGCTGACCTGGAGGAGCCTGGGACCGATTTTCTGGTAAGAGACGGTCCCGCGGCCCACCATGGAGTCGGCGGCGCGGATGACGGACTGCTGGCAGGAGCGCGCCAACGGATCGCGTTCGACGAGGAGCTTGAGTTCGGCCAGGTCCTTCTCCTTGAGGATGAGGCGGGGATGTGTCTTGTCGAGCCTTGACAGGACCGTTTCGGGAGTCGGGGCCTGGTGCGGGGGCGCCTGTGGCGCGATCCCGGCGAGAAGGGCGATGCAGGCCGCGCACATTGTTCCGCTCCCGCTCCGTCTGGGGCTTACTCAGATATGATACGCCTGGGGTGGCAAGGATCCCGGCGATCCCGTCCGAGATCGAGGATCCCGACCGTCACGTCTGCTTCTTCGGAGGCTCCATCTTCCTGACGTATTCCATCCATTCCTTCTGGAGCTCCGCCATGTCGGCGTCGCCGAAGCCGGCCTGGTAGGCCTCGCGGGGGGTGCCTCCCTCCAGGAGCTTCCTGAAGTAAGCCTCGATCCGGGGACGGTGCCTGCCGGAGGAGGCCTCGTAGAAGAAGTGGACCATCGACCACGACTGCGCGTACTTGATGGGCACGGGCCCTGAATAGAACTGCGACGGGGTCTGCATCATGATGTCCTCGAACTTCATCACGTGCGGCATTCCCATCTTCAGTGCCTTCAGGCGGCCCTCGAGGATGCGCCCGCGCTCGACGACCTTGGCCGGTCCCGTCTTGGGGACGTCCACCTGGATGCTTCCCATGTATTCGGCCATGCCCTCGTTCCACCAGTAAGGCACGCGCCGCCTCGTCATCAGCCTGGTGAAGTGGTGGAAGGCCTCATGGTAGAGGACCTGTAGGGTCGCCTCCCGGTCGACGTCCTCGAAAAGGAGCAGCTCGTTGTACAGCGGGTGATAGTAGCCGAGGGTCCACTCCTGGCGCCCGGCGAGGGTCATCTCCCCATAGGTGAGATAGGCCTCCCTGGTGTTGAATACCGCGACGCGCGGCTTGGGGCGCTTCGGATCTTCCGTGAACACGTCCTTGAACGTCTCGGCCCAGTATCTGTAGGCCGCCTCCAGGCGGTTCCCGTAGAGGCTGGTCTTTTCGCCGGACATGTCCGTCATGACCGTGAAGTGGGGGAACTCCTTGACGTACTTGGCGCCGAGGTGCTGAGGACCCTTTATCACGCCTTGCACGTTGCGCTGGACCTGGAGGCAGTAGTCGCTGGCGGGATCGATCTTGCGCGCCACCTCCAGGTCCGCCAGGGCCCCCTTGGCGTCGCCCGACAGGAACCGTATGTGCCCGTTGAGCGCCAGCGCCCCGGCCTCCCCGGGCATCGCGTCGAGGACCCTGCGGATCTCGGCCTGCGCGGCCGGTATGTCCTGCTCCTCGAACAGGATGCGCGCCAGCAGCTCGCGGGCCTCGTGGAAGTCGGGGACGAGCTTGATCGCCCGCTCGAAGTCCGCCCTGGCCTCCTCCGGGCGGCGCGATATCATGCGGATGAAGCCCCTCCAGAAGACGGCCGCGCCGCACTCGGGCGCCTTCTGGGCCAGGTCCTCCACCGCCTTGACCACCGGCGGGGTGATCTGCCGTTTCTGCAGCGCCTGCTCCAGCGCCGCCCTGGTCTTGTCGTATTCCGCCTTGACCGCCGCGGGCAGCGCTGAGAGGAAGTATTCGTCCTCCGCGGAGAGCGGATCTATGCCTCCGCCGGTCTTCTTGGCCTTCTTCCCCAGGCCCTCCTCCAGCGCCCGCCGGACGAGCACCTCCACCTCCGCGAAGCGCTTGTCGATCTCCGCGGGGTTCACGCGGCCCTGGACGGTCATCTGCTTGATCCTGACCGCGCCGCCGCCGACCCCCACCACGAGCCAGCCCTTCTGGCTCTCGAGATCCGAGGCCTGGATCACCTCCTGGTCGCCGATGTAGACCCGCAGCGTCCCGGAGCGGGCCTGCAGGCGGATCCTCGTCTCGGCGCCCGGGGCGATCTTCGGCTCCGGCCGGCCGGGCGTGCCCTGCATCGGTTTCTGGGGCTCGAGCTTGAAAAGGACGTTGCCCGGCGGCATCCGGTTGTTGAGGACCGCCAGCGATCCCCTGCGGTCCCAGGTGAGGAAGCTTCCGACCACGAGGGCGGCGGTTTCGCCGAGGACCGCCACCATGTCGACCTCGACGTCACGGTCGAACTCCACGTCCTTGAGGGTCCACAAGCCCATCATCTTCGACTCAAGGCGCAGCTCGCCGCCTTCACAGGCGATCTGGGCGGGCTGCTGGCGGAGCGTGAAGTCCTGGGACTGGGAGGCATCCTCGAAATCCCAGTTGATGAGCAGCTGCTCGGATCCGATCCGGCGGGCCGATCCCTTGAAGGCGGCCTCGTTGTTCAGGATGCGGGCGATGTCCGGGACGCGCTGTGAATAGGAGGCGTCCAGCTTCACGCATTCCTGGAACGCGGCCTGCGCCTCCTTCCAGAGCTTCCGCATCACCAGGTGGCGGCCCATCTCGTAAAGTCCGGCCGCGCCGTCCCCCTTGTGGATCGCCTTGAGGAGTTCAAGGTACGAGCGGTCGGAGATGAATTCGATCGGGAATGTCTGCTCTACGTCGGCGCCCTCGAACTGGAAGTTGAGCTTGATCTCGTCGCTGGTCAGCGAACGGACCAAGACGTTGTCCAGCCTGAGGCCGCTCTTGACGCGCACGGAGAGGCGGGCGTTCTTGAGCTTCTCGACCACCGCGTTCTGACGGGCCGCCTCCGCCTGCCGGTCCTCCTCGACGGCCTTCCTGGCCTCCTCGAGGCGGCGGGCCGACTCCGCCCGCCGCTCCTTCAGGCGCGCCTCGTAACCCTCCCTCTTCCGGCGCCCTTCCCTTTCCGCGGCATCCTTCCTGGCCTTTTCCTCCGCCTCCCGCGCGGCCTTTTCCTCGGCGGCCTTCCTCTCTTCGGCCTCCTTGCGGATCTTCCACTCCTCGGCGACCTTCTTCTGCGCCTCGGCGACCTCGCGCCGCATCTTTTCCTCGAGCTCGGCCTTGCTGGGTTCGGGCGGCTTCGGCGGGGGCTTCGGGGCGGGGACCGGTACGGGCTTCGCGGCCGGCGCCGCGGCCGGGCCGCGCTCGGGATCGGCGCGCCGCCTTGACGGGGAGGACGCGACGGCCACGGCGGTCACGAGGATCGCCAGGGCCGCGCCTCCGCCGGCCAGCCCCAGGATCAGGGCCTTGCGGCGGCGTGGAGGGGCGGCCTCGGACGGCTGCCCCTGGCGTCCGGCGGGCCGCCGGGCGGGCGTCGGATGGCGCGGGGGTGATGCGCCGGGCCGGATGGGCGCAGGCTTGGGGGGACCTGCGGGCGGGGTGAGGGAAGGCCTGATCCCACCCGGCCCCGCCCTGCGCGGCGGGACGGATCCAGGAACGTCCTGCGGGCGCTTCACGTGACGATCGTTCGGGAGGCTGCGGCCCGCCGGGCCGCCGCCCGCTCCCGGTTATTTTAGCCTATCTTCAGGGGACCTACACTCCTTGGTACGAAATCCCCCCGCCGTTGTTGGACGCGCGCGGGGGCGGCGCGGTTCCGCGGAATCCTACCTCTCCGCGCCGTGCGCCACGTCGCGCCGGGTGGAGCCGGGCAGACGCATCAACTCCTTGAGCTCCTCCAGATGCGTCGTGTAGACCGCCTGGGGCATGCAGCGGCGGCGGACGCAGATCGCGGCGGCCTTGCCGACAACCTCGCCCATCATGCCGGTGGTCCTCTGGACCCGCACGGTCCCGAGGGCCTCGTGCGTCACGCTTATGTTGCGCCCGGCCATGAAGAGGTTGGTGACGTTGCGCGAGTAGAAGCAGCGGTAGGGGACGGGATACCCCTGTTTCTTGTCGACGCCCTTTCCGAAGACCGCGCGCGAGATGAACGGATCGTCCGGGAATTTGGCCGCGTATTTCTTCTCCGGGTAGTGCAGGTCGATGTCCCAGGTCGTGGGGACGCAGCCGTCGGGGAAGGCCTTCTTCTGCACGATGTCCTCCTGGGTCAGTATCACGTCCCCAAGGAGCTGGCGCGATTCGCGGGTGCCCCCCACGTGGGCGACCCACTCCAGCCTGGCGTTGAGGTGCTTCTCCCTGCCGCCGCGGTTCTTCATCGCGTTGAAGGCGCCGTAGACGGCGCGCAGGTTCCAGTCGCGGCAGTATTCCAGGTCGCGGATCGGATCCCGGTCGAAACCCGTCTCCCAGAACCACTCGCCCTTTCCCTTGGCGGGATAGGGGAAGTCGCCCATCTCCAGCGGCAGGGCCCACGGGGTCTCGGGAAAGGACTGTGGGCCGTCGGACTCGATCCAGCGCCACATGTTGCTCATTCCCATGTGGCCTTTTTCCTGCACCGTGTGGTGCGCCCCGGCCAAGACGCCGATGAAGGCGTGTCCCGTGCAGTCGGCGAAGAACTTCGCCTGAAACCGGCGCTCGCGGCCGCTGCGCGTGTCGAAGGCCAGGACCGCCTCGATGCGGCTCCCTTCCTTCTCGACGGCGTGGGCGTAGTGATTGAGATAGAGCGATATGTTCTTTTCGGCGCGGACTACGGCCTCCTTCCGCGCGTCGCCGAAGTCCTCGGCCTTGCCGGGAGATGCCGGCGAACGGTCCATGAACTCCTCGACGATCTCCCCGAGGTTCGGGTATGGGCCGGTCTTGATGACCCCCTTCGACCAGACGCGGACCTCGGAGCTGCCGTTGCCTCCAAGAACCCCGCGGTCCTGGATGAGGGCGACCTTGCATCCGAGCCGCGCCGCGGATATGGCGGCGGCGATCCCGGCGTAGCCGCCGCCGACGACCACCAGGTCGAACGGCCCTTCCTCCTGCGGTCTCTCGGGCAGGCCGGCGAGCGCCCGCCTCCAGGGCGCCATGGGCCTGGCGTCGTCGGGAGGGCGGAAGGAGGTGTCGCGGGTGAGGATTATGGCGTCGCATCGGCCGTCAAAACCGGTCAGATCACGGAGGGCAAGCCGTACCTCTCCGCCGGCGATGTCCACGATGCCGCCGTCCTGCCACGACCAATCCTTTCCCTTGGTGCCGAATTCCGTCTTGAGTGGGGTCCCGTCTACCAGCAGCTGGAACCGGCCGGGCGTGCCGGGGGCGCCCCAGCGGGCCACCCAGTCCTTGGTCCTGACGAATATCCTGTATTTCCCCGGTCCGGGCAGCTTGACCTCGGTTTCGGCGTCGCGGACGGGGGTTCCCAAACCGTGGGCCAGGAGATATGGAGATCCCATGATCTCGATGAACTGCGTATCCAGAGACCATCCGCCGTGATCCCTGAAGGACTCGGCCTCCACCAGCACCGTCTGGGCGGCCGCGTGTGAAAAGAGCGCCGCCATCGCGGCGAGGGTAGCTGCTGCATGCTTTGCCATGACCGTTTTTCCTCCGCTGTCCAATACTATCGTGATTCCCGGTGCTTTTTTACTTTAAATCAGCACGGCGCGGCGGATCCGCCGCTTACTTAATTATGATGAGAACGGCGGAGGCTCATATGGGAGACGGAACGGCCTGGTCGGCCATGTACCGCGCGGCGGCGCTGCTCGTCGCGGTGAACTGCGCGAACCCCGGCGGGATTGCGCCGGCGGCCGAGGTGGTGATATGCCGCGACGATTCGGCCGAACCGATCCTGTTCGCCGCGCGCGAGCTGAGGAGGGCGCTGGAGGAACAATCCTTCAGGGTGGTCGAGAAGGGGATCGAAGGGCCGCCGGGCGGCGGCGCCGCCACGCGGATCGTACTGGCCCTCTCGTCGTCCCGACCCGCCGCGGAGGGGCTCCGGGAGGAAGGAGGCGCCGCGGTGGGCCATCTCGAGCCGCAGGGCTACGCGATCCGCAGGACCCGGGGCGGGACCGTGTGGGCGATTGGGGCCGACCCGGCGGGGGCCATGTACGGGGGACTGCACCTGGCGGAGGAGGTGAGGCTCGCAGGCGGCCTCGGGGGGATCGCGGACCGGACGTGCGCGCCCTCGATCCCCATGCGGGGGATAAAGTTCAACATACCGCTCGACGCGCGGACCCCGAGTTACGACGACAGCGGCGATTCGGCCCAGCGGAACATAGCCGAGATGTGGGACTTCTCCTTCTGGGAGGAGTTCATCGACGAGATGGCCCGGCACCGCTACAACGTGCTGACCCTCTGGAACCCGCACCCGTTCCCCTCGATGGTGAGGGTCCCACGCTACCCGGACGTGACGCTCCCCGACGTCTGCGTGACCACCCTCGATCCCGAGGACTCCCGGGGGGGCGGCCGGTGGGGCGGAGTGCGCAAGCCGGTCTCACGGGACGTCCTGGCGAACCTCCGCGTCGTCAGGAAGATGACCATCGACGAGAAGATGGCCCACTGGCGCCGGGTTATGCGGCACGCCAAGGACCGGGGGATCGACGTCATCTTCATCACCTGGAACGTGTACGCCAACGGGGCGGAGGGCAAGTACGGGATCACCAGCGAGCAGGACAACCCCGCGACGATCGCCTACATGAGGGAGTCGGTCCGGGAATTCATCCTGGCCTATCCCGATCTGGCGGGGTTGGGCGTCACGGCCGGGGAGAACATGAAGGATCTGCCGGGGGAATTCTCGAAGGAGAGGTGGCTCTGGAAGACCTATGGGCTGGGGATACTCGACGCGAAGGCGGTTCAGCCCGGCCGCCGGGTGCGCTTCATACACCGCGTCTGGGAGACGAGGGTTGCCGACGTGGTGAAGGAGTGGAAGGAATACCCGGATACGTTCGAGCTGAGCTACAAGTACGTTCACGCCCGCCTCTACTCCTCGCCGGAGGTGCCTTTCCCGTACTCGGAGGGCCTGATCGCCCAGATGAAGCCTCTGGGGGTGAAGTCGTGGTGGAACCTCCGCAACGACGACATCTTCAACTTCCGCTGGGGAGATCCCGATTACGTGCGCAAGTTCCTGGCGAACCTTCCTCCGCGGGATCTGACGGCCGGGTACTACGTGGGATCGGACGGTTACGTCTGGGGGAGGGAATTCACCAGTCTGCAGCCGGACAACCCCAGGGCGCTCGAGATACGCAAGCACTGGTATTCCTTCATGCTCTGGGGGCGGCTGGGATACGACCTCGGCCTGGACGGATCGTTCTTCCGCAGGACTCTGGAAAGACGGTTCCCCGCGGCCCGCGGCGCGCCCCTCTACGAGGCGTGGGCGGAGGCCTCCAGGGTGATACCTTTGGTCAACCGGTTCCACTGGCGCGACTGGGATTTCATGTGGGCGGTGGAAGGGTGCATGGACGAGAGACGCGGGTTCCGCACCGTGCGCGACTTCATCCGCACCCCGACGATGAAGGGCAGCGGGCTGCTTGCGGTCCCGGAGTGGGCCCGCGGGGAGCTGGGGGGCAAACGCGCGGAGGGCGCGGGCCCGCCGGAGGTGGCCGTGGCCCTCGAGGGCCACGCCTCGCGGGCGCTCTCGGCGGCGGAGGAGGTCCGGCGCAGGGCCTCCAGGCCATGCAAGGAGCTGCGCGAGACGCTCGGAGACATAGAGGCCATGGCCCACCTGGGGTCGTACTACGCCGCGAAGATCCGCGGAGCCGCCTGCCTGGGCCTCTTCGATCTTTCGAAGGAGGAGAAGCACCGCCTCGAGGCGGTGCGTCACCTCGAGGACGCGGCGGCGTGCTGGGAGCGCTACGCGAAGGTCGCCTCCTCGCAGTATCGCCCGCAGGTCCTGGCGCGCACCAGGAAGCTCGACTGGATCGGTTCCATGGGCGACGTGAGGGCTGACGTGGAGTCGGCCCGGTCGGCGGCTCGGTGAGACATCGTTGCGGGGGGAGGGACGCTTCCATATCATTGAGGCCCCGGCAAGGCGGCGGTCGTTTCAATATCCGTAATTGGAGGGGAGCCATGATGACATTGCCGGCGATCCTGGCGTTCGGGCTGGCCGTCATGCCCGCCCAGCAGGGGTGGAAACCCGCCGACGGCCCGCTGATGACGCGGTGGGCCAAGGATGTCTTCCCCGACAGGGCGCTGCCCGAGTACCCGCGGCCGCAGATGGTCCGCAAGGAGTGGCTGAACCTCAACGGGCTCTGGGATTATGCCATCAGGCCGAGGGATGAGGGCCGGCCCCAAGGCTGGGACGGGAAGATACTCGTCCCGTTCCCCGTCGAGTCGGCCCTTTCCGGCGTCATGAAGACGGTCGGCGAGAATAACCGCCTCTGGTACCGCAGGACCTTCGTGATCCCCGCGGGCTGGGCGGGGAAGCGCGTGCTGCTCCATTTCGGAGCGGTGGACTGGGAGGCGGCCGTCTCCTTGAACGGAAAGGAGCTCGGCGCGCACCGCGGCGGGTACGACGGGTTCAGCTTCGACGTCACCGGCGCGCTCAGGGAGGGCGGCGTGCAGGAGCTGGTCGTCTCGGTCTGGGATCCCAGCGACGCCGGCCCCCAGCCGCGCGGCAAACAGGTCCGCAATCCCCGGGGGATTTACTATACCCCCGCGACGGGGATCTGGCAGACCGTCTGGCTGGAGCCGGTGCCGGAGATCCGCATCGAACGGCTGGCCATGGTCCCCGACATCGACGCCGGCTCGCTCAAGGTGACCGTTCATGCCAGCGGCGGCGGCGAGGTCGATCTGTGCGTCCTGGATGGTGGCAAAGAGATCAGCCGCGCCTCTGGCGAGGCGGGAGATGCGATCGCCCTCAAGGTCCCCGACGCCAGGCCGTGGACGCCCGAGACTCCATTCCTCTACGAGCTCAAGGTGGCGCTCAGGTCGGGCGACTCCGTCGAGAGCTACTTCGGCATGCGCAAGATCGCCCTCGGGAAGGATGAGAAGGGGATCCAACGGTTGATGCTCAACGGGAAGCCCCTCTTCCACGTGGGCCCGCTCGACCAGGGGTTCTGGCCCGACGGCATCTACACCGCCCCCACCGATGAGGCGCTGAAGTACGACATCGAGGTAACCAAGCGGCTCGGCTTCAACGCCACTCGAAAGCACGTCAAGGTCGAGCCCGAACGCTGGTATTACTGGTGCGACAAGCTCGGGCTGCTGGTCTGGCAGGACATGCCCAGCGGCAGCAACAAGGGCGACGAGGCGCGCGCGCAGTTCGAGAAGGAGCTCAGGGCGCTCGTCGAGGGCCGGTTCAACCATCCCTCGATCGTCATGTGGGTGGTCTTCAACGAGGGGTGGGGCCAATACGACACGGCGCGGCTCACCAAGTGGGTCAAGGAGATGGATCCCTCGCGACTGGTCAACAACGCCAGCGGCTGGACCGACAAGAAGGTCGGGGACGTGATAGATATGCACAATTATCCCGGTCCGGGTTCGCCGAAGCCCGAGGAAAACCGCGCGGCGGTGCTCGGCGAGTTCGGCGGGCTGGGATTGCCCGTGGAGGGGCACATGTGGACCCGGAAGCATTGGGGCTACCAGGGGATGGCCAGCCCCAGGGCCCTCACCCAGCGCTATCTGAGGCTCATGAAGAAGGTGTGGGAATTGAAGGAGAACCCGGGGCTCTGCGCGGCGATCTACACGCAGATAACCGACGTGGAGACGGAATGCAACGGTCTGCTCACCTACGACCGGGCGGTCATAAAGCCGGATCTTGACTCGGTCGCCTCCGCGAACCGCGGCCGGGTGCCGGAGCCGCCGCCCGTGAGGATCGTCGTCCCCACCGCGCGCGAACAGGAGGCCGTCTGGCGCTACGCGTTCGACAGGCCGGAGGGCGACTGGAAGGCGAGGGACTTCGACGCCTCGTCCTGGAAGGAGGGCAAGGGGGGCTTCGGCACGGAGGGGACGCCGGGGGCCGTCGTCCGGACGCAGTGGAAGACCGCCGAGATCTGGATCAGGAGGGAGCTCGTACTGCCGGAAGGCGAGCTCGTGGATCCCAGGCTCCTGATGCACCACGACGAGGACGCCGAGGTCTTCATCAACGGCGTCCGCGCCGCGAAGGTCACGGGATTCACGACGGAGTACGAGGAGGTCGAGATCGACTCCAAGGCCAGGGCGACCATGAAACCGGGCCGTAACGTCATCGCGATATACTGCAAGCAAACAAAGGGCGGGCAGTACATCGACGCCGGAATCATCGACGTGAAACCCTGAACGGCGCCCCCCCGGGGGGCGTCTCCGCCGCGTTCCATAGACGTGGAGATGCTGCTGGCGGTGGTGCTCTCCGCGCTCCAATGGGATGGCGGTTTCGAGCGCGGGAGCGGGCGGCCCGAGGGATGGTCCCTCTCGGGCGGCGCCGGCGAGTGGGCCAGGCCCGGCCGCACGGGCGATCGCTGCGTCCAAGTCACCGGTTCCGGCGGAGATTCCAATTACTGGCGGTGTGACCCGGTGCGTTTCGAGCCGGGCAAGACCTACCGCGTCTCCTTCTGGGTCCGGCGGTCGCCCCCCGGCGGCGGATGCGTCATAGCCGGCCCGAGCTTCGCCAACCGAGACTATTCGCCCGGACCGGAGTGGGAGCGGCACGGCTTCGCGTTCCGCGCTCCCCGCTCCGTCGATGGCGCCTTCCTCCGCTTCGGCCAGTGGCACCTGAAGGGGACTGTTTCATTCGACGATGTCGAACTCTTCGAGGCGAAGGCCTTCCATCTTAAGAAGGAAGGGATCGAACTGGGGGCGGGAGAGTCGTTCCGGTCCGGCAAGTACGTCGCGAATGCCCCCTTGGGTGGGGATGGCGCCAACGACTGGCGCCCGCTGGCATACCATACGGCCGGTTTCAACAGCAACCGCTGGACGTTCGGCGACGGGCAGACGGTAGTCTACCGGCACTCCCCGGGCCGCCGCCAGAAGGCGGCGGCGGTTTCGGTGCAGGTCGGTTACCACACGGGGGGCCGCTGCCTGGTGGAGGCGGGCCGCGGCGGCGGGGCGTTTGAGCCCATCGGCGAGATTTCCGGCGTCTCGGAGAAGACGTTCACGTTGCCGCCGGCGCTTTTCCCCGCGTCGGAGGTGTTCGTCCGGCTGCGGGCATCCGAGCGCGCTGGTTTCCAGGTATACGCTTACCGCTACGAGGCCGACCTCGAGGGGCCCGCGCCGGAACTTCAGGGGGCGACGCATTACTTGGAGATCGTGGAGGGGGCCTCCGAGGGGATGGAGGTGGAGGCGCTTGGCGACCTGCTGCCGGGCGGAGACAATCGCGTGATCCTGCGGTCGCCCGTCGCCCGGCGTGTCGTGGCGCGGGTTGATGCGGGATCCGGCCCCAGGGAACGGGAACTTTCGCTCGCCGCGGGCAGGCCGGCGGAGATCCTCTACGACGTGCGCCGGGCGGGGGAGCAGCGGCTGACCGTGTCGCTTGCCGAAGGCGGCAGGACCGTGTGGGCGGCGCGGGTCGCCTTCAAGGTGTCGGCATTCTGCGCCGCGGACTACGGGCAGAGACTGGCGGTTGCGGGCTCTGATGGCTTGGGGCTCTGGTGGACCGACGCCGTTCGAAAGATTGGCCGCCGGCGGCCGGTCCCCGAGGAGAAGGGCGGGGCCGTGCTGCTCAGCGCGGCGCGCAACGAGATCGAGGCGGCGCAGATCGTGGTGCGCCCCGAAAGGGAGATACGGTCGCTGTTCGCCGCCGCCGGCGGCCTGGAGGGCCCGCACGGGGCGATCCCGGCGGAGAACGTGGAGATCCGCGAGGTGGCCTACGTGGTGGTGGAGCATCCGACCGATCCGACGGGGGCCCCGGGGGAATGGGCGGATCCGCTGCCGCCGCTGAAGGGCCCGATCGCCTGCGCCGCCGGACGGAACCAGCCGCTTTGGATACAGGTGCGCGTGCCGGAGACGGCCGCGGCGGGCGATTACGAGGGGGTCGTCACCATCGACGCGGACGGGCGCCGCGTTGCGGTGCCGCTGCGGCTGCACGTCTGGGACTTCTCACTTTCGCGCGTCACGCACGTTCGGTCGGGCTTCGGTTTCAGCAGGGGCAACGTCAGGCGCTACCACAACCTGCAGACGGAGCAGGAACTGCGGGAGGTCTGCGAGAAGTATTACAGGAACTTCGCGGAGCACCGGATCGCGCCGTACAACCCGATGGAGGCATCTCCGATCCGCGTCCGTCTGGTCGGGAGGAAGGAGAACCCGGACGTGGAGGTGGATTTCACGGAGTTCGACAAGGCCGCGGCCCACTACCTTGACGAAATGGGGTTCAACGCCTTCATGCTGCCCGTGCAGGGGCTGCCGGGCGGGACGTTCCATGAGCGCCACGAGGGGAACTTCCTCGGCCACAAGCAGGGGTCGCCCCATTACGAGCGGCTCATGGGCAAGTACCTCAAGGCCGTTCAGGACCACCTGGAGGAGAAGGGGTGGCTGCAGAAGGCATACGTCTACTGGTTCGACGAGCCGGAGCCCCGCGATTATCCCTTCGTCATAGATGGGATGAAACTCATCAAGCGCCTGGCGCCCAAGCTCACCAGGTTCCTGACCGAGGAGCCCGGCGACGCTCTGGCGGGCCACGTGGAGCTGTGGTGCCCCATACTTAACGCGTTCGACCCGGCGGCGGCGCGCAGGCGACAGGAGAAAGGCGAGGAGATATGGTGGTACGTCTGCTGCGGGCCCCACGCCCCGTACGTGACGCTGTTCGTCGACCACGACGCCATAGAGCTCAGGATGTGGCTCTGGATGGCCTGGCAGTACGGGGTCCAGGGCATCCTGATATGGCAGACGAACTACTGGACCAGTCCCACCGCCTTTCCCGGCGGGGCGCTCCAGGATCCGTGGGCCGATCCGATGAGTTACGTCAGCGGCTACGGGGTGCCCGCCGGCACCAGGCGGTTCTGGGGCAACGGGGACGGCCGGTTCCTCTACCCGCCTAATCGCGGGTTGTCGAAGGAAAAGAATCTGGACGGCCCGGTGAACTCGCTGCGCTGGGAGATGCTCCGGGAAGGGATCGAGGACTACGAATATTTCTGGATCCTGCGCGAACGGCTGCGCCGCAAGCGGTCGCCGGTGGCGGAGAAGCTCCTGGCGGTGCCTCAAGAAATATTCAGTGATCTTACCCACTTTTCGAAGGATCCCGGGGTGCTCTACCGGCATCGCAAGCTGCTGGCGGAGGCGATCGAGCGGTTGGGGCCCTGATCCCGCAGGCCGGGCTCTCTTCAAGTGTTGACCTTCCATCTTTTTGTGTGTCATTTTTGAGGTGCCATGAAACGGCGGAGGAGGCCCATGATTCTCAGGATAAGGATTCATGCCTGCCTGCTGATGGGGGCCTCCTTGGCCTCCCCACCGGCGCAGGAGGCTGCGAAGGTCGAGCGGTGGGGTAACTTCGAGGCCGAGTTCCGTGGCCCGGCGGAAGGGAACCCCTGCGAGGACGGTACTCCGTTTTCCCCATTCCGAGATCGAGCTGCCGGGCAGGCCGTGGCTCGCGCTTCGGATACGCCCCGTTCCCTAGGCGGTCCGGGAAAGCAGTTCCTCCGCCCAGTGGCGATCGATGATCTCGTCCGGCGAGAGGTGGTCGGCATCCGCCAGGAGTGATTCCGTTCCGGGATCGGCGCCGTCGAGCGAAAGGACGGCGCGGGCCGCGGCCCTTGACCCGGGGCGCCGACGTCCCAGGTTCGACAGGAATCCTCGCAGGGCCTCCCTGAGGGATGCGCGCATTTCACCGGCGGACGATGGGAGCCCCGACTTCGCGTGGGTTTCAAGCAGCGAGGCGAAGAAGTCCTGGGTGAGATCCCGGGCCTCGTCCACTGGATACGGCCCCGCCTTCCTTATGAGCCTGTAGACGGGCTGCCAGTAAAGATACTATGATCCGGCCGGGCGCCCCGCGCCCTCCCCGCCCCCTGCCGCCCCGCTTCTCTCCTGTTTCCCTGCCACGGCGTGCCTCCTGACTCTCCCCAACAAAGATTACACCGTGCGGGGCCCGGTTGCCTTGCAATTCGTGAAATCCGTCGGGGGCGCGGTCAGGGGCGCGCGGGAGGCCTTGCGCCGCGCCGATCCGCCGCCGCGGCGGCGTTGTATAATAGATGAATCGGTCCCGGATCCCAGTGGAGGATGATTCAATGGCTGAGTTGATTCGTTCGGAGCCGCTTTCGCGCCGCGATTTCCTCCTGAGATCCGCCGCTGGCGCCGCGGCGATCTCGTCAGGCCGGGCGGGGTGGCGTGGCCTGCTCGAGACGGCCGTCCAGGATAAGCCGGCCCTCTCCGCGTCCGACCGGGTGAAGCTCGGGCGGACGGAAGTCCGGATCACGAGGCTCGGGGTCGGCACCGGCACCGTCGGCGGAAAGATCCAACGCGACCTGGGCCATGAGGGGTTCGCGAAGCTCGTCAGGCACGCCTACGACCGCGGACTGCGCTACATCGATACCGCCGACGCCTACAGGATGCACGACATGGTCGGGAAGGCCGTCAAGGGCCTGCCCCGCGAGGAGCTTGTCATCCTCAGCAAGGTGAAGATAAAGCCAGGCGTCGACGTCGCCGCGGAGCTCGACCGGTTCCGCAAGGAGCTGGACACGGAGTACATAGACATCGCTCTGATCCACTGCGCCATGAAGGCCGGATGGCCGGCGGAACTCGCCAAGATGCGCGAGGGGCTCTCCGCAGCGAAGGAGAAGGGAGTCGTGCGGGCCGTCGGCGTCTCGTGCCACGGCCTCCCCGCCCTGAGGGAGGTCGCCGGCTGCGAGTGGGTCGAGGTGAATCTCGCGCGGATCAACCACAGCGGCGTCAAGATGGACGGGCCCACCGGCGCCTGGACCGAGCCGGGCAGCCATGAGGAGGCCGTCGCGGAGATCAAGAAGATCCACGAGGCCGGCAAGGGCGTCATCGCGATGAAGGTGATGGGCGAAGGGGCGTTCAAGACCCCGGAAGAGCGGGAGAAGGCGATCAGGTTCGTGGTGAAGTGCGGTTGCGTCGACGCGATGACGATAGGCTTCAAGTCTGTCCAGGAGATCGACGAGGCCATGGACCGGATCAACCGGGCCCTGAACGAGTAGGCGGTGAGGCCGGATGATCCTCCTGCCGGCGATCTTCTGCGTGGCGGTGCAGGCGAACACGCCTGAAGACCTCGCGCGGCGGTACAGGGACACCCATCGCTTCTCCACGCTGGTGACCGCCCAGAACGTCCGGGATCTCCTGGCTACCGACGAAGGCATCCGCTCCGCGATCGAATGGTGCAGGAAAACCGCCGTCACTAAGGTGTACGTGGAGAGCTTCAGGGACGGATACCAGGCCGACGGCGCCGCGCTGCGCAGGGTCAAGGAGCGGATGGCCGAGGCGGGCATCGAGGTTTCCGGGTGCGTCACCACGACCGGGGTGGGCAAGCGCTCCACCGGATGGAAGGTCATATCCTGCTACACCGACGGGGTCACGCAGGAGAGGTTGCGGGAGATATTCGAGTTCGCCGCGCGGCACTTCGACGAGATCATGATAGACGATTTCTGGTTCACCGACTGCGCCTGCCGTGAGTGCGACACCGCGCGCCTGGCCCGGACCGTCACCGTGGGGGGCAACAAGCATGCCGTCCCCGGCGATTCCTGGTCCGACTACAGGTGCGAGCTCATGGTGCGTTTGTCTCGCGAACGCGTCATCGGGGCCGCCAAGGGGGTAAATCCAAGGGTGAAACTGATCATAAAATACCCGCAGTGGTACGATCGGTTTCACGAGCGCGGCTACGACGTGGTCCGCCAGACGGCGGAATTCGACCGCATTTGGGTGGGCACCGAGACGCGCGATTACACCGACAAGCGCTGGGGGGGCACGCCGCAATACGAGGCCTATTTCATCATGCGGTGGCTGGGCGGCATCGGCGGCGCCAAGTGCGGCGGCGGGTGGTACGACCCGTACGGCACCACCGAGCGCACCTACCTGGAACAGGCCCGCCAGACGATACTGGCCGGGGCGCGGGAGTCGCTCCTGTTCTGTTACGGGTCGCTCCTGAAGGGCACGGGACCACCCAACGTCGAGGCTCTGCGGGCGAACATGGAGGACCTGTTTTTTGCGGCCGCTGAGATCCGGCGGCGCGATGCGACCGGCATCGCCGCGTACAAGCCCCCCAGCAGCGATCCGGGCGGCGAGCGGCGGGTGTACGATTTCGCCGGCATGATGGGCCTGCCGCTGGCGCCGTGCCACGAGTTCCCCGCCGATGCCCCCGCCGCCTTCTTCCCAGCACACTGCGTCAAGGATCCCGACCTGCCGGCGAAGCTCTCCTCGTTCCTCTCCTCGGGCAGGCTGGCGCTGGTGACCGACGGCCTGGCGGATCTCGTCGGCCAGAAGGTGAAACTCGACCGGCCGAACGTGCGTCTTCTGCGCGTGAAGCGCGATCCCAAGTCGCTGCTCCAGATGCCGCGGGACGAACTGGACGCGCTCAGGGCCCCGTTGCTCAAGCCCTTCGGCGCATCCTTCCGCGCCCCCAACAGGGTGGGACTGTACCTGTTCAAGTGCGGCAGCCGGGTGGTGGAAAACTTCAATGACGAATCCGTGCAGGTAGAATTGGACGGCCGGCCGATGGTGATCCCGCCGCGCCAATGGGTATGCATTTGGAGATGAGGACTCCCGCATCGCGCCTCGTCGTGACGCTTGCGGCCGCCGCGTCGATGTGCGCCGCCGCCTGGTGGCAGGACGGCCCGATCATGGTGGCCGCCAAGCGAAGGCCCGCTGAGAAGAGATGGATGGAATATCCCACCTGGACGCTCTCCCATGCCCGGGGATTTGCTCCGCGGACCGAGCCGGCGGAGCTATCCGCCTACGGGGGCGATCCCGCCCGCAAGGCGGAGGCCCGGGGATTCTTCTACGCGAAGAAGGCCGGCCCCCGCTGGTGGCTCGTGGATCCCGAGGGGTGCCTCTTCCTCCATGTGGCCGTCTGCTCCGTCTCGCCGGCGCGCGGTTCGGAGAGGGCCGCCGAGGCGTTCCGCCGGAAATTCGGCGGGGAGGAGAAATGGGCCGCCGAGACGGCGGAGCTGCTGTGGTCCAACGGTTTCAACGGCACGGGCCCCTGGTCGAACGACGCGCTCATGCGCACGGCCCCGCGCCGCTTGGCGTACGCCCCCATCTGGAACTTCATGAGCTCGTACGGGAAGAAACGGGGCGGGACCTTCCAGAAACCGGGGCACACGGGATATCCGCGCGACGCCATATTCGTCTTCGACCCGGAGTTCGAGACCTTCGCGATGGAACACGCCGCGCAGCTGGCCCGCCTCAAGGACGACCCGTGGCTCCTGGGCCATTTCTCCGACAACGAGATGCCGCTCTACCGCAGGACGCTCGATAACTTCCTTTCGCTCCCGCAGGAGGATCGCGGCTTTCGCGCCGCCCGGTCCTGGCTGGATGCGCGCAAGGGAAAGGGCGCCGATCCGAAGGCAGTGGATGACGCCGACCGCGAGGCCTTCCTGGGATACGTCCTCGATCGCTACTTCGGGATCGTGTCAAAGGCGATCAGGGCGCATGACCCGAACCACCTCTACTTGGGCTGCCGCTTCCATTCCGACGAGAAGAACATCCCCGCCGCCTTCGAGGCCGCCGGCAGGCACCTCGACGTCGTCTCGATCAACCTTTACGGCGCCTGGACGCCCGACGAAGGGCGGCTGGGGGACTGGGTCAGGTGGTCGGGGAAGCCCTTCATGATCACCGAGTTCTACGCCAAGGGCGAGGACTCGGGGATGAAGAACACCACGGGAGCGGGGTGGCTGGTGAAGACCCAGCGTGACCGCGGTCTCTTCTACCAGAACTTCGTCCTGGGGCTCCTGGAATCGGGCGGCTGCGTGGGCTGGCACCACTTCAAGTACCAGGACAACGACCCCGAGAACCTGAAGACCGACCCCTCGAACCGGGACTCGAACAAGGGGATCGTGACGGCCTGTTTCGACGAGTACCCGGAGTTCCTCGGGCCGATGCGCGAGCTGAACCGGAACGTCTACGGGCTCGCCGCGTGGATGGATGCCGGGGGGCGCGTCCACCCCAGGGGCGGGAGGTGAGGGATGCGGCGCGCGGCATGGCCCGCCCTGTGCGCGCTGCTGGCGGGGTGTGCCTACATGGGATCGGCGCGCGATTTCGATCCCGCCGAGTTCGACCGAGACCAGGGCTGGATAGCCGCGCGCGGAGTGCCGTTGGTGCTCCAGGAGGGCGACAGCGACTGCGGCGCGGCGGCGCTGGCGATGGTGCTGTCGTACTGGGGCGCGCCGGTAGGGCGCCGTGAGATCTTCGAGGCGCTCGGGTCGCCCGCGGGGGGCATCCGGGCGGAGTCGTTGCGGGAGCTGGCGAGGGCAAGGGGCCTCATGGCCCGCATCTTCGAGGGGAATCTGGAGGACCTGGAGAGGGAACTCTCGAAGCGGCGGCCCGTGCTTGTGGGGATCGTCAAGAGACATGCCGCCTTCGTTCTGACCCACTACGAGGTCGTGGCGGGGATCCATCCGGGGAAGGGATCGATCGTAACGCTGGACCCGGCCGTGGGATGGAGGCAAAATACGTTTGAGGGCTTCCTCGACGAGTGGCGCCTCGCCAGGTGTCTTACGATGGTCGTCTACAGGATGGCCGCCGGCCATCCCCTGGAGGAAAGGAGCGATTGAGGAGGTAATGAAATGACGATCCGGAAGCTGTTCGTCGTCGTCCTCTCCATCGCGCTGCTGAATTACGTCCTGCCGCAGCCCGTGTCGTGGGCCCAGGACGGCGGCGTGCCCGCCACGGCGGAGGAGGACGCGGGGTACGCCCAGCGCGAGGCGCAGTCCGACGGCGTTGAGCGCTTCGTGGGGGGGGACGCGCTCGGCATAGTGATCGCGGTGCTCGTCATCGTGGCGCTGGTGATCCTCATCTGGTACCTGCTGGAACACCACCACAGGCACGCCCGCTTGGCGCCGTGGGACGCTTATCCGAGGCCGCGGGGGGATGTGGCGCCGCTGCCGGCATAGCCTGGCGGTCCTGGCCGCCCTCGCCGCCGCGGGGCCGGGATATCCGGTCCAAGCGGACGGGGCCGGTTTGCCGGTCAGAGGGCTCCATTTCTTCGCTCCTTCGAAGAAGGACCTGCCGGATTGCCTGGCCTTCATCCGCGAAGCCCTCCCGCGCGAGGGGGTCAACATCCTCATCGTGGAGTTCGGATACCAATACGACTTCAAGTCCCGGCCCGAGTTCTCGGACGCATCGGCCCTCGGCCGGCCGGAGGCCGGCGAGATCGCCAGGGCGTGCCGGGAAGCGAAGGTGGAGCTCATACCGCAGATCAACTGCCTGGGCCACCAATCGTGGGCGAGGAACAACGGCCGGCTCCTCCAGAAGCACCCGGAGTTCGACGAGACGCCGGGGAAGTTCCCGGAGAACAAGGGCATCTACTGCCGCAGCTACTGCCCTCTCCATCCGGAGGTGCACAAGGTCCTCTTCGACCTGATCGACGAGCTGGCGGACTCGTGCGGGGCCAGGTCCTTTCACGTGGGCATGGACGAGGTGTTCATTCTTGCCGACCCGGACTGCCCGCGCTGCAAGGGCAAGGATCCGGCGGATCTCTTCGCCGGCGAGGTGAAGCTCCTCCACGGGCACCTGAAGAGCCGCGGCCGACGCATGTGGATGTGGGGCGATCGGTTCATAGACGGGAAGGCCACCGGGATCGGTAAGTGGGAGGCGGCGGAGAACGGGACGCACCCGGCGGTGGACAAGGTTCCCAAGGACATCGTCATATGCGACTGGCACTACGAGAAGGCGCACGAGACCCCGCGCTTCTTCGCGGAGAAGGGGTTCGGGGTGGTGGCCTGCCCCTGGAAGAAGTCCGAGGTGGCGCTGCGATCGCTCGCGCACGTCCGGTCGCTCCGGGCGGCCGGGAACGCGAAGGCGCTTGGAATGGTGCAGACCACCTGGTGCGGGTTCGGACCGTTCTACCGGGCGTATGGGGCGCTGGAGGCCGGCGAGGAGCCCGCCAAGGGGAACGCCGCGGACGCGGCCCGCTGCTTCCGCGCGCTCTTCGGGCGGATCCGCGAGGGGAAGTAGGCCGGGCGGCCCCGCGCAATGGGAACCTGCTTATGATCGGATGCGTTGCCTGCGCCGTGTTGCTGGCGCGGACGGCATTGCCGGCCGACGGCTGGCCCCGTTTCCGCGGACCGTCGGGCGACGGCGTGGCCGCCAGGGAGTCCGAGCCTCCCCTGGAATGGGGCGAGAACGCCAACGTCCTCTGGAAGGCCTCCCTCCCGGGCCGGGGCCGCTCCTCACCTGTGGTCCTGGGAGGCAAAATATTCCTCACCACCGCCGTCGAACGCGGCATCAAGAGGACGCGCATAGGACCCGACGACATGCAGACGGCCGAGCACGCGGCGGTCGGGGCGCTGTGCCTGGACGCCGGCGACGGCAGGGTCGTCTGGCAGGTCACGCTCCGCGAGATCGACAACCCCGATCCTGTGCACTGGCTCAACAGCTGGGCGACTCCCACGCCCGCGGTCGAGCCGGGCCGCCTCTACTGCGACTTCGGCACGTTCGGCACCTGGTGCCTGGACGCGGAGACCGGCAAGGTCCTCTGGACGAAGAGGCTTGCGCTGGACCACCAGGTCGGTCCGGGCAGTTCCCCCGCGCTGGTGGGGGACAAGCTCATACTTGTGCGCGACGGCCGCGACGCGCAGTACGTTGTGGCGCTCGACAGGAAGACGGGCGCCCAGATCTGGAGGGCCGACCGCCCGCCGATCAACGTCCCCAGCAACAACATGAAGAAATCGTTCTCCTCGCCGCTGGAGATCCGCGTCGGGAACCGCCTCCAGGTGGTGGTTGTGGGGGCGCATTGGGCGGTCTCCTACGACCCGGCATCGGGCAAGGAGATATGGCGGGCAAGGCACGGGGAGGGCTTTTCCATCGGGACGGTGCCGGTCTTCGGCCGGGGCGTTGTCTTCCTGGGCACGGGCTGCTTCAAGGCGAGCATCGTGGCGGTCCGTGCCGACGGCGCCGGCGACGTGACGTCCACGCACGTGCTGTGGCGTTCTCAGAGGGGCGCGCCGGTCATGTCCTCGCCGGTGCTGGCGGGGGACTCGATCTACTGGGTGTCCGACAACGGCATCGCGACCTGCTCGGACGCGCGTACCGGGGAAGCGCGGTGGCAGGAGAGGCTCGGAGGCGATCACCTGGCCTCGCCGATCCTGGCGGCGGGGCGGATATACTTCTTCGGGAAGGAGGGAAAAGCGACCGCGATCAGGGCCGGAGGATCCTTCGAGCGGCTCGGCGGTGGCCAGGTGGACGGCCTCGTGACGGCGACGCCTGCGGCCGTCGGGAAGGCGCTTTACATCCGGACCGACACGCATCTCTACAGGATCGAAAAACGCTGAGGAGGGGAGGGGACCGGACTGGCGGAGTCCGTCGAGCCGGCCTGATGGGGGCCGAGGGCCCGCTTCCAGTAGATCTCCGTCGTTTTTCCCGTTATTCGATGCGGAGGGGGAAAATTAATACGCGTGGAATGAGCAGCGCGCAATGGAGGATTTCACCGTGATTGTCTTGATTGCCGCCGCGATTGGTGGTGGGTTGACCGGTGCATCCACCGCCCAGGACCATCCCAGGCTTCTCTTCGGAAGGGAGGACGTGCCCGCCCTCAGGGAGCGGATCCGCAAGGAGCCATTTCGCGGCATGTACGAGCGTCTCAAGGCCAACGCCGAGGCGGGCAACTGGGGCACCGGGCCGGTCCAGGGTGAATACGACCAGATCATAAGCGCCCACCGGTGCGCGTTCCTTTACGTGCTGACCGGGGACGATTCGTGGGCCCGCAAGGCCCGCGGATGGGTTGAGAAGCGGCTGGCGGACGCCTCGGTCTGGGGGAATCCCAAGAAGAAAGGACTGACGCTCTACGTCCATGGGATATTTCTGGCGACGGCCTATGACTGGTGTTTCGGGGCGCCTTCCTGGGACGCGGCCTTCGCCGGCTCGGTCTCGGAGACGCTCAAGAGGCAGGCGGAGGTCATCTTCAAGAGCGGCGGCGCCGAGCAGAACACGAATCCCGCCAGCAACTGGCAGGGCCTCCGCTGGAGCAGCGCCGGCCTCTGCATGCTTGCCGGCGACGCGGGCTTTTCGGAGGGGGACCTGGAGGCGTGCTTCTCGAGGACCTGCCGCTATCTTGCCGAGAATCTCGGTCAGGGGGGCAGCGGCTGGAACTGCGAGGGGCTTGGATACACCTACTATCCGATGGGGAACGGCGTGTGCCCGTTCGGAGCCGCGATGGCGCGGAGGAATCCCTCGAAGGATTTGCGAAAGGCCACGCCTGCGGCACCTTTCACCCTCTGGACCGTCTACGCGGCGACGGTGAAGACATCGACGGGACTCTGGCGGCCTGATTTCGCCGACGACAATCCCGGCACCGCCGGGGAGGGCACCATGGGGTTCGCCTTCTGGATGTGCCCTGCCGAACTCCACCCCGGCCTGAAGTGGTGGTACGACCGGACCGTCGGCCTCCAGGGCGACCGCACCTTCGACCAGGCCCGTTTCGGTATCCCGGCCTCGATATTGTTCCATCCGGGCGACGCGGTCATGGAAAAAGATCCGATGAAGATCGAGGCCTGGACGCGGCTCTTCGAGGACTCGCGGGGAAACGGCATGTTCACCTTCCGGAACTCGTATGCGGGGGCCGACGACTTGGTGGTACAGGCCTTCGCCAAGCTGCGGGGCAACCGCGGACACAGCGGCCCGGATTCGCTCAGCTACCGCATCTACGGCCTGGACGGCCAGTGGGCGGTGGGCGGAGGCCGCTACGGGCCGAAGACGAACGGGCAGGACGTGTACTGGAGGAGCCAGAACACGGTCTACCCGGTCGATCCCGACGGGAAGCTCTCGATCAACGGAGAGCGCGGCCGCGTCGTCTCCTGCGAGGTGCGGCAGGACGGCGGCGGATGGCTGGTGATGAGCGCGGGACGGAACAACGTGGGGACTGGCGGGCATACGCGCCGGATGGCCGTGGACTTCTCCGGCCGCTCCGGCGCCTCCGCGGCCGTCGTCATCGTGGACACCTCGGCCGACGGGAGATTCTGGCAGCACGCGGCGCTCGAGAGCCATTCCGTCAGCGCGGCCGGCAACGCCTTCACGATTTCCGGGACGGGGGGCAATACGCTTCGCGGGACCGTCCTTCACCCCGCGAAGACCGTTCTCCGCACCGGGAAGCGGCCGCGCGGTTCGAAGGCCGGCTCGTGGGAAAACAACGTCTGGGTCACCGCCTCCGGCGACGACGGTTCGTTCGTGGTGGTGCTGACGCTCCAGAAGAAGGGCGTTCAGGCGCCGGCGGTTTCGGCCTCAGGCTCGTGGACGGGGACGCCGAAGGGGACGATCAAGGTGGGCGGACTGAGCGTGGCCGTGGACGGCGATTCCGTTTCCTATTGATCACCGCCGGAGGATCTCTTCCCTCGCCGCGCGGTGTACGGCGTTCCATACGCGTATGCGGTCGTCTCCGAAACCGTGATAGATCCTGATCTTCCTCGATTCACCGAGGGGCAGCCCGTCCATGCTCGAAAGCGTGAAGAGCGGAGGGCCGTCGTATCTGAGGCCGTTCCACGAGCGGGCGTGGAAGGCGGCGAAGCGCGGGGATTCCACGACGAACCCGTAGGGGGGCAGTATCGCCTCGCCCGCGGTCCTCGTCTGGTGGCGCCGGTCGTTCGGGCCGAAATTGGCCACGACCTCCAGCGCCCCCAGGCCCTCTCCGAAGACCGACCGCTGGAGCTTGCGGTCGGGGGTGAGGAAGGAATGAGAGGTCATCGGCCACCTGGCGGTGGCCGCGTGGAGCGGAGAGAGTATCTCGTAGGAGTTCTTGATGAAACGGTCGAGGGGGTGGAGGCCTTCCGCCCAGCCGCCGTCGCCGCGGGCGAAGAGACCAGGGTCGCCGGCCGTCGCGGGTTCCGGCGCGGCGGCCTCAAAGGACAGTCCGTCGCGCTCCACCAGCAGCCTGCCCAGTATGAACCTGCGCTCGCCGTCGTCCCTTCCCTGGAGACGTGCGCGGCCCCAATCCTCGCGGAACAGGCCCGCGCGGATGTCGAATGGCCCCGAGAGCCCCCCCGGAACGCTAACGGTGAAGGGGCCGACGTCCACCTCGCCCGTCTTCCAGCGGGAGGTGGGCGGATCCGGGGCGTGGTCGTTCTGGAACTTGATGGCGCCCTGCCGGTCCGTGAAGTGGACGAATATCCGCCAGTCGTCGGCCGGCGGCCTGCCGACGTTCCAGCGGTAGAGGATGCGGAAGCGCCGCGGCCCCTCCGGTTTCAGTTCGGCCACCGACGGGCGGAGCGCCAGCGCGGCTGATCCTTCCGGCTGCGCCGCCTTCCAGTAGAGGCCTTGCGGGACGCCGTGGTAGTGGAGCGGGCGCCCCAGGACCAGATGATGGAGGACGTATTCGGCGGCGTTCATTGGGTCGTATCCGTACTTGCCGTACACGGCGATGCAGTCCCGGTAAACCATCTCGAAGAGGGGCACTACCGAGGCGCCGAGCTTTTCCTCGAGCTTGGCGTCGTGGTAATGGCGCCCGCTGACGCCGGTGAGTCCCTCGAAGAAATCATAGTCCGGTACCGCCCATTCCCGGCCGCATTCGCTGCCGAAGATGCCGAAGACCTCCCGGGCATAGCGGGAGAGCTCCAGCTTCCACTTCAGGTCGTCGGCGCGGGAGAGGGGGTGTGCCGGGTCGAAGCACTCGTAGAGCCCCGCGGCGGTCGTGGTGTCGATGAAGTATGCGTCGGCCGAGGTGAGGGCGCGCACGGCCGGCAGGTTCCTGGGGCGTTTGGCCAGCTCGACCGCCTTCCGGGAGCACGTGAGGTAGGCCCGGCCGCCGGCCCACCTGCCGCCCTTGGCGAGCGATCCGTCGGCGCGCTTCATGATGAAGCTTTCATCCCAGGAGGGGGAGTCTCGGTACATGTCCTGGTAATTGTCGTGGAGGCCGAAGATGTATCCCAGGGCGCGGACGCGCCGAGAGCAGTCGGCGAGACCTTCGTCGCCGCCGCACTCGGGGGCCGCCGGCAGGATGTCGGGATGCTGGTTGTCGTATCCCCGCCTGATCCAGCCGCCCATCAGGAACAGGACCCTCTCGAGCTTAAGGTCGCCGTGGAGGTGCTCCGCGATCCGGGCGGCTTGATCGAAAGTCCAGTTCACCTTCACCGATTCTTCCTTCGCGCTGTCCTCGCTCATCCTCCGGGAGAGGGCGCTCCAGAGCTTGAAGTTGACCGCCCCTTCGAGCTTAGCCCTGCAGGGATTGGCCTTGGCCTTTTCCTCGAGCGTCACCAGCAGCCCGCGCTGCCGGGCGGATTCGCGGTAGGCCCGGGCTATCGAGACGTAATCGCCGCGGCCGAGGAATTTCACGCGCAGCCTGGATGGGATCTTCCTGAGCTCGGCGGAGACGGAAAGTATCTGCCTGTCCCCCATGGAGGGGGCGTTCCTGGCGCTCTTGAGATCCACCGCCGTGTAGAGATCGTCCCACGTGACCAGCGCCGCCGCGCCGCCCTTGACGAGGCCGATCATCTGCATGTGGCACCCCTCGTAGGCGGAGGTGTCGAACCTGTGCGTGAAGGTCTTCCCGCCGCCGGCCGGTACCAGCAGCCCCTCCCGCACGGGAACGACGACATAGCCGTTCTCGCCGGAGGCGATCCATAGGGCGTCCTCCAGGAGGCGGATGCTCTCGACGTCGTTCCCTTCCCAGGAGAATTCCAGTGTGCGGCCGTCGGGGAGCGCTCGGACGCGGACCGTGACCTGCGATCCCTCCTGGGGACGAAATACCGCCTCCAGCCCTTCGGCCGACGGGCGCGCTTGGGGGCGTTCCAGGGGCGCGCGTCTCGGCCGGCCGTCGGCGCGGAAAGCGGCCTCGCCGAACCGGGTGTGGTAGGGCGTGGATCGCCAGGTCGCCGCGGCGTCCTTGTCGATGATTTCGTAGGCGCCGGTGTCGGCGTGAAGGCGGAATCTGACGTGCGGGGTTTCGAATTCCAGCGCTTTTTGCTGGGCCTGGGGCCGTCCCGCCGCCAGCGACAGCAGGAGGAACGCCGCGCATTCGTTTATCATGGTCCGCCTCCGAACCCATCTATAGATACAGGGATGTGATAGCGCCGGTGGCCCATTCCCCACGTCATCGGCGTAAAGTTCAAGGAGGGAAAGGACGATGAAAACGGTTTCGGCTGCGCTGGCGGCGGTCCTGGCCGCGGCGGCCTCACCGCCGCAGGAGATCGGTCCGGCGGTCGTCAAGCCCGATGAGATACAGGACCTGCTGGCCAACCCGGGGATGGGCTGGCAGACGTTCCACCGCTTCGCGGACGGCGACAAGAACCTTGCCGGCCTGCCCAGCGGCTCGGCCTACTTCCGCTTCTACTGGAGCGAGGTGGAGCCCGAGGAGGGGAAGATCGACTTCGCGAAGTTCGACGGGCTCATGGCCCGCGCGAGGAAGGCCGGTCAGAAACTCGCCTTCCGCATCATGTGCGCCGGTACCGACAGCGCCTACATGTACGTTCCCAAGTGGCTCAAGGACAAAGGTTGCAGGGGCTTCGAGTACCAGTATGGCGGCAAGGGGCCCGTGCACTGGGTCCCGGACTTCGAGGATCCGATCTTCCAGCAGGCTCACTTCCGGCTGATCGAGGAGCTCGGCAGGCGCTACGACGGGCACCCTGACATGGATCTCCTGGACATCGGCTCGGTGGGGCTTTGGGGCGAATGGCACATGTCGGGCACCGGCGTCAAGCTGCCCCCGCTGGACGTGCGCCTCAGGATCATCGATGCGTGGATCAAGGCCTTTCCGAAGAGCCCCAAGGTTATGTTGATCGGCGACATCGACGGAATGAGGGAGGCGGTCAAGCGCGGCTGCGGGTGGCGGGCCGACTGCCTGGGGGATATGGGCGGTTTTTCGAAGAACTGGAACCACATGAAGAACCTTTACCCGGTGCACGTGGAGAAGGCGGGCGCCGTGGAGGCTTGGAAGACCGGGCCGGTGGCCTGGGAGAGCTGCTGGGACATGCGCAAGTGGAAATCGGAAGGATGGGACATCCCCTACATACTCAACTATGGGCTCGAATACCACGCCAGTTACATGAACAACAAGTCCGCCCCCATCCCCGAGGGCACCCGCGGGGAGGTGGAGCGCTTCATCCGGAGGCTGGGCTACCGTCTGGTGCTGCGCAGGCTTGAGCACCCGCGGTCGGCCGCCAGGGGGTCCAGCGTGACGCTGGCCATGACGTGGGAGAACGTGGGCGTGGCGCCGCCGTACCGCGATTACGTCGTGGCGGCGCGGCTGGAGCCGGAGAGGGACGGGTCGGGGCGGACGTTGCCGGGCAAGACGTCGATCAGGGGATGGCTGCCCGGATCCCGGGAGGTCCGTGAGACGGTGCGTATCCCCCCCGATTTTCCATCCGGGCGCGCGGTGCTCTCGATCGGCATAATCGACCCGGCCGCGCAGTCGCCGGCCGTCCGCATTGCGGTCGCCGGCCGCCGCGACGACGGGTGGTATCCGCTGAGCGCGATCCAGGTCAGGTGAGGCGTAGTTTCGGGCCCACGCCGGGCCGGTCCCGGCTTTCTTCATAGTGAAGGAGCGGGACCATGCGGATATTCGAGGCGGTTCTCCTCGCTTGGGCGGTCCAGAACGGGGACGCGCCCGGCCGGCCGATCCCTCCACCGGTCCTGCTCAGGAGTTTCGGAACGGCGGAGGGCAACTACCGCGGATCACCCGTCGTGGGCGACGTCAACCTCGACGGCGTCCCTGAGATAATCACCACCGCTTGGGGCGAGGTCCTCGTACACACGCCTTCGGGCAAGCGGCTGCTGTCGCTCAAGGTGCAGGGCCGCGTCTATTCCGGGGCGCTCCTGGGGGACATCGACGGCGACCGCCGCCCCGAGATCCTCGCGGGCGACAACCGGGGTAACGTGCATGCCTGGAGGGCCGACGGCAGCTGCGTCCCCGGCTGGCCCTGGGAGGTGCGTTTGAAGGCCGACATCCGCTCCATGGCGGCGGCCGATCTCGACGGAGACGGGAAGGATGAGGTGATCGTCTTTTCGAGCCTCACGGACCGCGGTTGCGAGCCGAACATGTACGTCTTCCAGGGCGACGGCACGGTGCGGAAGGGTTGGCCGCATTTCGTGCCCGGCGATGCATGGCTGGGGCAGGGTTACGATCACGCCGGGGGGTTCAACAACTGCCTTGCGGTGGGGGACGTGGACGGCGACGGCCGGCCGGAGTTGGTTTTCTGTCAGGACTACGGGTCGATGTGCCTGTTCCGGGCCGACGGGACCCCGTTGGCGGCGGCCGGCCAGGCCGGGATGAAGTGGTGGCACGAGTGCCGCGCCTGGTATCCGCCGGCGGCCGAAAAGGTGAAGTGGGGCCCCGAGGCGAAATATCTCCTGGAATTCACCTACTCGCCGCCGCTGGTGGCCGATGTCGACCTTGACAAGAGGCCAGAGATCCTGGCCGTGCCGAATCTCGAGGAGAAATCGAAGGTGGGGCCCATCATCGGCAGCTGCCTGGTGGTGCGCAACGTCGACTTCACGCCCAAGGCCGGGTTCGCGCCTTGGAAGTTGTCGGACGTCGGCGGAAGGCACCGCGGGGATTATGAGGCCAACCCGTGCGTCGTGGCCGGCGACGTGGCACGAGACGCGCGTCTGGAGGTGGTCGTGGCGCACCTCGACGGGACCTTGCGCGCATACGGGGCCGACGGCGCGGATCTGTGGGCCGTCAGGCTCGGGGCGCCCCCAGCCGTCATGAGCGAACCGCTGCTGGCCGATCTGGACGGCGATTCGAAGGTCGAGGTGATCGTCACCGTGTCGGATCCCGCTTCGAAGGCCGGCCGTCTTGTCGCGGTGGACGGGGCGGGGCGGACGCGCCTGGAGTTTCCGCTCCCTTTCCACAATCAGGCCGCGCCCACCCTGGCGGACGTGACGGGCGACGGGATTCCGGAACTGGTGATCGCGGCCTTCCTTCGCGGAACGGATCCTCACACGATCTTCGTGTACGCGTGGCCCTGCGTGAAGTCGATCCAATGGCCCACCGGCCGGGGCGATTTCTCCCACACCGCCTGCCTTCGCAGACTGTTAACGTTATCGCGTCGCTGAAACGTTAACAGTTCCCCCGACTGTTAACGAAATAGCGACGCGAAAACGTTAACAGTTGTGGGCGGTGTATTCTTGTAAGGGGTGATTCAATGGGGATTTTTTCCCTGTTGTTCCTGGCGCTTGCCCAAGAGGGGGATTTCGTCCCGTACAGGGTCGAGTGGCCGCGCGAGGTGCACGCCCCGGTTGATCTTTCGTTTCTGCTCGATGCCCCCGCGGGACGTGACGGATTTCTTAGGGCGGAGAAGGGACGGATCGTCCGGCCGGACGGCAGGCGGCTGCGCTTTTGGGGGATCAACGTCTCCATAAAGGCCGCATTCCCGCCGAAGGAGGACGCCCCCGCTATCGCCGCCAGACTGGCCCGCACGGGGATAAACTGCATCAGGTTCCACTACATGGACGTGCCTGCCCCGCGGGGCATCCTGGACTCCCGGCGCGGCGACACGCGGGCCCTCGATCCCGGCCAGCTTGACCGGCTCGATTATTTCATCGCCGAGCTCAAGAAGCGCGGGATTTATTCGAACCTGAACCTGAACGTGGGGCGGCGGTACAAGGCGGGCGACGAGGTGAGGGAGCACGAGTGGCTCGGTGTCGGGAAGGCCGCCACATTCTTCGACGAACGCCTCTTGGAGCTTCAGAGGGAGTACGCCAGGCAGCTCCTGACCCACAGGAATCCCTACACGGGCAACGAGTATCGCGGCGAGCCTGCGGTGGCCATCGTCGAGCTCCTCAACGAGAACTCGATGGTGGAGGCGTGGATGACGGGGCGATTGCTCGGCGAGAACACGAGGAAGCCCGCGGATGTCTGGAACGACATACCCCCGAGCTACGGTAGGGCCCTCACAGACAAATACAACTCGTGGCTGGAGAAGCGGCTGACCCGCGAGGAGGTCGCACGCATAAGGGCCTCGGCGGGTATCCCGGACGGCGCGCCCATCCCGCGTCTAAGGCCTTCAGAGTTCGGCAAGGCGGCGCGGGAAAGATTTCTTGCCGAGGGCCGATTCTATCTCTCCGTGGAGAAGGATTTCTTCCTCGGCATGGCCAGATTCCTCAGGGAAGAACTCAAGGTCCGCTCGCTCCTGGTGGGGAACAGCGATCACGGCCATTCGAAGACCGGCTACCCGCAACTGGCGGCCACGTCGCTGCTCGACGTCGTCGACAGCCACGTTTACTGGCAGCATCCCCGTTACATCCGAGACCCCGCTACCGGTCGCAAGACGGGCTTCGAGATCGGAAACTCCCCGATGGTGGACGACCCCCTCCGGTCCACGGTGGTGCAGCTCTCGCGCTCGGCGGTGGCAGGCAAGCCCTTCACCGTTTCCGAGTTCAACCATCCTTTCCCGAACGAGTACGCCTGCGAGGGGCTGCCGATACTGGCGGCCTGGGGGGCGCTGCAGGACTGGGACGGGATATTCTCCTACACGCTTGCCCACGACGACATAATGGCGCTGAAACCAATGCAGAAGGGCCATTTCGACCACGCGATGGATCCCGTGAAGATGGCGCAACTGGCATCCGGAGCGCTTCTGTTCCTGCGTGGCGACGTCCGCGCCGCCGCCCGGATCGTGGAGCGTTCCTATTCTTTGGAGCAGGTGCTGGAAAGCATCCGTCTGCCTTACTCTGAACGCCCATACTTCACGCCGGGTTTTCCGCTGACGACGCCCCTGGAGCACGCCGTGCGAATATCCTCGTTCGACGGGCCCCCATACGGCGCATTCCCGCATGCCGCGGCGGCGGACCGGATAAGCTCCGACACCGGCGAGCTGCGCTGGTCCCGTGGCCCGAAAGGAACCGGAATGGTTTCCATCGAGACCGATCGTTCGCAAGGGTTGATCGGGTACATCGGAGGGGGTAGGGCCGAGGCTCGAAATCTCCGCGCCGAGGTGACTCCGCGTTTCTGTGCCGTCGTCCTGAGCTCCCTGGATGGCCGGCCGATCGCGGCGTCGGGCCGGCTTCTCCTGACGGCGGGCGCGAGGGTTTCCAACACCGGCCAAGTATGGAATGAAAAGAGGACGTCGCTCGAGAAGTGGGGGGCGGAGCCAACGGTGATCGAGCCGGTGCGCGGGCGGATAGTCCTGCGGGGTCTGGCGGCCGCACGACGCCTGGAGGCTCAACCGCTGGACGGCGCCGGCCGGCCCCTGGGCGAACCCGCGGCCGCCGCCTCGACCGCCGACGGCTGGGAGTTCGCGATTGGGACCACGCCGACGACGTGGTACGTCCTGGAGGTGGCCAGATGAGGGCGCTGCTTGTCCTTTTACTGGCGGTGCCGGCGGCGGTCCAGGAGGAAGGCCCTTGGATAGCCCCCAAGGAGGGACTTTGCCCGCGACTTTCCCGCCGGCAGGAGGGTCGCTGGTCAGGCCCGTTTTTCTTCGTGGTCATGGCCGATCCCCAGTTCGGCATGATGACCGACCGGAAGCGCGAGAGGCTCAACGCGGAGGCCGCCGTCGCCCACGTGAACCGGCTGAGGCCCAGGTTCGTCGTCATACTGGGCGATCTCACGCACGCCGTCCCAGGGGCGAAGGGGTATGACGAGCAGTCTGGGGAATTCAGGAGCGTCTTCGGCGGGATCGATCGGAAGATACCGCTGCTTCTGGTCCCGGGCAACCATGACCTGGGGAAGAAGGCCACGCCGGAGGCCCTTGCGACCTGGCGGAGATCGTACGGGGACGATTACTACTCGTTCTGGTCGGGCGGGACCCAGGGCCTGGTGCTCAACACGCACCTCTACTGGGATTCCTCCGGGGCGCCCGATGATCATAAACGGCAGGAGGAGTGGTTGGCCGTCCGCCTGGCCGAGGCAAAGTCGGATCCACCGAGACACCTGCTGGTCTTCCAGCATCACCCGTGGTTTCTCAAGACCCCGCAGGATCCTGATGGCTATGATGTTATTCCCAGGAGCCGCCGGTTGCCCGCGCTGGCCGCCCTGAAGGATGCGGGGGTGCGGCATGTCTTCGCGGGCCATTATCACGGTCACGTGCGCGCGAGGGACGGAGACCTGGAGGTCGTTGTGGCGGGATCGGTGGGGAAGCCGCTTCGGAAGGATCCCTCGGGGTTCTGCATCGTCGAGGTGCGCACCGAAGGGGTGAGGTCCGTCTATTACGGACTTGACGCCGTCCCGGAATCGGTACGGATGGATCCCTGAATCAATACTTCCTCAGAAGCATCAGCATCTTCCGGTCGAGCTTCCTGCCCCTGAAGTCCTCGTAGACGGCGTCCTTCCGCCCGCTGTCGATGACGCCCATGCTGCCTCGGAAGTTCCACAGCGCCCAGCCCCAGCCGGCCTCCTTCCAGTTCCTCAGGAGATCCTCCATCCAGGCCAGCGTCACGTCATGCGGTGTCTGGTTGAAGGCGCCCCACTCGCCGACGTGGACGCCGACCCCCTTCCTCTGGAGATCTTTCCACGGCTCGATCTGCTCCTTCCAGTGGATGGAACGGTCGTACATGACGCGGACGTTGGACAACTTTCCCGATGCGTCTATCTCGTGGGTTTCCTGGCGGCGGCCCCACTCGCCATGTCCAGTGAGGATCGCCGCCTCCCGGCCCGGGGCGCCCGGCCACGGCCAAAGACGTATGCGCGAGAACGTCATCCAGTCACCTTCAGCGTTCTCGATGCGGACCTCCTTCGTGCCGGCGGGGATCCCGGCGACGTATTCCCGGTCGAAGACGTTCTGGTATATCTTGTATTGTTCGACGTAGACGGCCTTCTTCCATTCCCCCTGGCCGGGTCCGGAGATAAGCGCCTTGTCGAGGACCGTCCGGCCGTCGGCCTTCACCACCAAGCGGGATCTGGCGGAAACCACGTTGACGGTGATCCCCACTTTGCACGCCTCTGCGAAGGAGGCCTTGAGGATCAGCGGGCTTTGAAGGTCCGGTTTGCCGTCACCGTACAAATAAGGGTTTGAGGGGTATTTACTTGACTGCAGTAGCCACAAGTGGTAGTGGTCCGGGGCGTGGAGGACTATCCTGGGACCCTTGGAGAGTTCGAGACG
>FWPU01000394.1_pt1 | contig 36677 bp, 33 predicted proteins | sample 2228361 | NCBI WGS metagenome assembly FWPU01 (sample SAMEA103939777, study PRJEB20133) | metagenome
GAACGCTATGGCTTATCAGGCGGTCCAGGCGCTCGATCAAACGAAAAGCCAGTTTGTCCGCATGGTGACGCATGAGTTACGCTCGCCTGTCAGCGTCATTCGCAGCCTGATGCGCACTCTCACCGGTGGTTTTGCTGGCAGTCTTACTCCACAGCAAAAGGATATCCTTGAGCGGGTCTCTCGTCGGGCGGATTTCCTGCAAAGTCTGATCGATGACCTATTGGACCTGGCTTCCGGCAAGGTGGACGTGAGAGAGCGAGAAAAACTGGAGCTGGTAGTGCTGCAGAGTGCGCTCGAAAGGGTAGTGCGCCGTTATGAACTCTCGGCACGCGAAAAAGATATCCAGCTCGAGTGGCTCGATCGATCCGCCGGGCGCCCAATCACGATCTTGGGGACGCGCGATGGCATTGACCGGATCTTCAACAACCTGCTTTCCAATGCTATCAAGTATACCCCTCCGGAGGGTCGGGTTACCGTGACCCTGGCGCGCAGTGACAACGAAGCCCAGGTGACGGTGGCGGATACCGGAATTGGCATACCCGAAGAATCGATGGCGCATTTATTTGAGGAATTCTATCGCGCCCCCAATGCCAAGGAGATGGAACGCGAAGGTACTGGCCTGGGTTTGACGATTGTCAAAGATCTCGTTACCCGTTTCGGCGGTCATATCTCTGTCAAGAGCACGCAGAACGTCGGCAGCCAGTTCACTGTAACCCTGCCGATTGCCCCCTCAGATACTGATATTGAAGCTAATGAGCCGTTGAAGGAGACCGCATGATCCAATCCCTTACCTCTGAAGTCAACCGCCTTAGCGGGCAGCAGATTGAGCTGTGCTATCACTGTCATAAATGCACTGCCGGTTGTCCCCTGGTGGAGCAAATGACCTACGGTCCCGACCGTGTGTTGCGTATGGTGGCGCTGGATGAACTGGAACCGCTGCTTAACAGTCGCGATATCTGGCTCTGCGCTGGCTGCTATACCTGCGCGACGCGCTGCCCCAACGACATTGACATTGCCGCCGTTATGGACGCCCTGCGACAGATTGCCATCAAACAACAGCGCCGTGCTGCAGAACCGGACATCCTCCTCTTCCATCGTCTGTTCATGGGCGTGGTGAAGCGGCTGGGGCGCTCGCACGAAGCGGCTATGCTGGGATTGTTTAAAGTGCTCTCGCACGTACCGCTGCTGAATGACGTTGGAGCTGGGGTGAAGCTGGTTCTGCGTGGCAAGGTGCCGATCCTTCCCAAGACCTCGGGAAAACCGGCGGAGGTGCGGGAGATCATCGAGCGGAGTAGATAAATGGAATACGCCTATTATCCCGGTTGTAGCTTACATTCTACTGGCCTGGAGTACGGCCTTTCAACCCAGGCGGTATTTGCCCACCTGGGGATGAAACTGATTGAGCTTTCTGGATGGAACTGTTGCGGGGCTTCATCGGCGCATATTATGAGTCACACACTGGCCGTTGCCTTGCCGGCACGCAACCTGGCGCTTGCTCAAGCTATCGGGCACGATGTGGTGGCTCCCTGCGCAGCCTGCTTCAATCGCATGAAATCCGCCGATTACTATCTAAAGACCGATCCCGTGCTACGCGCGGAAATCGAGGCGTTGGTGGGTTTCAAGTATACGGGCGAGGTTGCCGTCCGCCCTGTCCTGGCGGTGTTGTACGAGGACTATGGCCCGGCGCAGATTGGTCGTCAAGTGCACAAGTCGTTAACAGGGCTGAAGGTGGTGCCGTACTATGGCTGCCTGCTGGTGCGCCCACCGCAGGTGACGCAGTTCGACGATCCAGATAACCCACAGGTCATGGCTGCGCTGCTGCGCGCAGTTGGCGCGGAGGTGTTACCCTGGTCTTACGCCACCGAGTGTTGCGGCGCCAGCCTGTCACTCAGCCGCGCCGATGTAGTGCAGGCATTGGTGGGGCGGCTTGCCGAGCGCGCCCGTGAGGCTGGGGCCGAGGCGTTTGTGACCGCCTGCCCATTGTGTCAGGTCAATTTAGAAATGCGCCAGCTGCAGGAGCCCAAATTGCCCGCGTTTTACATTACGGAGTTGCTTGGCCTGGCATTTGGCCTGCCCGAAGCTGAAGGATGGTGGCAGAAACATCTGATTGATCCCCGCCCACTGCTGAATCAGGCGGGCCTGGTAGAACATGTAGGATGACGGATATGCATCAAACGGACAACAATCAAGATATTCGTACACCCAAAGTAGGAGCAGCGCTCGTTGTGGGCGCAGGGATAGCCGGTATGCAAGCCGCTCTCGACCTGGCTGGCGCTGGCATCAAGGTCTATCTGTTAGACCGCGCGCCGGCGATCGGCGGCACCATGGCGCAGTTGGATAAAACCTTCCCCACCAACGACTGCGCCATGTGCATTATGTCTCCCAAGCTGGTCGAAGTTGGGCGTCACCTCAACATTGAGCTGCTGAACTGCGCGGAGGTGGAGGCGATTCACGGGGAACCGGGCAATTTTACCGTCACCGTGCGCCAACACCCCCGCTATGTGGACCTGAGCAAATGCACCGGTTGCGGCGACTGCGCAGCCGTCTGTCCGATCCATTTGCCCGATGAGTTCAACGGCGGCTTGTCCCAGCGCAAGGCGATTTACAAAGCCTACCCGCAGGCGATTCCTAATGCTTATGCCATCGACAAGATCGGTATGGCGCCTTGTCGCGATGCTTGCCCAATTCATCAACGTGCCCAGGGATATGTTGCCTTAATCGCTGAGGGACGATTTGCGGATGCTTATTGCACCATCCTCGAAGAAAACCCCTTTCCGTCCATCTGCGGGCGGGTTTGCAATCACCGTTGCGAGGATGCCTGCAATCGCGGCAAAGCGGATGCGCCGGTCAACATCATGGCCCTCAAGCGCTTTGTGGCTGATTGGGCTTGGGAGCATCGTGCAGAAGCATTGGCTGCGCTGCAGAAGACTGCTTCTACGCACACCAAACCGCTGGAAGGGAAGCGGGTGGCGATTGTCGGCTCTGGCCCTGCCGGCCTGACCTGCGCCCGCGATCTGGTTCGATTGGGTTGTCAGGTGACTGTCTTTGAAGCTCTTCCGGTACCTGGGGGGATGATGCGCGTCGGTGTTCCCGCTCATCGCTTGCCGCCCACGGTGGTGCAGCGCGAGATTGATGAAATCCTGGCGCTGGGGATTGATCTCCGCCTTAATCATCGTGTCGATGATGTGGAAGGTTTATTGACAGAGTTCGACGCGGTATTTGTTGCCATTGGCGCACATGCAGGCGTCAAATTGCCCATCCCCGGGAACGATTTGCCCGACGTCCTGCTCGCCACCGATTTCCTGCGCCAGGTGAGCCTGCAAAGCAGCTCTGATCCCGATCTGTTGGCTCGAATTCGCGGGCGGCGTGTGTTGGTTTTGGGCGGCGGCAATGTGGCGATTGATGCGGCGATGACGGCGGTTCGGCTGGGCGCAAGCTGGGTGGGCATGACTTGTCTGGAGAGCCGAGAGCAGATGCCCGCCCACGATTGGGAAGTGCGCGAAGCAGCAGAAGAAGATATCCAGCTCTTTCCTTCACGCACCTTCAAAGAGATTGCCAGCCAGGACGGCAAGGTAATTGGCGTGCGCACCGCCCGGGTTAACTTTCGCGGTTTCATTGATGGGCGTCCTGACTTCGATGAATATCCCGACTCGGAGGAAATGCTTCCCGCCGATTTGGTCATTTTTGCTATCGGTCAAAAGCCGGAATCGCAGGTGCTCAAGCAGGTTTCTTGTCAGCGAAATGGTCGCGTGATCGTCGATCCGGCCTCGCTGGCAACGAATGTCCCCGGTGTTTTTGCCGGCGGTGACGCAGTTACCGGGACATCGTTCATCGTAAATGCCATTGCCGCCGGGCACACGGCTGCTCGCTCCATCCAGTGCTATCTTACAAGGCAGGTTGCGCCAGGCGCCAACGCTATGGAAAGTTTGCCGGTGGCGCACTTCACGCCTGAGGAGGTGCAACAGCGGTTGGAATGGCGAGTTGCCTCGCCAGTGTTGCGGAACGAACCCCCCAAGCGATCGCCAGCAGAGCGGAAACGCGATTTCCAGGAGGTGTCGGCGGCCTTAAGCGAGGAGCAAGCCCGCCAGGAGGCGATGCGCTGCCTGCGCTGCGGCGTTTGCTCCGAGTGCAACCAGTGCGTTTATGCCTGCCGCGCTGGGGCTATCCGTCACGATGATGTCGAGCGGTTGATTGAGCTGGAGGTCGGCGCGGTGATTCTGGCGCCCGGCCTGCAACCCATGCCGGGGGATATTCGCCCAGAGTACGGCTATGGTCGCTATCCGAATGTAGTCACCAGCTTACAGTTCGAGCGGATGCTCTCCGCTTCCGGCCCCTTTGGCGGCGTTGTTCAGCGCCCCTCTGATGGCGCTCACCCGCGCAAGATTGCCTGGATTCAGTGCGTTGGCTCACGCGATTGCAGCCTGAGCCGCGATGGCGCAGCGCGCGGCGCATACTGCTCCTCGGTCTGCTGCATGTACGCCACCAAGGAAGCCATTATTGCCAAAGAGCACGACCCACGCATCAAACCCACGCTGTTTTACATTGATATTCGCTCGTTCGGCAAAGGGTTTGAGCCCTATATTGAGCGGGCGAAGGCAGAACATGGCATACGGTACCAGCGTTGCATGGTTTCTTCTGTCAAGGAGGTGCCGGGCACGCATAATCTGCGCCTGGGTTATGTTACCTATGAAGGCGGGGACGGCAAGCGACCTGTCTATCACGAAGAAGAGTTCGAGATGGTGGTGCTGTCTGTTGGCTTGCGCCCCTCCTCCGAGACGCGAGGAATGGCAGAGCGTTTGGGTGTCCGCTTGAACGAGTTCGGGTTTGCTGAGATTGCTTCCTATGCCCCTACCGAGACCTCGCTACCGGGCGTTTTTGTGGCTGGCGCTTTTGCCGAACCCAAGGATATTCCCGAGTCGGTTATCGAAGCCTCTTGCGCTGCTGCCCAGGTTTCGGCGCTGTTGGGCGAGGCGCGCGGCACGCTGACGCGCGTTCCTGAATACCCTCCGGAGCGGGATATTACCAATGAGCCGGAGCGCGTGGGTGTGTTCATTTGTCACTGTGGCATCAACATTGGCTCAGTGGTGAATGTGCCTGAGGTGGTTGAGTATGCCAAGAAGCTGCCTGGCGTGGTATACGCCGAACACAACCTGTATACTTGTTCGCAGGACACTCAACAGCGCATTGCACAGCAGATTCGGGAACATGGACTGAACCGGGTGGTGGTGGCTTCCTGTACGCCGCGCACGCATGAGCCGCTTTTCCAGGATACGCTGCGCCAGGCGGGTTTGAATCCTCATCTATTTGAGATGGCGAACATCCGCGAGCAAGACTCATGGGTGCACAAGGCAATGCCCGAGACGGCTACGGAAAAAGCCAAACAGCTGGCTGCCATGGCGGTTGCCAAGGCGCGCCGGCTGCGCCCTATCGAACGCAAGACCTTCTCCATCGATCAGCGCGCCCTGGTCATTGGCGGCGGGCTGGCAGGTATGACTGCCGCCCTTTCCATTGCCCGCCAGGGGTTCGATGTCTATCTGGTTGAGCGCGAGGCCGAACTGGGCGGCAACCTGCGTCATATTTATATTGGCCTCTCGCCTCAGGACAATCCGCAACAGTTATTGAGCCGCCTCAGATCAGCTGTATTGGCTGAGCCGCGCATCCGCGTGTTCACCGAGGCCAGATTGGTGGAATTGGGCGGTTACACGGGTCACTATCGCTCCAGTCTGCGCCTGGGCGATGGTTCCCGACTGGAGCTGGAGCATGGTGCAATTGTCGTCGCGACCGGCGCGCAGGGCATGAAGCCGCGCGACTACCTGTATGGAGAGCACCCCCGCGTCCTCACCCAGACTGAGCTGGAGGCGATGTTGGCTGGCAGCGCCGCGCAAAATCTGGCAAGCAATCAACCGGCTGCTCTCTGGTCCTCTCGTCAGGATGCCACGCTTGTGATGATCCAGTGTGTGGGCTCGCGCGAACCAGACCACCCCTACTGCTCCCGCATTTGCTGCACCCAGGCATTGAAGAATGCCCTGGCAATCAAGCGCGAGCTGCCAGGCGCCCGCGTGGTGGTGTTGTACCGCGACCTGCGCAGTTATGGCTTTCGCGAGTTGCTCTACCGCCAGGCGCGCCAGGCGGGGGTGATCTTCCTGGAATACAGCGAAGAGAGCAAGCCTCGGGTAAGTTCGCCTGGAAACGATCATCTGCTGGTCACAGTGGATGTTCAACCCGAAGGCGAAACTGTGACGCTGCAAGCCGACTGGGTGATCTTGAGCTCAGGTATTGAACCAGAACCTGAGAACCCCGCTCTGGCACAGCTCCTCAAGGTGCCGTTGAATGAGTCCGGCTTTTTCCTGGAGGCGCATGTCAAATTGCGACCGGTTGATTTCGCCGCCGAAGGCATCTTCCTGGCCGGGCTGGCGCACTCGCCGCGGAGTATTGATGAGACCATTGCCCAGGCGCAGGCTGCGGCGGTGCGTGCAGTGGCTTTGCTCTCGCGCCCGCAACTCGAAGCCACGCCCATCGTTGCCAGCGTCAACCCCAAGCTTTGCGCTGCTTGCGGCTTGTGTGTGCAGATTTGCCCGTATGGTGCTCGCGTCCTTGAACCCGGCATGACCCACGCCGAGGTGATTGAGGTGCTTTGCCAGGGATGCGGCGCGTGCGTGGTTGCCTGTCCGAACAAAGCCAGTCAGCAGAAGGGCTTTGAATTCACCCAGATCTTCAGCATGCTGGATGTCGCCAGCCTGTAACGTCCGGCAGGAGGCTGGTTCAATGCCTGGATTAGTTCGAATGCAAAACGAGGTAAACAATATGGAAAATCAAAACGGTTACGAGCCCAAGATCGTCGCCTTCCTGTGCAACTGGTGCACCTACACCGGCGCGGACCTGGCGGGCACCTCCCGCTTGCAATACCCTCCAAACGTGCGCGTCATCCGCACAATGTGCAGTGGTGCCGTAGACCCGGTTTACGTGCTCAAACCGCTGATTGACGGCGTGGATGGCGTCCTGATTGGCGGCTGCCACCCTGGCGATTGTCACTACCAGACAGGAAACTATAAAACTCGCCGCCGATACATCGCTTTACAAGAGATTCTCAAGGCTGCCGGGTTCGATGAGCGCAGGGTTTGGTTGCGTTGGATCAGCGCCAGCGAAGGCGCCAAATTCGCCGAAACGGTTACCGAAATGGTGGCGGCGATGAAAGAATTGGGTCCAAACCCAATGCGTTCTGCCTGGGCGGTTTAGCCATCAACCGATTTGTCCCATCGAAGTGAGGTGATCATGATTGGTTTAATTCCTGTAAGCAACGGCGACACAGTCAAGGCCATGCAGGGCTTTTTCAAAGATCTGTTACAAACCGGGGTAGTTGAAGCGCTTTACCTGCCTCTGCAGGTGGATGGGGGTGCTGTCCTGCCGGCCTTGGTCACAGACCCGGCTCGCCTCGACCAGGCTAATCCGCTTGCGCCAGTGATGCCGATCAACTCTGCCAGGGCGGTATCTGCCCTCACCAATAAAAAGCCCCCGGCGCGTTTGGGCGTTGTCTTGCGCTCCTGTGAGATCCGCGCCCTCTACGAGCTGGTAAAGCTTCAACAAGCCTCCCTGGATGACCTTATTATCATCGGCTTGGATTGCCCGGGCACGTTCGAGTTGGCTGATTTTGTGCACCGGAAGGATGCGCTCCATCGAAACCTGGCTGAGTACCTGACCGCCGCTCGAGAAGGACGTATGCCCGCCGGGGATGGACTTTCCCTGCGGCAGGCCTGTCAAATGTGCGTTCAGCCTCTACCCGAGCATGCCGATATTGCCCTGCACCTGTTCGGGGTGGATGCCACACAAGGCATCCCGGTTGAGCTCAGCGAAGAGCTTGCCGGTCGTCTGTCTTGCACCACCGCCTCAACCGACCTGGAGGCTGGACGTCAGAAAGCCATTGAGAAAATCCTTGCCGAGCGGACGCAGGCGCGTCAGCAGGTGTTTGCGGATGTGCGCAGCCGCCTGGAGTCCAATGGGGGCATCGCCAGTCTGTTTGTCGATTGCATCCGCTGCCATAATTGCATGACGGCTTGCCCCATCTGCTATTGCAAGACCTGCTTGTTCAGGACGGCTTCGTTCGATCACCCGCCTGAGCATTATCTGCTGGCTGCCCATAAGAAGGGCGCGGTGCGGATGATGGGCGACACCCTGCTGTTTCATCTGACGCGCCTGAACCACATGAGCCTGTCGTGCGTGAGTTGCGGCATGTGCACCAGCGCCTGCCCGGCGGAGATACCGGTTGGGGCAATCTTCAGCGTCATTGGCGAAAAAGCGGCAGCGGTATTCAACTATGTCCCCGGTCGGGATGTGTCGGAGCCTTTGCCTTTGGTGACATTCCAGGTGAACGAATGGACGGAGGTAGGTGAAGCGAGATGACCAAGGCACCTGGTTGCAATGGAAAGTTGCCAGCCGCTCTGGTGATCGGCGGAGGTATCGCCGGCATCCAGGCCGCGCTGGATATCGCCGATGCCGGTTTCCAGGTCTACCTGGTCGAGAGGTCGCCCAGCATCGGCGGTCGTATGTCGCAGTTGGATAAAACCTTCCCCACGTTGGACTGCTCATCCTGCATCCTGACCCCCAAAATGGTGGACGCAGGTCGGCACCCGAACATTGAGTTGTTAACGTATTCGGAAGTGAGCAGCGTCAGCGGGGAGGCGGGGAACTTCCACGTTGTGATCAAGAAGAAGCCGCGCTATGTGGATGCTGACAAGTGCCGCGGTTGTGGCCTGTGCGCCGAAGCTTGCCGTCTGAGCGGACGCGTCCCCAGCGATTTCAACGCCGGCATAGCCAAACGCGCCGCGATTTATGTGCCTTTCCCCCAGGCTGTGCCCCTGGTTTACACCGTTGACCCCGAAGCCTGCGTTTACCTGACGCGCGGGGTATGCGGCAAGACCTTCAAGTGCAAAGATGCCTGCCCGGCAGATGCGATTGACATGACCCAGACCGAGCAATACGTAGAGGTAGATGTGGGCGCAATCGTGGTTGCCACCGGCTTCGATGTTTTCGACCCTCATCTCAAGCCAGAATTGGGATATGGCGTATACCCGGAGGTCATCACCACCCTCGAGTTTGAACGATATGCTTCCGCTTCAGGTCCGACCGCGGGCAAGATCTGCGTCAATGGGCATACGCCGCGCAAAGTGGTCTTCATCCAATGCGTCGGCTCGCGCGACAAGAGCTTGGGTCTGCCGAACTGCTCTCGTGTCTGTTGTATGGCGGTTGCCAAACAGGCACACCTTGCCCATGATCGGCTGCCTGGCGCTGAGATCACGGTTTTCTATATGGATATCCGCGCTTTCGGCAAAGGATTTGAGGAGTTTTATGATCGCGTCCGCGAAGAAGGTGTGCTTTACCGGCGCGGCAACCCGTCTGAGATATATCGCCGTGGCGATATGCTGATCGTGCGTGCCGAGGATACGCTGATGGGAGAGCCATTGGAGGTGGAAGCCGACTTGGTTGTGTTGGCAGTCGGCATGCTCCCCCGCCGAGACGCCGAACAGGTGGCTCAAACCTTCCGCCTGAATCGCGGCACAGATGGTTACTTCCTGGAAGAGCATCCCAAGATGAGCACAGTCGAGAGCGGCGTGCCCGGAGTGTTCCTGGCCGGGTGTTGCCAGGGACCGAAGGACATCCCCGATACGGTTGCTCACGCCAAGGCCGCCGCTTCCGCTGCACTGATATCGTTAGCAAGAATAGGAGTTCGCCATGCTGCAAATTGATAGTCGCCAGTTCGCCCGGGAACATGACTTATACGCCTGCATCCAGTGCGGCAAGTGCACGGGGGGGTGCCCAATGGCGCTCAAGACCAAGCTCAACCCGCGCATGATCATTTATCGCTTGCTGGTTGCCGGCAACGGCTTCAACCTGGAGGGACGCGATGAGCTATGGGACTGTACCACCTGTTCCACTTGCTACAGCCGCTGTCCTAAGCAGGTCAATCCGATGGAAGCTGTCATCGCCTTGCGCAGCGCCATTGTTGAGAAAGGTCGCGTCCATCCCAACGTCAAAACTGCTCTGGAGAGCACGTTTCGCCACGGCAATCCGTTGACCATGCCGCGCGAAGATCGCGCTAAGTGGGTCGAGGATCTGCCGGTGAAGTTGATGGCAGACGGCGCGGAAATCTTGTATTTCGTTGGTTGCTCGCCTTCCTACGACCCGCGCGTCCAGCAGGTGGCGCGCGCCATCGTGCGCTTGTTCCAGCAAGGCGGGGTTGATTTCGGCATATTGGCAGAAGAAGAAAGCTGCTGCGGCAGCGAAGTGCGCCGCCTGGGCGAGGCGGGGTTGTTCGAGATGATTGCGGAGGAGAATCAGGAGTTATTCAAAGGGTATGGCGTTGCGCGCATGTTCACCACCTCGCCGCACTGTTTCAACGCCTTCAAGCACGATTATCCCGGGAATGGCTTGCAGGTGCAGCATTACACCCAGGTGCTGGCCGACCTGATAGAGCAGCGCGCCCTGGAGTTCAGCCGCAAATTCGAGAAAACCGTCACCTATCATGACCCCTGTTATCTGGGCAAGCACAATGGCGTCTTTGATGAGCCGCGGGCGGCGTTGCGTGGCATCCCTGGCGTCAAGTTGGTGGAGATGGACCGCTCGCGCCAGAAGAGTTTATGCTGCGAGGGTGGTGGTGGTCGCATGTGGCTGGAGGGCACAAATCCAGGCACGCGCCTAGCGCAATGGCGGGTGCAGGAGGCGCTGGACACCGGCGCAGAAATCCTGGCCACTGCCTGCCCCTTCTGTCTGCTCACCTTGGAAGAGGCAGTCAAGCACCTGAACGTAGAAGACCGGCTGCGAGTGATGGATATCGCCGAGATCGCCGCCCAGGCGCTCTAGGCAGAAGCGATTGGTTGCTTGAGACTGGAGACTGGCGCTATGACGTTTATCCCCAAAATCGGCGTGTATATCTGCCATTGCGGCATCAATATCTCAGCCACCGTGGATGTGCGCGCGGTGACCGATTTCGCCGCTCGTCTGCCTGGCGTGGTGGTTGCCCGTGAATATACTTACATGTGTTCCGACCCCGGACAGGCGCTGATTAAGAACGACATCCAGGAGTTGGGCCTGAACCGGGTGGTGGTGGCTTCTTGCTCGCCGCGCATGCATGAGCCCACCTTTCGCGCTGCTATTGCCGAGGTCGGTTTGAATCCATATTGTTTTGAGATGGCCAACATCCGCGAGCAGTGCTCCTGGGTTCACCCCAATGAGACGGCTACTACCCTGAAGGCCATGCAACTGGTCTCCTCGGCGGTTGCCAAGGCAGCCCACCTGGAGCCTTTACAGGTGCGGCAGGTGTCGGTCACCCCGGCTGCGTTGATCATCGGCGGCGGCATCGCCGGCTTACAGGCTGCCCTGGATATTGCCGAAGCCGGCTATGCGGTGACGTTGGTCGAACGCAGCCCACAACTTGGTGGCACTGTAGCCAGCCTGCACCGCACTTTTCCCACTCTGCAGCCAGTCGCAGAAATGCTGACTCCTTTGATTGAGCGCGTTTCGAATCACCCCAAGATACGCGTGCTCGTCGAGAGCGAGATCGTTGATGTGAGCGGCTACGTGGGCAATTTCCAGGCGCAGGTGCGCTGCGGTCAGGATCAGGAGATGCAGAGGGTGTCTGCAGGGGCGATCGTGGTGGCAACCGGCTTCGAGGTTTTCGATGCCCGCAAGCGCTCTGAGCTGGGCTATGGCGTATATCCGCAGGTGATCACCACCCTGGATTTTGAACGCCTGGCAGCCTCCGGACAATTGGGCAGCAACGGCTTCCAGCCTTCCCGCGTGGTTTTCATCCAGTGCGTTGGGTCGCGCGATCGCAACCTGGGCAACAGCTATTGCTCGCGTACCTGCTGCATGGTAACTGCCCGCCAGGCGAAATACATTCGCGAGATTCTGCCTCAGGCGCAGGTTACCGTCTTCTACATGGATATTCGAGCATATGGCAAGGGCTTTGAGGAGTTTTATGACTCCGTGCGTGAGAGCGGCGTCCTTTATCGGCGCGGCAACCCATCGGAGATCGTTCGCCTGGGCGATAAGCTCCTGGTGCGGGCGGAGGACACCTTGCTTGGCGAACCCGTCGAAGTAGAAGCGGACCTGGTGGTGCTGGCAGTGGGGATGGTGCCGCGCCCGGAGGCAAACGCAATTGCCGGGCTGCTCAAGCTTTCGCGTTCGGCGGATGGCTTCTTCCTCGAGGCGCACCCCAAACTGCGACCGGTGGACACGGCTATCGCCGGGGTGTACCTGGCGGGTTGTTGTCAGGGTCCTAAAGACATTGCTGAGACGGTTGCCCAGGCGCGGGCTGCTGCTGCCGCCGCCATGATTCCGCTCATGCGTGGCCAGGTACAGGTCGAAGCAGCCACTGCTTATGTTGATGAAGAACTTTGCGCCGGTTGTGGTCAGTGTGCCCAGGTGTGTGCTTTTACGGCACTCTCGCTGCATCCGGTGCGCGGCGTGATGACGGTGAACCCGGTTTTGTGTCAGGGTTGCGGCGCATGTTCGGCTGCCTGCCCGTCTGGAGCAATCAACGTACACCACTTCACCTTTGAGCAGTTCATGGCGCAACTCGAAGCCCTGTCGCTGGATTTATCCATACCCATCGCGCTTCAGCCAGCGTCGGAATTGGTTGTTGAGACCTGATCAGTTTTAGAAGAAGGGACAGGCGGAATGGCCATCACATGGGCGCTTCACACCCACGGTGATCCTCTGGCAACCACCCGCCGGTTTTTGAGACGGATATGGGAGCGCGCCGGCCTGGAAGGGATGATCCTGCCTGTCTATCAGCCAGGCCATTTGCAGGTTGCGCCGGGCTGGATTGATTCTCCAACGCAATTGGCGCTTGCCGATCCCTTCGCTCCGTTGATGTTGGTGAATTCATCCCGGCTGGTGACGCAGATGGCGCTCACCCGCCCTGACGCCAGAGCTGCTGCCATCCTGCGCTCGTGCGAGGCGCGCGCCTTATATTACCTCGCCAGCCGAGATAAGCTTGATCTGTCGAGCTGGATTTTGATAGGGGTGGATTGCCTGGCCAGCTTCAGCAGTGACGAGTATGCCTGGCGTGTTGAAAAAGCTGGCGCAGCCGATCGGCTGACGCGTGAAGCCTTTCGTTTTGCCCGGCAAGGTGGAATTGCCGCCTATCGCTTCCGCCCGGCGTGTCAGATGTGCATTTCTCCGCTTGCCCCGTCGGCAGACCTATGCCTGGAAGTGCTTGGCTTACCTGTGCATCAGGTGCTGCTGGTTTCAGCCAGAGATCAAGCAGTGGCTGAGCAGCTTGGGTTGGAGGACCTGGTGGATGCCCCTGCTTCGGAATCCTTGCTGGTTCAACGTTGGCGCCTCTCTCTCCGGCTGGGCGAACGCCATATGCGCCGACGGGAAGCGATGCTCGAAGCCTTGCCCGCCAGCCTGCCTCTGGGCGTCAGAGAATTCTGCGAGCATGTTGCCGCCTGTGCACCCTGCCGGAGCTGCCTGGATGTGTGCCCGGTATATGCTGGCGAGCTGGCGGCAGGTTTAAGCGGCAAACCGTTCGCACCAGACCAGGCTGTTGCGTGGCTGGTTTCCTGCGTCAAGTGCGGCATGTGCGAACAGGCCTGCCCGCGTGGCCTGCCCCTAACTGCCATCCATGCCTGGTTTAGCCGGGAGCTGAGCTAGAAGGTGTTTCGGTGATGTGTTGATAGAGAGGTGAACATGCCTCTAAAAGTTCAAACAGACCCTTACCGCATTCAATCAATCCTGCGCTTGATCCTTGCCCAGCCACGACCACCGGTGGCGCGCTGTCGCCTGCTCAGTTCGGGCTTTGGACCGGCACACATGCTTCAGGTGACCGAAGATCTGGTCGGTTGTAAAGCCTGCCTGGGATGCGGCTGTTGCATGGATGCCTGTCCGGTGTTGGCGCGCGATCCCAAGCGCCGATTGCGCACCGACGCCCGCAGTTCGATGGCTCTGGAAACGCTGGTTGGCGAGGATTGCGACCGATGCGCCAATTGCGCTTTAGCCTGCCCCCAGGTGGATCCGACGATCAAACATTATCTGGTTCAGACTCACCTTGCCGAGGGTATGGCAGACTTGCTGGCCAAAGCGGCCACAGATGAGTTGTTTGTCCTCGACCTGGTTCTCAATGGGTAGGTCAGCTTGGAGATCAGCCTGCGCTTTTCGCCCCGAGCTCGTCCAGGAGGTGTCTATGGTTGAAGTGTTCATCTTCGGACAACGCTATGAAGTCCCACAGGAATTGACCATTCTGCGAGCCTTTGAATGGGCTGGCTATCACCTCACCCGCGGCGTGGGATGCCGGGGCGGTTTTTGCGGTGCCTGTGGCACGGTTTACCGCCTTGCCGGCGATTACCGTCTACACTATGCTCTGGCCTGTCAGACGGTGGTGCAGCCGGGGATGATCCTTGGCCCCATTCCGTTCTTCCCTGCGCAGCGCCCGGCGTATCAGTTGGATACGCTGGCTCCCACAGGCGATACCTTGCTCGAATTGTTCCCTGAGATCACGCGTTGTTTCGGCTGTAATACCTGCACCAAGTCCTGTCCGCAGGAGCTGGATGTGATGGCGTATATGTCTGCTGGGCTGCGCGGTGACCTGCCCAGCATGGCGGACCTTTCATTCGATTGCATCCTGTGCGGTCTGTGTGTGGCGCGTTGCCCTGCCGAGCTGGTGCCTCCCAATGTTGCCTTGCTGGCGCGCCGCCTTTATGGAAAGTACCTCTCTCCACGGGCGGAGCATCTCAGCCGACGTGTGCAGGAGATTGAAGCGGGCGTCTTCCGGGCTGAGCTGGAGGCGTTGAAAACAATGCCCCTGGCTGAGCTGAAAGCGCGCTATGAAAGCAGGCAGATAGAGGCCTGAGTCGGAATCGGGCGGTTGGTTTGAGAAAGCCTTTTGTGGTGTAAGCATGGACTTCGAATTTCCAGAAGATACGCTGATGTTGCGCGATATGCTGCGGCGCTTTATTCGGAAAGAGGCGCAGCCCTTGGAGATGAAGTTCTTCACCGCTGGCGAGCTTGCGCCCGAAGAACGCGCTCGCCTGCGCCGCGCCATTGAACAAATGGGCTTGTGGGGGCTTACGGTTCCAGAAGCCTATGGCGGCGGTGGTCTTGATTTGCTCAGCGCCTGCATCATTGAAGAGGAGCTGGGAAGCACATTCATCCCGCTGGAGATCGGCGAAGTTCCACCCGTTCTCTACGCCTGCACCGACGAACAGGCCAAGCGTTTTTTGGAGCCGGCGCTAGCGGGTGAACGTCGCCCGATTATCGCTGCTCGCGAGCCAGATTGTCTGCTTCCGCAGGGATGGAGTGCCACTGCCGTAGCCTTGCCCGAGGGTTACTTGCTCAACGGCCAAAAGCTCGTATCTGTCCCGCCTGATCCGAACGACTTTCTGATCCTGTATGCGAACGCTGCGGATGGCTTGACGGCGTTCCTGCTGGATGCAAGCGCGCCAGGGATGAGCGTTTCCAGGGATGGAGCATTGATCGTCAGGCTGGAGAATCTACGGGCGGCTGGCTCAGCAGTGCTCGGGCGCCCCGGCGGGGCTCTGGAGCTGGGTGCAGCGGAAGCCCCCCGCTCCTGGATCCGCACCGGAGCGCGCTATGTTGGCGTTGTCTCCCGTTTGATCGAAATGTCCCTCGAACACGCCCGAAATTGGGTTTCGCTCGGAGAGCCGCTCTCGGTGCGGCCAGCCATCCAGCGTATGTTGGCTGATATGATCGTGGGGGTGGAGAGCGTCCGGTGGATGATGTACCATGCCGCCTGGCAGGCGGATAAGAATGCCAGCGGCGATTTGCGTCGCTTAGCCGCTTCGGTTCGCCTGGCAAGCGGCGAGTTGCTGCAGCGTTCGGTGGATCAGGTTACGATGATCTTTGCTGGCCCGGGTCCGGCGCCTGAGATCGAACCGCAGCGTTTTGTGCGCAGCCTGGCACCGCCGGAAGTCCTGGATTTTGCTTTGGAGCAGGCTCGCGCGGTTATCATCGCCGATATGCTTGCTCAGCCGACCCAGTGACCGCTTCAAGGTCGCCTGGTTGCAATGGAGGTAATTATTGATGAACGTGAACCGGTTGCTGCAAGTACAGGATGGGGATGTACTCGGCGCTTTACGCCGGTTCTTGACTGCCCTATGGGAGCAGGCTGAACTCGATGCCCTGCTGGCGCCGGTTGTTCACTCGAATCAAACCTGTGTGGAAGCCAAGCTGCTGCATACACCGACAGAGCTTGCACTGGTAGACCCATTTCTTCCATACATGCCGGGCAATGCGGCTGCAATTGCCTGGCGCTATATACAGGATGAGAAAGCCGGTCATGTCGCCGTCCTCCTGCGTCCTTGCGAGCTGCGCGCCTTGGTGGAGTTGATGAAGCGCGCAGGCAAGCCTGCATCTGAAGCCGCGAAATGCGCGCTTTTACTGGCAGTGGATTGCCCGGGTACTTTTTCATCGGGAGAATTTCGCCGCTTATGCGAGAGCTTAGGCCCGGCAGGCATCACCCGTCAGACATTACAAAACGCTAGCCAGGGTGGTTTACGGCCATATCCCTATCGGACGGCTTGCCGGCTCTGCGATTGGCCTGCGCCCCGCGGTGCCGATATCGTTATCGGTATGCTTGGCGTTGATACGGACAAGCATCTGCTCGTCATCGCTCGCGATGAGGCGCTGGATCGCCGCCTGAGCCTGAGTAGCCTTACCAATGGCCCTGCCAGCGAATACCTGGTTTCGCGCCGTGAGACCGTGGTCGGAGCTGTTGCCGACACCCATGAGAGCATGCGCAGGGCTTTGCTTGCAGAAACAGGGGGTGAGCACGGCTTTGACAGCCTGGGCAGCTTGCTGGCCTGGTTTGCCAGATGTAATTTGTGCGGTAATTGCCTGAGCGCCTGCCCTCTTTATGCGGGAGAGCTTGATGGATTCATCGGCGGGGGCGAGCAGCAGCCTCCGCTATCCATGCTTGTCCTATTGAGCCACTGGGTCGCCTCCTGCGCTGGCTGTGGTATGTGCGAAGAAGCTTGTGGCCATCAGGTGCCAGTGATGCTGCTCATCTCTGCCTTGAGCCATCGCGTACGCGCCGAGATGCATTATCACGCTGGCGATCCTGCCCAAGAATTGCCCTGGAGATGATTGATCGGCTTTCCTGTGGAGGTACATATGGCATATCCCGAAACAATTCGCGAATCTCTGGCAAAGGTGGAGTCCAGCCGTCCCATCCGTTTGAATCAAACTTTTCCACGTCTCACTGCTCAGGAACGTGAAGCCATCCTGCGCGCTTTTCATCCTGATTACATAACCGAGGCTTTTTCGGTCTTGCAGGTTGGACCCAATAAAGGCCAACGCACCCCCCGCGAGCTGGCGGATGCCCTGCAAGCACCTGCCTTGATTCAACCGGACCTCCTCGCAACCGGCTTGCCGGAAGCGGAGTGTGAGGTGTTGGTGATCGGCGGTGGAGGGGCTGGCGCTTCAGCCGCTCTGCTGGCGCGCGCCAGCGGCGCTGAGGTTCTGCTCACCACCAAACTGCGCTTTGGTGACGCCAACACCATGATGGCTCAGGGCGGCATCCAGGCGGCAGATAAGGAGAACGACTCGCCTGCGCTTCACTACTTGGATGTGCTTGGCGGCGGCGCTTTCACCAACGACCCAGACCTGGTAGATGCCTTGGTGAGCGATGCTCCCAAAGTGATCGCCTGGTTGGAGTCGCTCGGCGTGATGTTCGATAAAGAGCCCGATGGCACGATGCGCACGATCCATGGAGGCGGAACCAGCCGCAAGCGCATGCACGCCGCTCGCGATTACACCGGAGCGGAGATCATGCGCACGCTGCGCGACGAGGTGCGCTCGTATGCCAATGGCTCATCGCCGGCTATCCGCGTTTGGGAATTCCGACCGGCGGTTGAGCTGCTCCTGGACGATAAAGGGCAGGTTGCAGGCGCCATCTTGAAGGATTTGGATACCGGCTGGTTCATCCTCGTTCGGGCTAAAGCGGTGGTGATTGCCACCGGCGGCAGCGGTCGGTTGCACTATCAGGGTTTCCCCACCACCAACCATTACGGCGCGACCGGCGATGGCCTGGTGCTGGCTTATCGGGTCGGCGCGCCGCTATCTTTTATTGATACGATGCAGTACCATCCTACGGGAGCAGCCTTTCCAGAGCAAATCCTGGGACAATTGGTTACCGAAAAAGTGCGCGGGCTGGGCGCCCAGGTGTGCAATGTGGATGGCGAGCAGTTCGTCTATCCGCTGGAAACGCGCGATGTTGAAGCGGCTGCCTTTATCCGCGAATGCACCGAACGCGGCAAGGGCGTGATGACGCCAACCGGTCAGGCAGCCGTCTGGCTGGACACGCCCATGATCGACATAATCAAAGGTCCGGGAACCATCGCCCGGGAGCTGCCGGCGATGGTGCGCCAGTACAAGCGCTTCGACATTGATTTGATTCGCGAGCCTATTCTGGTATATCCGACCCTGCATTATCAGAATGGCGGTATAGCTATTCGACCGGATGGGAACACCTGCATTCCCGGCCTTTTTGTGGCAGGCGAGGCGGCGGGAGGGATTCATGGACGCAATCGCCTGATGGGAAACAGCCTGCTGGATATCTGTGTCTTTGGCCGACGGGCGGGCATTGCCGCAGCCGAGTGGGCGCACACGGTTCAACCTGGAACGCCAACCCTGGCGCATCTGGAACATTGGCAGCGCGCTCGCCAGCAAGCTGGCTTGCTTGACGGCGCTCCGTCGCCGGTAGTGTTGCCGGATTACACCCGGAAGAACGGGAGGCTCTGATGAATGAAAAAGATCGAGAAACCGACCTCGAACGGTGCGCATCAGAGGGGCCACAATCTGCCCTGGAAAGAAAGTTGATTGAGGAGTACTTGCAGGAAAAAGGCTATACCTGGGAAAGTGTGCACACTTTGCCTGAAGAGGAATACCATCGGCTGATGACAGAAGCCTGCAAGTATGCCTCGCTTAAGCTGGCCGAGGTAGAGTCTCGGGCGCACTTACGGCGGGAGATCCACCTGCCCTCCTGAGGTTGGCCGGGCAGGCGCCCTCGCGCCGGCGATTGAAATGCGATGGCGTCGAGTTGACATCTATCTGGCATGTTGCTACAATGAAACTGGCCCCCAGTGCCGAACAGACCGGCACACTACGCTGTGGAGCCATAAAATAAACAGGTGAAGACGCCTTGTTCCGGGCAACAATCTGCTGCGTGGCAATGGTTGGGGGATGGTTGTCCATGTCTGTTGCCGTGGGGACAAGGCGAAGGACAATTTCCCCACTTGATGTACAAATCCCTGAGCTTCTCTAGCTCCAAATCAAATCCATGTTACCAGGAGGTCCATAATGCTTAAGGAAAAACATCCGATCAACGTTGAGGAACTGCTTGCCAAAGCCAAGAAGCCTTCAGCCGACGCCATGATCTTGCACCCTTTCTATCGGGGCAAGATTGAGACGGTGTTGAAGTGTTGCGTACGTAACTTTGATGATTTTGCCATCTGGTATACCCCTGGCGTCGCCGCTCCATGCCGGGCGATTGCACAGGATCCAGAGCTGGTGTACGAATATACCAATAAGTGGAATACTGTGGCGGTGGTCAGCGATGGCACGCGAGTGCTCGGCCTCGGCGACATTGGCCCGAAAGCCGGATTGCCGGTGATGGAGGGTAAAGCCCTGCTTTATAAATACCTGGGTGGTGTGGATGGTGTGCCGATCATGCTGGATACCAAAGACCCCGACGCAATTATCAACACGGTACTGATGCTCCAGCCAGGCCTGGGCGGGGTGAATCTCGAAGATATTTCCCAACCGAAGTGCTTCCGCATCCTGGACACCTTGCGTGAGAAGGCCGAAATCCCCATCTGGCACGATGATCAGCAGGGTACAGCTACGGTTACGCTGGCGGGTTTGATGAATGCGCTGAAGATTGTGGGCAAGAAAAAAGAGGATGTGAAGATTGCTTTCATCGGAACTGGGGCATCCAATGTTGCTTGCTCGCGCTTGATCTTCGGTTGGGGGGTCAATCCTGCCAATTGCTTCATGGTGGACAGCAAGGGTATCCTGGGCATGCATCGCAAAGATCTCGAGATGCGCAAAGCCGAGTTCGTTGATAAGTGGCACCTGTGCCAGATAACCAATGCAGAAGGCCGCCAGGGAGATATTCCGGAGGCGATGAAGGGCGTTGATGTGGTCATCGCCCTCTCCCGTTCAGGGCCAGGGGTGATTCTGCCTGAGTGGGTGTCAACCATGGCAAAGGATGCGATTGTGTTTGCCTGCGCCAACCCTGTGCCGGAGATCTGGCCATGGGAAGCTACCGAAGCCGGGGCGCGCATCGTCGCCACGGGTCGCTCGGATTTTCCCAACCAGGTGAACAACTCGCTCGGTTTCCCAGGCATCTTCCGCGGTACGCTCGATGTGCGCGCTCGCACGATTACCGACGAGATGTGTTACGCCGCTGCTCAGGCGCTGGCCGACCACGTTGGCGACCGGCTGGACGAAGAGCACATCCTGCCCAATATGGACGATTGGGAGGTCTTTCCGCGTGAGGCGGCTGCGGTGGGAATGAAAGCACAGGAACAAGGGCTGGCGCGCATCAAACTGAGCTATGACGAGCTCTACCAGCGCGCCCACGAGATCATCAAGCGCTCCCGCGACCTGACGCAGATGATGATGCAAGAGAAATTCATCGCTCCTGCACCCGAGGGTTGAGCGGCGGAGACACCAATCTAACCTGAGAACATGTGACAACGAGGTGAACCATGTATGATTTGATTGTCATTGGCGGCGGCCCCGCTGGTTTAACGGCAACCATTTATGCCATTCGAAAGCGTCTGAATGTACTCATGATCACCAAGGATTTAGGTGGTAAAACCAATTACCACCTGGCCCTGCCCTGGATCGAAGACTATCAGGTCATTCGCGGCCTGGAGGTCGTCAATAAATTCAAGAGCGAACTGGAATATCTGAAATTTGCCAGACACATGGAAAGTGTAGAGCATGTCGAGCGCCAGGCGGATGGTTTCGCTGTGCATACCAAGACGGGAGCGAAATTTGAGGCGCGCACGTTGATCATCGCCACCGGCACCCGTCAGCGCCGGCTGTCGGTGCCAGGGGAGAAAGAGTTTATCATGCGCGGGCTTTGTTATTCAGCCCTGAGCTACGCTCCGCTGTTCATCGATAAGAGGACGGTAGTAGTCGGCGAGGGCGACCTGGCGCTGCGCTCCGCGGCTGAGCTGGCCACAGTCGCCTCCCATGTCCATTTGGTTGGCCCCGAACCGCAGGTGTTGCAATCAGCGTTGGGTAAGAAGCTTCAGCAGGCCAGGAACGTTACGATCTTGGAGGGCTATTCTGCCACAGAGGTTAAGGGCAACGGCTTTGCTGACCGCATTGTAGTGAAGAACCAACAGGGGCAGGAGGTCGAACTGGAAGCCGATGGCATTTTTATCGAGCTGGCGCTGGTGCCGAATTCTCAGATGGTAGCTCAGTTGGTGGCGTTGGACGAGCAGGGACGGATCAAAGTGGATTGCTATGCCCGCACCAGCGTCCCGGGCATTTTTGCCGCCGGCGATGTCACCAATACTTACGCCGAACAGGTGCTGGTGGCCGTTGGCGATGGCGCCAAGGCGGCTTTGAGCGCCTATGACTATCTTTTGCCCATGCTATGAGGTTCGGTCACTCGATACGCCGCTGAGACCGCTGCAGGCGGGTTGTCCGGTCATCCGGTGACCACTCGGTGGGAACGAATGAAGCTGGAACCTTGTGAGATCGTGTGAGGTAGACATGGAATTGATCAGTGTTGCCATCGAAAAGCCCGAGCCCGTAAACTTCATCCTGGGTCAGTCGCACTTCATCAAGACGGTGGAAGACTTACATGAGGCGCTGGTCGCCAGTGTGCCTGGGATCAAGTTTGGCCTGGCCTTCTGTGAGGCGTCTGGCAAGTGTCTGGTGCGCTGGAGCGGCACTGACCCGGCAATGATTGAGCTGGCACGGCGCAATGCGCTGGCGATCTCTGCCGGGCATAGCTTTATCATCTTTCTGGCGGAGGGTTATTACCCCATCAATGTGCTGAACGCCGTCAAAATGGCGCCGGAGGTTTGCCGCATCTTCTGCGCCACAGCCAATCCGGTTGAAGTGATCCTGGTGGAAACCGATCAGGGACGGGGCATCCTCGGCGTTGTGGATGGTTTCAAGCCCCAAGGCATTGAGGCTGATGAGGAGATCACCTGGCGGAAGAACTTCTTGCGCATGATCGGGTATAAATTTTAACTCGTGTTCGCAAAAGAATAGCCGGCTCAGATAGGGTTTCTCGGAGGACAACCGACCTCGGCGGTACAATGCTGGGGTTGGTTGTCTTTTCGCGCAAAGTCAAGTTCGGGAACCGGGCTTGCCGTTGCTTGACAGGGGATGGTTTGTTTGCTAATATAAGAATTGTCCGACAATCAATTGTTAGACTGTCGACCAAAGGAGTTGCTGTGAAACAAGTTCATCGTCCACCTACCCTGGTCGAAGCTGCGGCTGAGAGCATTCGCCATGAAATCCTGCGCGGCGGTTTGTTGCCGGGACAAGCGCTACACGAGGTCGAACTGAGCAAGACGCTCAACGTCTCGCGCGGCTCTGTGCGCGAAGCTCTGCGCTTGCTTCAGCAAGAGGGCTTGGTGGAAGTGATTCCATACCGCGGCGCCTTTGTCGCCCGTCTAACTCCCCAGCGAGTGGAAGAAATCTACACCCTGCGCTGTCTACTGGAGCCGTACGCGGTGCGCCTTTCGATGGAGCGGGGCGCCTACACCGCCGAGGACCTGGCTGAAATGAAGAGCCTGGTGGCGCGCCTGGGAGAGCTGGAAAAGAGCGGCGATTACTCCGAAACCATCGAAACCGATATCTATTTTCATCAGGTCATCAGCCGCCGTTGTGGCCACAACTTGCTCCTGGAAGTGCTGCGCAACCTCCAATCGCTGACCCTGATGTTCATCCTCAACACCAAGCTATACCGCTCCGACATGGTTCCGGACGATGTCTCGCATCTGGCGATCTACGATGGCATCTTGAGCGGCGACCCCGCGCTGGCGGAAGAGATTCTGCGAAAACACATCACCGACGCCGGCACCTCACTGGTGAAGCGCATGCAAGAGGGCGAGTGGGTGATGCAGGCGGCGCCAGCGTAACCGCGATCACTGGCATCAGACAGGGAGGCTTCCTTGACCACATCGTTTGAAGATCGCATTCTGGCAGAGCGAGCCAGGATGCGCGGTTCTGTTCAGGCACTGCAACAGCGTTCAATTGAAAACGCCCGCGGCGAGCGCAGTCGGGAGATCTTGCTCAAAACCCTGGCTTACGAGTCGACTGGTCACCTCGATTTTGCCCTGTTCGATTGTCCGCCCGTTCTGGATTACGGCAAGGGTGCGCTGGTTTACGATGTAGATGGGAACGAGTATATCGATCTGCACGCCGGGTTCACGGTTAACGTGCTCGGGCACGGCAATCGGGAAGTGAATGAGGCGATGAAAGCTCAAATGGATCGCCTGAATCACTTTGCCGAATTGCCGGTTGAAAGCCGCGCCGAGCTGGCGCGCATCCTGGCCTCTCGCCACCCTGGAAATTTCGAGAAAAAGGTGATGTGGGCGGTGACCGGCGGTGAGGCGGTTGAAATCTGCATCAAGCTGGCACGCTGGTATACCGGCAAGCAGATCATCATCACCCATTGGGGCGATTACCACGGGCGCACAGCCGGGGCGATGGCGCTTACCAGCAAGGCTTTCATGATGGCTTACAGTTATCCCATCCCTCCTGCCGATACCGCCGTGGTGCGCATTCCCTTCCCCTACTGTTACCGTTGTCCATTTGGTAAGGAATACCCCGCCTGCGACCTGTTTTGCGCCGACCAATTCGAGAAGATGTTTGAGAGCAAAGAGACCTGGCTGAACAACCCGCGGGCGCGGGTCACAAATGTTGCCGCTATGCTGATCGAGCCGTTTCAAAGTTCGGCAGGATATCTGATTGCGCCGCTGCCCTATCTCAAGCGCATGGCAGAGATCGCTGAGAAGTACGACTACCTGTTCGTCAGCGATGAGGTTCAGAACGGTATGGGGCGCACCGGCAGGCTCTGGGCGATCGAGCATGCTGACGTCGCTCCAGACCTGATCGCCATTGCCAAGTCGATCTGTAATGGCTTGCCGCTCTCGGCGGTTACCGGTCGCAAAGAAATTCTCGATTCGTGGGGACCGGGCGCTCATTCTTCGACTTTCACGGCTTACCCGACTGCATGCGCTGGCGGCGTCAAGGTCTTTGAGATTTTCGACCGCGATCATATCCTGGAGCAAGCCGCCGAAAAGGGCCGCTATTTCCTCAGCGGGCTGGAAGAGCTGGCCAGCCGCCGCCCCTCCATCGGTCATTACAATGGGCTGGGTCTGTACCTGAGCATTGAGCTGGTCAAAGACCGTCGAACCAAAGAACCCGCCGGAGACGCCACTGCCTGGGCTTCGCGCGAGTTAATCCGCCAGGGTATTATCTGCATGACCTCGGGCTATTTTTATAACCGTCTGTGCTTTGCCCCGCCGCTGGTAATTGAAAAGGAGCAGATTGACCGCGCCCTGCTTATTCTGGATCGGGTTCTGGGCGAAATGGAACGTCAGTTTGGAATTGACGGGTGACATCAGAGCAGAATGTGGAGAGCAGGCGGCATCAGATGCGTCGATGCGCACGAGATGAACTGGAGCATATTTCTGAGCATACTGGTTATGGATAGAGGAGAAACCAATGGCGCAAGCAAATGCAGAGTCTCAGTCGGCTGTCGGTGATGCGGCAACAATGAAGAGGCAGAGCTGGTTGAAACTATGGATCTCGGAGGGTGGCACAACGATCATTTTCGTCATTGCCCTCTTGTTGTTTTGGGAGTTTGGTGTGCACGTGTTTCATGTGCCCCGCTACATTCTGCCAGCCCTTTCGAGCATCGTCCGTCAGTTTATCACCCATATTGACCTGATCTGGGAGTACACCATCGTCACCGGAGTAGAAACGCTGGTTGGCTATATGATCGCCGTGGTGTTGGGGGTACCCCTGTCTATGCTGGTGGCTTTTTCGAAGCTATTGCGCCAGACGTTCTACCCAACAGCGGTGGCGTTGGAAATGGTGCCGAAGATTGCCTTTGCCCCTCTGTTTGTGGTTTGGTTTGGCTTTGGTTTCATTCCCAAGATGATCATCGTCTTCCTGGTGTGCTTTTTCCCCATCTTGCTCAACGGCATCCTTGGTTTCACCTCGCTCAGCCCGGAAATGGGGCATTTTAGCCGCTCAACTGGCGCGGATTCGCTGACCATGTTCTGGAAGATTCGACTGCCGGCAGCTTTGCCAGAACTGTTTGTCGGCTTGAAAGGAGCGGCGGTCAACGCTACGGTTGGTGCCACAATCGCGGAGTGGATCGGCGGCGACGCCGGCTTGGGCTACTACATCCAGATTGCCACCGGGCAGTTGCGCATGGATCTGGCGTTCGCCATCATCTTCATGCTGGCTTTCATCGGGCTGGTGCTGTTCTACGTCGTCCTGGCGATTGAAAAAAGGGTGATCCCCTGGCATGTCTCCCAACGCGTGCCAGTTGTTGGGCCAACCGGCTTGTGAGAGCGTTGTGCTCGTTATCAGGAAAGGCGTCACTCAAGAAAGGAGGCGATTGTCGCATAGAAATTTCTATCCGCCCTTCTGGTTGCCTATCTGTAGCTCATCAACTGTACCTTGACTGACGAGGAGAATCAAAGTATGAAACACAAGCAAATCCTTACCTTCGTTGTAGTGCTGGCGTTTGCTGCTCTTCTGGCGGCATGCGCCCCGCCGCCCACTCCGGAAAAGGTGGTGGAGACCATCAAAGTTGTCGAAACCGTGGTTGTCCAGGGCGAGCCGGTGATTCAGGAGAAGATCATCACAGCCACGCCGGAGCCTACCAAACCGCCACCGGACAAGGTAACCTTGCGCCTGAACTGGTCTTACTACGGCATCCATGCCGCTTTTATCTATGGGGCAGAGCAAGGTTGCTATGAGAAAGAGAACATTGACCTGACCGTCAAGCAGGGCAATGGCTCCAGCAATGCGGTGAAATTGGTGGCCAACAAGGACTCCGATTTCGCCTATGCTTCCAACGGCGCTCTGATCAGCAACATGGTGCAAGGCGCGCCGGTCAAGGCGGTCATGTCGGTCGATGCCATGGGTACAGATGCCGTTTTGTGCCGGCCGGATTCGGGCGTGAAGACATTCGCGGATTTGAAGGGGAAGACCATCATGACCACCGCTGGCGCGGGCGTGAATGACTACTTCCCCGTCGCCCTGGCTTACAATAACATGACGCTGGACGATGTCAAGTTGACCAATGTGGCCGAGAGCGCTTTGGTAACCAGTTACCTGCAAAATCTGGCGCCTTGCATCCTGGCCGGCATTGACGATAAGCCTGCCCAGATCGAAAATGAAGGCGGTGATCCTCCGGTCATCCTCACCTATGCCGATAATGGCGTTGCCCAGCCTGGTTATGTCATCGTCGCTCACCAGGATACGATTGCCCAGAATCCAGATTTGGTGCGGCGCTTTGTTAAGGCCAGCCTGTGCTCAATTCAGGCTTGCCTGGATGATCGTGATGCCTGCACCCAGGCACTGGTGGATTACAACTCCCAGCTCGCCGATTCTGCTACCATGGTGCGCAAGCAGCTCGACGTTTCGCTGGATATTCTCTTCTCGCCTAACAACAAGGACAAGATCCTGGGTCTGAACGTGCCCGAGGATTGGGCGAACGTCCTGGAGCTTAAGAAGAAGTACCAGGAGCTGCAGACGGATATGACAGCGGACCAGTTCTATACGAACGAGTTCCTGCCCAAGTAGCGATTTTACCGAGATGGGGCCGCCCTGCGGCGGCCCCATACCGCATTCAGCGCAAAGGGAGATGAGCTTGAGCGAACTGATTACCATTACTGGAGTGAAAAAAGTCTTTCAAAGCCGCAGCGGACCGGTGCATGCCCTTGGGCCGATTGACCTGTCGGTCAACGAGGGTGAATTTATTTCTATTGTTGGTCCTTCGGGTTGCGGGAAGAGCACTCTGCTCTTAATGGTTGCCGGTTTGCTGGAATACGACACAGGCGAGATTACGATCAATGGTTCCCGCGTGGCCGGTCCGCAAACGGATATTGGTATCGTGTTCCAAACCCCGGTGTTGGTAGATTGGCGGGATGTCCTCGGCAACGTCCTCCTGCAGATCGAAATGCGCAAGTTGAAGGTGGATCAATACCGTCAGCGCGCCCTGGAATTACTCGAGTCCGTCGGCTTGAAAGATTTCGAAAGGCGCTACCCATTTGAGCTTTCGGGTGGGATGCAGCAGCGCACCGCCTTCTGTCGCGCCCTTATTCACGACCCGCCTTTGGTTTTAATGGACGAACCACTTGGTGCGCTGGACGCCATGACCCGGGAGCAATTGCGCATGGACCTGGAGCATCTCTGGCTCACCACCCGCAAGACGGTCCTGTTCGTCACCCACAGCATCCCCGAATCGATCCAGCTTTCCGATCGAGTGGTGGTTTTCACCCCTCGGCCGGGGATGATCGAGCGCATCATCAATATTGACTTACCTCGGCCGCGCACCATGGCTGTGCGCGAAAGCGCTCAGTTCCAGGCGTATGTTCACGAGCTCACCAGCATCTTCATGAGCTACGGCGTCCTGCGGGAACGTTAATCGTCGGATTTTGAAGCCCGAAATTACAGTCTTCTTCCACAATTTTTGCCAGAAATAAGGCATAATTATTTATGATAGTCGCTTGAGCTTCCAGCCCAGATCGAAAGGAGAGCATTATGTCCCCAACTTGTTACAACGGGAAGATCTTGCATGTTGACCTGACCAATCTGAAGACCTGGGTGGAGACACCTCCCGAGTCGTTCTACCGGAAATACGGCGGCGGCAGTGCGATGGGAATGTATTACATTTTGAAAGAGACCCCGCGAGGCGTAGATCCGCTTGCGCCAGAGAATCTGCTCACCCTGTTCGTGGGCGTTCCCACCGGCCTGTCCATCTCGGGGCAGTCTCGTATGGTCGCCAATGCCCGTTCGCCTCTCACCGGCGCCATTGGCGACAGCCAGTGTGGCGGCTTCTTTCCGGCAGAGATGAAGTTTGCCGGTTATGACGGCATCGTCATTCGCGGCCGCGCCCCTCATCCGGTTTATCTGTGGATCAAGGATGGCAGCGTGGAGATACGCGATGCCCGCCATCTGTGGGGTAAAACCACCGGCGAGGCGGAGGACATCCTGAAGCAGGAGCTGGGAGATAACAAAGTGGAGATCGCCCAAATCGGGCCCGCGGGCGAAAAGCTGGTGCGCATTGCGGCGATCATGAATATGGTAAACCGCGCCAACGGTCGCACAGGCATGGGGGCGGTCATGGGTTCCAAAAATCTGAAGGCGGTGGTGGTGCGCGGCGCGAAAAACATTGCCCCCGCTGATCCCAAAGGTCTGACGCGCCTGTTTCGGGATGGCACAAAGCGCATCCCCGAGACCAGCGCGGTGCAGTTCTTGCACGTCCACGGCACCACGGGCGATGTAGCCGGGCAACATGCCGCCGGCGGCTTGCCGACGCGCAATTTCAACGAAGGTCAGTTCGAAGGTTTCGAATCGATCGCTGGCGAGCTGATGACCGAAACCATCCTCAAAGAGCGCGATACGTGCTACTCCTGCACCGTGCGCTGCAAACGCGTGGTCGAAACCGAGTTCATGGGGCGGAAGGTCTTGCCGCGCTTCGGCGGTCCGGAATATGAAACCATGGCCACCCTCGGCTCTTACTGCGGGGTTTCGAATATGCACGCCGTCACCCTGGGCAACCAGCTCTGCAACCAGTATGGCATTGACACGATTTCCTGCGGCGCCACGATCGCCTTCGCCATGGAGTGTTTCGAGAACGGCGTCCTGACTCTGGAAGATACCGGCGGCATCGATCTGCATTTTGGTAACGCCGAATCGATGGTCAAGATGGTTGAGCTGATAGGGACGCGCCAGGGTTTTGGCGATGTACTGGCAGAGGGTTCCGAACGCGCGGCTCGGATGATCGGACGCGGCGCAGAAAAGTACCTGATCACCTGCAAGGGCCAGGAGACGCCGGCGCACATGCCCCAAGCCAAGCGCCTGATGGGCCTCATCTACGCGGTCAATCCCTTCGGCGCCGATCATATGTCTTCCGAACATGATCCTTTTATTGAAGAGGGTTCTGACGACTGGGCGCGGAAGAATCTGGCTGAACTTGGGTTCACCCAGATGCAGCCACCCGGCAGCATTACAGAGGAGAAGATTCGCTTCCTGGTGAAAACTCAGCAGGCTTATTCTGCTTATGATTCTTTCTCCTTATGCTCTTTCGTCTTTGGCATTGGCTGGCAACTTTACGGGCCGGAGCAGACGGTTGAGGTGTTGCGCGCGGCTACCGGCTGGGATATGACCCTGGATGAGTTCCTCCAGGTGGGCGAGCGGCGCATCAACATGATGCGCGCCTTCAATGCCCGCGAAGGCCTGACGCGCGAGAACGATACCTTGCAGAAGAAATTCTTTGAACCGCTCAAAGGCACCGGACCGACGGCCGGCGTTCATTACACTCCGGAGCAATTCGAGTGGATGAAGGATACCTATTACCGGTACGCTGGCTGGGATCCTGTCACCGGCAACCCCACTCGGGAGAAGCTGGCTTCTCTTGGCCTGGAGTGGGTTGAAATCTGAGTATTGCTACCCGGGCATAACTCCTGCCTGGCGCGCCCACCCCAGCTTGGGGCAAGGGCACGCCAGGCTTTCCTGATGATATTTAGTGCAGAGAGGTCAACCATGCCTGATGCGCCCCACACCCAAGCAGAACTGGATGCCATCCGTAGCCTGACTGTTCCCACCCTGGCCAATGCCCTGGAGCTGTTCGGCGTCATCCCTCCCAACACCGGTTTTTGCGACGCTTCGATGAAATGTCATTTTCCAGAGCTGGGGCTGATGCTCGGTTACGCGGTCACTGCTCGCGTCAGCACCGACCAGCCGCCCAGCCAAACCCGTCCGGGCGTTTTTGAGCCAGACTACTGGCGCTTTGTGGCTGACCAACCCGCGCCCAAGGTGGCGGTCGTCCAGGATATAGATACCCCGCCTCGCGGTGCCATGTGGGGCGAGTGGAACGCTAACGTGCACAAAGCGCTTGGCTGCGTTGGCATGGTCACTGAAGGCGCTGCCCGTGACCTGGATGGCGTACGCCGGCTCGGCTTCCATTTCTTCTCCACCCACGTGCTGCCCACCCATGGTTACGGCGCTTTCATTGACTACGGGGGCGCTGTGCGCGTTGCCGGTTTGGTTGTCCACACCGGGGATTTGCTCGTCGCTGACCAGCACGGTGTGCTTTTCATCCCCCCGCAGGTGCCGCTGCTGGAGCTGGCGCGTGTGGCACACGAGATTGACCGCCTGGAGAGTGAAATCTTCGCCTTCTGCCAGTCGCCAGATTTCAGCGTAGACGGTTTGGCAGAGCTGGATGCCTCGGTTGCCCGCCGCTGGCCGCGTCCATCCGGGCAGGAACGTGCCGTGCGCACCGTGTGAGGTGTCCATGCAGGTGCAGGTTGTCTTGTTTGGGATGCTTCGGGAGCGCCTGGCAAAGGAGAGCCGCGGTCGTCTCAGCGTGGAGCTGCCTGATGGCGCCAGTATTGCCAGCCTGCTGTCTGCACTCAATATCACCGTCCCTGTGCTTTGCTCGCTCAATGGGCAAATGGAGCGCGATTTCCAGCGTAGCCTGTGCGACGGCGACGAAGTCCAGTTCTTTCAACCGGTGGGTGGCGGATGATTGTGGTATTATCGCAGCCTGATGAATAAACCAAAGGTCTTTATTGCCCGCTACATCCCTGAAGAATATCTGTCTCAGGCGCGGCTTGCCTGTCAGGTAGATCTCTGGCCCGAGGATCTTCCCCCGTCGCCGGAGATCCTGCTCGAGCGTGTGCGTGGCGTCGTTGGCATCCTTTCCCTGCTCACCGATAAGATTGACGCTGCGGTGATGGACGCTGCCGGCGACAGCCTCAGGGTAATCAGTAATTGTGCGGTGGGTTTTGATAATATAGATGTCAGTGAAGCCACCCGCCGCGGCATCGCTGTTGGCAACACACCAGGTGTGCTCACCGACACCACCGCCGATTTTGCTTTTGCTCTGCTGATGGCAGCCGCTCGCCGCGTCGTCGAAGCCCACAATTTCACTCTCGCCGGCAAGTGGCGAACCTGGGGGCTCACTCAGTTGTTAGGCCAGGATGTCGCTGGAGCTACCCTGGGCATCATTGGCTTTGGTCGCATAGGCAAGGCTGTAGCCCGCCGCGCCCTCGGCTTTGAGATGCGCATCCTTTACTACGATCCGATCTGCGAGGATGATCCCTTTGCAGCCCAAATAGGCGCCCACTGCGTTGACCTGGACACCATCCTGCGGCAGTCGGATTTCCTTTCGTTGCATGTGCCGCTCTACAAAGAAACTTATCATCTGATCGGCGAGGCAGAGCTGGCGAAGATGAAACCCAGCGCTGTGCTGATCAACACCGCCCGCGGCGGGGTGGTTGACCCGGATGCCCTCTACCGCGCCCTGCGCGATGGCGTTATCGGCTATGCTGCTTTGGATGTGACCGAGCCTGAACCGATTCCCCTCGATCACCCCTTGCTCACTCTTGAGAACGTCATCATCGCTCCCCACATCGCCAGCGCCAGCGTGCGCACGCGCGGCCGGATGATCGAGATTGCCCTGGCCAACCTTCTGGCCGGCGTGCGCGGCGAACAGCTCCCCCATTGTGTTAATCCCCAGGTCTATATGAGCGACCTGGAATGAGGTTAATCCTAGCCCAGTCTTACCTGGCAGCCTAACCCAGCTTCTTCGCTGGCCGTCAACCACCCCTCCTCCAGGCGAAAGCTGGGGAGCGAGGGATCATTGATCAGGTCGAGGTTTCCGTCCAGGTCGCCGTAGCGCACGTTGGGGCTGCTCAAGGCAAAGCTCAAGCCGGCGGAAATCAGCAGGCCTGGCTCGATCAAACAGCTCACCATGGTATCCATGTGGGCCGCGCGGGCGATGGCGTCCACCTGGCGGGCGCAGCGCAGCCCACCGCAGGCGCCTATCTTCACGCTTACCCCATCAGCCGCCTGGTGGGTGGCCAGGTTCAGCACCGATGTTGGCCCGGCTGCGCTCTGATCTGCCAGCACGGGCACCGGGCTGTTCTGCCGCACCTCACGCAGACTCTCCAGATCATCGGGGGACGTTGGCTGTTCAAGCATCTCCAGGTCGTCCACCAGGGCGCGGGCAACGTCCAGCGCCTCCTGCACCGTATAGCCGCCGTCGGCGTCCAGGCGAATGGTTAATTTAGGCAGGGCGCGCCGAACAGCCTGTACCCGACGCACATCTTCGGCGGGGTTTAGCCCACCTTTGATTTTCAAGATGCGAAAGCCAAGCCGGGCGCAACGTTGCGCCGCCTCCACGCTCTCCTCTACGTCCGAGATCGGGATAGTGATCGAAGTCTGGATGCGGTTGCGGAAGCCGCCCAGCAGGCGGTAGAGTGGCAGCCCGGTGGCTTTTCCTAACAGGTCGTGGAACGCCAGGTCGAACGCGCACAGCGCCGACGGAGCTGCCTGGGTCAGGCTGGCGAGCTGCGCCATCGAGTACTCCAGATTGGTCGGATGCAAATCAGGGATCATGGCGGCGCATTCCTGGCTAACGCGCAATGCCGCCTCGGGCGTGTCGCCATTCAGGTGGGGATGGGCTACTGAGCAGCCCCAGGCGCTTTTGCCCTGGCGCGTCTCCAGGCGGACGAAAATCGCCATGACGTGGGTCAGTTCCGGCAGGCCGGCCATGCGCACTGGCTTGCGCAATTTCAGCTCCACAGGGGTGACTTCAGCCTTTGTCAGTTGCATACCACACCTCTCTTGCCCAATATCGGCGCCAATTGCCGCTTTGAACGAACCAGGTGCTGGCTGCTCGGGTTCTGTTCAGTCAGGCAAGGCGCCGATTCAAAGTATACCCGCGTTGGCGGCAGGCGCAAACCTGCCGAACGATCGTCCTTTTTGCTACTGGCTGGAATTCCAAAGCTGGAGCTGTTTGATGACATTCGACACTTGAACACCGGCCTGCTTTCCTGTATCTTGAGGTCAGATAGCATTTCGGGTGCGTGTACGCGGCTCCTGCTCGGCGTATTTGGAGAGGAATATACAGGTGGAAACCCGAAGTTGTCAGATTTGCCACAGCAGAGCGACGCTGATCGCCAAGACCATTGGGGTTTGCGTCGGATGCATCCGTGCCCGTCTCGACCAGGCGCTTCCAGCAATCAGCGCCGCGCACGCCGCTTCCAGAAGGGAATTTGACCTGCCGATAGCACCGCCGCGTCATGAACAGGGAGCGCAGTGCAGGCTTTGCAGCAATGAGTGCGCGATCGGCGAAGGCGAACGCGGCTTCTGCGGCTTGAGGACAGTGCGCCAGGGGAAGTTGGTTCATCTGGCCGGCACCCCCCAGCGTGGCTTGTTGCATTGGTATCGCGACCCCTTGCCGACAAACTGCGTTGCCGATTGGGTGTGTGAAGGCAATCAGCACACTGGGCAACATAACCTTGCCGTCTTTTACGCCAGTTGCACATCCAACTGCCTTTTCTGTCAGAACTGGCATTTCCGCCAGATCACGCCTTCTGGCTCAAGGACGATCAGCGCCGCTGAGCTGTCAGCGGTGGCTGATCGCCGCACCTTTTGTGTGTGTTTCTTCGGCGGCGACCCGGCTTCGCAAATGCCGCACGCTCTGGCAGCCTCTAACCTCCTGGCGCAGCGGGGTGTACGGGTATGTTGGGAGACCAATGGGATGATGCATCCGCGCTTGTTGGATGCGGCGGTGCAATACTCGCTTGATACCGGTGGGTGCATTAAGTTCGATTTGAAAGCCTTTGACGATGCCATCCATCAGGCGTTGACCGGGGTGTCGAACCGCCGGACGCTGGAAAACTTTGCCAGAGCGGCGAGGCGTTTCGCTGAGAGGCCCGAGCTGCCATTGGTTGTGGCAAGCACCCTTCTTGTTCCAGGTTATGTTGACCCAGAGGAAGTGAGGGCGATCGCCCGCTATATCGCCTCCATCGATATCCGCATCCCCTATGCCCTGCTGGCCTTTGCGCCGAATTTTTATTTCCATGATTTGCCCTGTACATCTACTGCGCATGCCCTGGAAGCCGAAGCCGCTGCCCGCTCAGCCGGTTTGACGAACGTCCGCATTGGCAACCGGCATCTATTGGGGCTTGGATGGAATTAACCAATGGCAAACCAGTTTGAGCGTCCTTCCCTGTTGCAGCAGAAGCTCAATGACAAGATCCGCTGCAATGTATGCGAGCGGCGTTGCCTGATCGTGCCCGGAGGCCGGGGTTGGTGCCGCACACGGGAACATCGCGGCGATCAGTTGGTGACCCTGATCTACGGCGCTGTCTCCTCGATGGCAGCTAACCCGGTAGAGAAGAAGCCCTTCTATCATTTTTACCCCGGAACCTGCGCCTTCACTGCGGGGAGCTGGTCGTGCAATTTTGGCTGCCCATGGTGCCAGAACTACCACATCAGCAAAGCGGCGCCGCCGTCATGGGGTGAATATGTTTCACCGCAGCAGTTCGTTGAATTGACGGCGAACGCCGGTTGCCAGGGTACTTCTATTTCATTCAATGAACCAACCCTTTCTCTGGAGTGGTCGCTGGAGGTCTTTCGCCTGGCGCGCCGGCGCGGTCTGTACAACACCTACGTGACCAATGGCTACATGACGCCCGAAGCGCTGGCGCTGCTGCTGGAAGCTGGCCTGGATGCCATGAATGTGGACGTGAAGGGAGATGCCGCTGCCGTCAGGCAGTATTGCAAAGGGATTGAGGTGGAGAGGGTGTGGACGGCTTGCAAGCTGGCGCGGGCGCAGGGTGTGCACCTCGAAATCACTACCCTGGTCATCCCAGGCGTAAACGATGCAGAGGCGACTTTGCGCGGGATTGCCGAGCGCATCGTTGGTGAATTGGGGACAGCGGTGCCCTGGCATTTGAGCGCATATTTCCCCGCCTACCGCTTCAGCCAGCCGCCTACGCCCGTCCGGACTCTTGAACGAGCCTGGGAACTGGCAAAAGCGGCTGGCCTGGAGTATGTATATGTGGGCAATTTACCCGGGCATCGTCTGAATAACACGTATTGTCCTGGTTGTGGAAACTTGTTGATTCGACGTATTGGGTTTGATGTGCTGCTAAACGCCATCCGCGGCGGCAAGTGCCCTGCGTGTGGCAGGGTTATTGAGGGGGTTTGGGGAAGTTGAAAGCGCTGCCTGGGTAAGGCTGCCGGGGTCATGCAACTGTCATCCTTGTTGTCCTGGCGTTCGCTAGAGTTTGCCCTGGCATTGTGAGCAAAAACTCTGCCCTTTGAGGTCTGTGTCTACCAGTGAATTGGAAAACGCCATCACGCAGCGGCGATTGCGACAGTGGCTCAGCCCAAATGTATGCCCTAGCTCGTGGACAGCCTCTTTTACCGTTCGTTGCCGAAAGAGCTCTCGATCTGCGGGCAGGCGGTAGAACTCCTGGCGCAGACGTTTGAGCGCGATCACAGCCTGTCGGCCGAGCGGATTTGCCAGACCGAAGACGAAATTCAACTCCGGAACGTAAAGGTCGAGGTCAACCACCCCCAATACCCGATCCGCCTCGCCTCGAGGCAGTCGCCGCAGGATCTCATGGGCGTCATATTGCCCGCGGTGGGGGCTATAGGCATAGCCTGGAAAGGGTAACGGTTGCCCCAGGGAACAAGCCTGGTGGAAAACAACGCGCAAAGCTGAGCATAGCTCGGCGAGTAGGTCGGCCTCGACTTCGCCCACGGGGAGGATGAGGATATTCGCCGCCATATTGGCGTCCCTCACCTGGGGACGGGTTATTCACCTGGGGTGACCCACCGGTATCAGATATAACGGTTGTTGATCCACAGGCAGGGCGAGCGTCTCTTTCACTTTATTGTCGTAGAACGCACCAATCGGAACAGCGCCGAGATCCAGCGCAACCGCCTGTAACAGCAGGTTCTGGGCGGCGTGGCCAGCCTCCAGGTGAACGTAGCGTGGACTGCGTTCCTTGCCGTATTTCTTTGCAGTGCGTTCATACACTGCTGCGATCACAAATACCGCCGGAGCGTTCAAAACCGACTCTTGTTGCAATGCAGCCGCATACAGCTGGGGACGCAAATCGCCCTGCATCTGGATGGTCAGACGATGGCCGTTGGGTTCGTAATGGTATGTTGCCTCCGGCGTCGCCACGTACACCTCGAGCGGGTATAGTGCGCCAGCCGAGGGCGCGCTGCGGTAGCCAGCTGGATGGGTTACCCCCTGAGCTGACCACAACAACTGGCCAATTTCATCCAGGGTGAGCGGTTCGGGGCTGAATTCGCGCACAGAGCGCCGTTTTGCAATCGCTTCTTCCAGTGTCATCGCGCCCTCCGTTTTAGGCTCTGGCAGGTCGATTGTTCCTGGAGATGGGGATTTCTGTTGCTCATCCGGCGTTGGCGAAGGATTTATTGGGTGTTGGGTTGCCTCCATCCAGCGTCGCGGCGAGCAAGCAGGCAGCAGAACCAGCAAAAGCATCATCAGGAGCGTCAGAGTGCGAGCAAAAAGCATCTGATTCGAACTTCCGGTACAGCGTTGCTATTCCAGGCTGTACTCTGCATGTATAAAATACACGAGTTTGTTGCCGATAACAAGGGGAAAT